>ENA-UESE01001807-UESE01001807.1-human-gut-metagenome-genome-assembly--contig:-NODE-1807-length-14628-cov-3.843378_pt1 | contig 14628 bp, 7 predicted proteins | sample MGYA00242995_ERZ507996 | MGnify/ENA primary metagenome ERZ507996 (study PRJEB26167, sample SAMN06115489) | human gut metagenome | host: Homo sapiens | place: China:Sichuan | collected 2015-04-15... | reverse complement strand
ATGTATCTACACGGCGGATGATCAAGGGGAGATCTTTATCGTCTCTTCCTCTGAGTTTGAGAATCGGACGGATTTGAAAGATGGCGATTGTTGTGTGGTTGATTTCAAGACGAATTTTAGCGAGGAATTGGGCAATGGTGTTTACAACGCTGAGATTTATAAGTATGATTCGGTCGCTGTATGGCCTTTGCATGAGACATTGACTGATACTACGGTCGTATTGGACAAGGAGCGTCTGGTTACGCTGGACTTTAAGAAAAGTATTTATTTGGAAGGACGTTTCTTCTTGCAAACCCAACATATAAATCATCAGGTAGACCAAAAGGATATTTTCAATTTATCCTATAACCCTGATCAGGAGGTGGAAAAAGATGATGACGGACAACGGATCTATAACCTATATCTCCGGGTAACCCAAGAGGGGGGTACCGGCGATTCCACTAAATGGATCAATACGACCGCTTTTACAATCGATAAGTTTTTGGACCAAGCCAAAGCGATAGAGAGTAGTGAGGGGCAAAATGTGATAAATTTTAAAATAAATTATGCCGAACGCTATAATGCGGATACAACCGCATGTGTTTGGGGGGCTACCGACGTATTTACGTTGCGTTTTACGAATTAAATATATACTTTTGCTATTTAAAAGTAAACAGAGATGTATAAGGAGATATTTAGGTGGGTAATCGCTATCATCTCACATCCAGCGCAGGCGTGGGTCTTGTTAGCGAAAAAAGGAGAGAAGCAGGAGGAGTTCTTATCCCGATTCGTGTATCCTTTGATCGGCTTCGTTACTGTCGCGGCTTTTCTGGGCGTATTGTTTACGCGGAAGGAGTTTGATTTAGAGCTGGCCTTGAAGTCGTCTATCCGGACATTGGTGTCCTCGTTCGGTGGTTTTTACCTCGGGGCTTATCTGATGAACGAGATATGGCAAGGTATATTTAAACGGGAGAAGGATTTGAAACTGTGGTTGCGCTTCGTCGGGTATTCCTCGTCGTTGATGTTCGCTTTGAATATCATATTGATGTTGCTTCCTGAGTTTTTCTTCTTGCGGATATTTATCCTTTATACATTTTATATTGTTTGGGAAGGCGCTGGTCCGTATATGGGAGTCGAGGAGAAGATCCGTCTGAAGTTCGTAGGATTTACAACCGCCATTATATTACTGACTCCGGCAGTTATCGAGATTTTGTTATCGATGCTGATGCCCGGTTTGAGTTTTTGACAGAATAACACAAGATGAAAGAGAAGATTAGTAATAACATACAGATAAAGAATAAGCGGGCGACGTTCGACTACGAGTTGCTCGACACTTTTACGGCCGGGATCGTACTGACCGGAACGGAGATTAAATCGATCCGTTTAGGGAAGGCGAGTTTGGTAGATACGTTTTGTATCGTGGAAAAAGGGGAACTGTGGGTGAAGAATATGTACATCGCCGAATATTTTTACGGTACGTACAATAATCACAACGCACGGCGGGACCGGAAATTACTTCTTACCAAAAAGGAATTACGAAAGATCGAGGGCGCAGTTCGTGCCAGTGGTTTTACGATCGTTCCCACTCGTTTGTTTATCAATGAGAAAGGATTGGCGAAAGTAGTCGTCGCGATCGCACGAGGTAAAAAGGAATATGATAAGCGAGACTCCATCCGGGAACGTGACGACCGACGGGAGATGGATCGGGCTTTCAAACGATAAGTCGAGATGGAAATAGGACAAGGCGTGATCGGTAGGGTTTGGGGATGTATCCTGAAAGCTCTGCCTAAAGCAGGCAAGACGTGTTTATGGCTGCTAAAGATTATTTTGCCTATTTCTTTATTGGTCCGTATATTGCAATATTCCGGAATATTAGGTCAGATCTCGGATTGGTTAGTGCCCGTGTTCTCGTTGGTGGGTCTGCCGGGGGAGACAGCCATTGTTTTTATAACCAGTATATTCTCCCCATTATATGCCCCGATCGCTTTGATCACCTCGATGTCTTTAGGAGTCCGTGAAGCTACGATATTGGCATTGATGTGCCTTACTTCCCATAATCTAATGGTAGAATCCTCCGTACAGGCAAAGACCGGGTCTTCTTTCTGGGAGATGACGCTGCTCCGTTTGATCATGAGTTTCGTGATCGCCTTTTTTTTGAATTGGGTAATGCCCCATGAAGGATGGGGACAGGTCGGGATCGCTCAAAGCGCAGCTGTATGCGATAATTGGTTGGAAGTATTCGTACTTTGGTTTACCAGCTCGATGAAGGTGGTGATTTCTATTTTGATAATTGTTACGGCTTTAATGATCCTTCATTATATATTGGAAGAGTTTAATCTGATGAAAGGATTGTCCTCGGTCTTTTCTCCACTGATGCGATTATTTGGCTTGCCTCAAGATGCCGCTTTTTTGTGGTTGGTAGGTAATGTGGTCGGACTGGCTTATGGCGGGGCTATTATGGTAGAGCAAATGGAGCAGAGGAAGTTGTCTTACGGTGACGGCAACTTGCTAAACCATCATTTGGCCGTGTGCCATTCCCTGTTGGAAGATACGATCATCTTTGCCGCGATAGGGGTACCCGTTCTTTGGGTGGTGCCTACCCGTCTGTTTTTCGCCATCGCTGTGGTATGGATCCTCCGGGGATATAGTTATATGTACGCAAGAAAGGTAAAACATATTTATGAATAAGGAACGATTTCAGCGACTCTTGAATGAGCGCATTTTGATCTTGGATGGTGGTATGGGTACCATGATCCAAAGTTTCAAACTAAACGAACAAGATTACCGAGGCGAACGTTTCGCCGATTTTCCGGGACAGTTGAAGGGGAACAATGATTTATTGTGTATCACCCGCCCGGATGTAATCCAGTCTATTCATCGTCAGTATTTGGATGCGGGAGCGGATATCTTCGCTACGAATACGTTTAACGCGAATGCTATTTCCATGGCAGATTATGCGATGGAGGCCTATGTACGTGAGATAAATCTAGCCGCCGGACGATTGTCGAGGGAAGTGGCGGATACCTATATGGCAGAGCATCCGGATCGTACGATCTTCGTGGCCGGATCGATCGGTCCTACCAATAAGACAGCTTCCATGAGTCCGGATGTAAGCGATCCCGCTTATCGTGCCGTCACTTATAAAGATTTGTATAATGCCTACAAGGAGCAAGTCGAGGGACTTGTTGACGGCGGGGTAGATATCATCCTTTTTGAGACTACTTTCGATACGTTGAACGTAAAAGCGGGATTGGAAGCGGCTGAGGTCGTGTTGAAAGAGAAAGAAAAAGACCTGCCGATTATGTTGTCTTTGACTTTGTCCGCGCAAGGTGGACGAACATTTTCCGGACAGACTTTATTGGCCTTCTTAGCTTCCATACAGCATACACATATTGTTTCGGTTGGCTTAAACTGCTCTTTCGGGGCAGCGGATATGAAGCCCTATTTACAAGAGTTGGCGAAGTATGCCCCCTATTATATCAGCGCTTATCCGAACGCCGGATTGCCGAATAGTTTTGGTACCTATGACGAGACGCCGGATAAAATGGCCCAACATGTGAAGCCTTTTGTGGAAGAGGGATTAGTGAACATTATCGGAGGCTGTTGCGGAACGACTCCGGCGCATATCTCCCGGTATCCGGAGTTGGTGAAAGGAGCTAAACCGCATATCCCGGCTCTGAAACCGGATTGCCTGTGGCTGTCGGGCTTGGAACTGCTGGAGGTGAAACCGGAGAATAATTTCGTGAACGTGGGAGAGCGTTGTAATGTGGCCGGTTCTCGGAAATTCTTACGCTTGATAAAAGAAGGCAGTTATGAGGAAGCGTTGACGATCGCTCGTAAGCAAGTGGAGGATGGCGCCCAAGTGATCGATATCAATATGGACGATGGTATGTTGGATGCCGTGAAAGAAATGAAGACATTCTTAAACTTGATCGCCTCCGAACCGGATATTGCCCGTGTACCCGTCATGATCGATTCTTCCAAATGGGAAGTGATCGAGGAAGGCTTGATGTGCGTGCAAGGAAAGAGCATCGTGAATTCCATCTCCTTGAAAGAAGGAGAGGAGGTCTTCCTTAAACATGCCGCCCGTATTAAGCAACTGGGTGCGGCTGCGGTCGTGATGGCTTTCGACGAGAAGGGGCAGGCGGATACCTATGAAAGAAAGATTGAGATTTGTGAACGGGCCTATCGCCTATTGATCGAGAAGATCGATTTCAATCCCCAAGATATTATTTTTGACCCGAACGTATTGGCGATCGCTACCGGTATGGAGGAACATAATGGCTATGGTCTGGCGTTTATCCGTGCCGTTGAATGGATCAAGAAGAACTTGCCGGGTGCGAAGGTGAGTGGTGGTGTAAGTAATTTATCTTTCTCTTTCCGAGGGAACAATCATGTACGCGAGGCTATGCATTCCGTATTTCTATATCATGCGATTGGGAAGGGGATGGATATGGGTATCGTGAATCCGTCTACCTCCGTACTTTATGAGGATATAGAGCCGGAGTTCCGTACCTTGTTGGAAGACGTGATCTTGGCACGCCGTCCGGAAGCTGCCGAGGAGTTAATTACTTATGCTCAAAATTTACATGTACAAACTTCCGGAGAAACTCCGGAGAAGCATGAGGCTTGGCGTGAGCTTTCATTGAAGGAGCGTTTGGAACATGCCTTAATCAAAGGGATCGGAGACTATTTGGAGGACGATTTACAAGAAGCCTTGCGGATTTATCCGCATGCCGTGGATATAATTGACGGTCCGTTAATGAGCGGAATGAATAAGGTCGGCGAGTTATTCGGTGCCGGAAAGATGTTTCTCCCTCAAGTCGTGAAGACCGCACGTACGATGAAAAAGGCCGTGGCTATTTTACAACCGGCCATTGAATCTGAAAAGAAAGCTTCCGGCTCCGCGAAGGCCGGTAAAGTGATTTTCGCTACGGTAAAAGGGGATGTACATGATATCGGTAAGAATATCGTCTCTATCGTATTGTCTTGTAATAACTACGAGGTGATTGATTTAGGGGTAATGGTTCCCGCAGATGTGATCATAAAGAAAGCGATCGAGGAGAAACCGGATCTGGTTTGCTTATCCGGCCTGATAACCCCTTCTTTAGAAGAGATGGCGCATGTCGCGGACGAGATGCAGAAAGCGGGACTTACGATTCCTATGATGGTGGGTGGCGCTACGACCTCCAAATTGCATACGGCGGTGAAGATCGCTCCGCATTACGATTATCCGGTGATCCATGTGTTGGATGCCTCACAGAATCCGTTGATCGCCGCCAAACTATTGAATCCGGATACCCGTGATGCCTATATCATGGAGTTGGAACAAGAACAAGAAGCCTTGCGTGCCTCTTTAGGACAGAAGAAAGAAGTCTTGATTTCTCTTTCTGAGGCTCGTAAGCATCCGATTGAAATAGATTGGACCGGGTATACACCGGTTGTTCCAGCCCGGATGGGGGTACATGTTATCCCTTATATCCCCTTGGAAGAAGTGATTCCTTATATCCACTGGACCTTCTTTTTTAGCGCATGGAAATTGAATGGGGAAAAGGATCGTGCGAAAGCCACTGAGGCGATGCAATTGCATAAGGACGCTGTCAGGCTTTTAGATCGGCTGGTCAATATGAAGGTTGAATATTGTAAAGCGATTTACGGATTTTTCCCAGCGAATAGTGAAGGGGATACGATCCGGATGGGAAATACTGTTCTTCCTTTATTACGGCAGCAAGCGAAAAAGGAGGAAAGTATCTACAAATGTCTTTCCGATTATGTATTGCCGGTTTCTGAAGGACGGACCGACTATGTGGGAGCCTTTGTGGTTACGGCAGGAGCCGGTGCGGATGAATTGAAGGATGAATTCGAGCGAGAAGGCGATACCTATAATTCAATGTTGCTGCAAACCTTGACCGATCGCCTAGCGGAAGCTACAGCCGAATATCTCCATGAGAAAGTACGTAAAGAATATTGGGGATATGCTAAAGACGAATCCTTGTCTATCCCGGATCTTTACAAGGTGAAATACCAAGGAATCCGTCCGGCTATCGGGTACCCTTCTCTTCCGGATCAATTATTGAATTTCACATTGGATGGATTGCTCGATATGTCGCGAATTGGTGTTTCGTTAACCGAGAATGGTGCCATGTATCCTACGGCTTCGGTTAGTGGGATTTATATTGCCCATCCCTCTTCTCAATATTTCATGATCGGTTCTATCGATGAGGAGCAGATGAGAGATTATGCGAGCCGCCGGAATTTAACGGAGGAGCAAGTCCGAAAGTTATTGAGTAGGAATATAGGATAATTTAGTAGCATCACTGCAACCCGGGTTGCAGTGATGCTGCAATGCCTGTGCAGTAATACTGCAACACCTATTGCAGTAACACTGCATAGGCATTGCAGTAAAAAATCGATCAATACGATCTATCTGCCATAGTAATGCTTGGCGGAAGGAACCATGATAACGTTCAATTCCGGATCAGCCATGTCTGGATCGATCGGGAACATCGGTCTCACGATATTCTTATAGGGAAGCTTCTTGAAGTCCTGATCCACGCCTCCCCTTGTAAAAGCCATCACCCAATCCGCTTGTATATTGTACCATTGGGTTACAAGGTAACCCTGTTTAACCATTACGATATCCATTTCCTTCGGGTCAATTCCTGAACCCTCTAGGTTTGGAGTGGGAGACGATGTGCCTACTACCACATAAACGCTTCCGGTCTTTACGATAGCGATATCTCTTTTCCGTCTCCATGATTCCGCGTTCTTGTCTTCTTCCGGACTCACATAAACCACGGTACCCGACAATTTCACGGGACCTTCGTAGGAATTATCGACCATGGCACCTACCATGCCTTCTACGTGTCCGCCTACGCCGACCTTACGTGCCTGCTTAACCACTTCTTCTCCCGGGATGGAGCAATAAAGAACGCTCTTTCCCTTATCAGTCTGGAATTCCGGACGCTTCAAGAGTCTCGCCAAAGTCCAAGTGACCTCGCCTGAGCCGCCTCCGCCGGGATTATCTCCCATATCACTGATAAAGAAAGGCTTCTTTTTGCTTGCTATTGCCAAATCGATACATTTCTCGAGCGAATATCCCGGAGCTTCCAGCGAGAACTGCTTACGGACATCCCAGAATTTCTGGGCGAGTTTCTTCGCCCCGGCTTTTACCTGTTCCTCATCGTCACCGTAAACCATCACGGTTCCTTGGTTCCGTGGGTTGTCTCCCCAAACATAACCGATCCAGATCCCTGCGTCTATCACTCCGGGCATGGCTTCAACCTCGGGAACCAATGCGTACAGCGATTTCGCAGGCTCGACACGGGTACTCGACCATTCGCCGGAAACTAGGACAGGAACAGCAACCCATGCCTTGTATGCCGGACGTCCTTTCCCCGACTCAAGACGTTCCAACAAATTGACGACCCCTCGCCGATGTGATTCGCGAGAATCCGCATGCGGTGCTTGACGATAAGTCGTAATCAAATCGGAGTTGAGAGCTACCAACCAAGACGTATTTCCGTGAAGGTCCATCGTGGTGGTAGTCAAGACATCGTTTCCGATCAAGCTACGCACCTTCTCCATGAATTCGCCCTCGGGATCGGCTACGCCTTCCACGCTACAAGCTCCGTGGTTATAAAACCAGAAAGCGTCATAGGGCATATTGGCCTTGATCATCTCCAATGTTTTTTCCACAAATGCGTCGTACGATTCTTTTGTCACGGGGCCTCTTCCACCGCCATAGCCAATCTGCGTGGGAAGCCAAGTGGCCGCCTGTCCCATTGCGGAGTCTGGGCTGAGATAGTCCGGCATTCTTACGGGGTGTCCTACGAGCGGCTGCCTATTCGGGACGAACACGCTGTTTTCTATCTGTATACCGGCAATACCGATACGAGGTTTTTTCTTCTGTCCAAAGACCTCTCCAACGAACGATACGGCCAAGAGACAGATTCCGAGCAATACTAAATTCCTATTCATACTATTATGATTTTTGCGAATTGTTATTTCCTTATTAATTAGTTATTAAACCGTCACTAATATCAATCTCGGTTTGAGGTATAGGCAATACTTCCGCACCGGCGCTGAAAGGAGTCTTAGCTCCAAATTCCGCCTTCTTGGTTCCGTTAAATACTTTCTCGCCCCATCCTACACGTACCACGTCAAAGAACCGGAAACCTTCCATTCCAAACTCCAGATGACGCTCGTTCATGATGTCTTCAAACAATTGGCTTCCTGTATGGTTTTTAGGAGCCAAGTTGACATGGCTTCTTACCTCATTCAGATACTTTTGCGCATTAGCGATATCGCCGCTGAAATAGCAAGCCTCGGCATAGTTCAAATATACCTCCGCGAGGCGGATAAGCCTGAGGTTCGTGGGTTGATTATTTCCCCGATTCTCCTCTCTTTGCCCGGGCGCGAGATATAGTTTGCGATTGTACCAACCGGTTCGGTCGTCCGTAACGGGTGCCACATCGCCTTTGGCCGCGGTCTCGATCTCTATGGCCTCTTCCGTGGAAAGGAGAGTGGTCTTCTTTCGTATGATATCCCCCTCGGCATCATAAGCGTCTGCCAAGGCCTGTGTAGGTTGTGCGCAACCGAAGCCGATCGTCATGTTTCGGGGCATAGACATCAGCACGTGACGGTTGCCGTTATTAACGCCATACCCGCTTTGGGTTGTGGAGGTATACATATTTACTTCAAGGATTGAAGAAGAGCAGTGCTCGCCGTCCAGTGAGAATTGCCAAGCGTAATCCTCCGGAGCGACCAAGCTATACTCACCCCCGCACTCATTCTGGAATTTCTCGAATGCCTTTTTTACCTCATCGTATTTTTTCTCATACAGATAAATACGTGTTTGCATGGCGATGGCCGCGCCTTTGGTAATCCTTCCCGCATAGCTTGACTCGTAGTTAGCCACCTCACTTTTCTTAGGTAATACGCTAACCGCATCGTTTAGGTCTTGCTCGATAACCGAGTATATCTCTTCGACAGACGCACGTCCGAGTCTCTCATGATCGAGATCCAAGACTCCCGTATAGCAAGGAACACCACCAAAGGTTTTCACAAGCTCGAAATAAGTATAGGCGCGAATAAACTTGGCCTCACCGATCATCTGTTCCCTGTTATATTTCGAGAATAGGGCATCGTCTGCCATTTCCATATCCCGTATAAACAAATTGGCCTTATTAATACATTGGTAAGAATACCGATATTTGTTCAAGATCTCGGTATGATCCGCTTGATACTGATAATTCTCCAGCAACGTGAAGGTTTGTGCGTCGTTCGAAGAACCGCTGTAGGTCGCGTCATTCGACAACACGTCGCCGAAACATTGCATTGACCATGTGTAACGGAAGTCCTTCATGACGGAATAGACAGCGGTCAGACGCAAGAAAGCTTGTCTTTCCTCTGATATCTCTCCAGCCTCCGGACTTCCTAACGGAGCTAAATCCAAATCTGCACAACTGCTGAATCCTGTTAAAATCGCTAGTACGATTCCTATGATATATTTGTTTTTAAACATGACATTATAAATTTTAAAAAGTAACATTAATACCTCCGGTGAATGAAATGTTCTGAGGATAGATACCGTAATCTATGCCTCTAGACAAAGAGCTGGACTGACCCACTTCCGGATCCATACCCGAGTAACTGGATATCGTAAACAAGTTCTGGCCGCTTACATAAAAACGTACTTTTTGTAGTTTTATCCTCTGCGTGAGAGAAGCGGGCAGGGTATAACCTAGCTGGGCGTTTCTCAAGCGGAAATAAGTCCCGTTTTCTACGTACATGTCCGAGAAGCGGTCATTGTCGTTTACGTCCGTAGCCGTCAGGCGAGGGATGTCCGTATTTGTATTATTTGGCGTCCAATAGTTCATTAACGCTCTATCCTTGTTCGTTATATCGTTCGGGAAGTAGGTGTAATAACGCATCGCGTTGAATATCTGATTACCGATTGTTCCACCAAACTGCAAATTGAGGTCGAAGCCTTTCCACGCCATACCCATGTTGATACCGTATATGATATCCGGAATAGGATTACCGATCATGCATCTATCACTTGAGTCTAACTTGCCATCGCCATTCGTATCTACGAACAATACATCGCCCAATTCGGCATTAGGTTGGAAATCCGCCCGCTTAACGGCATTCAACTGTTCCTGTGTTTGGATAAGCCCGTCTGTCTTATAGCCCCAGAACGCGCCGATAGGCATACCTTCATTCGTATAGGTGAGGTACATGCTTCCGTTTCGGAATGGTCCATCGGAGATTGGTGTGCCACCATTCAATTTCGTCATGCGGTTACGGATGGTCGACATATTTACTCCCACGTTGTATTCGAAACCGCTTTCGGTCTTGTCTCTCCACTCGAGATTCATCTCGATACCGCGGTTGTTCGCCTCGCCGATATTGGTGTAGGTGTTGCTGGCATATCCCATATAGATAGGCATAGGAGCGGCCAGCAGCATGTCCTTCGTTGTCTTGTAATAATACTCGAAGCTGAAGACCATGCGGGTGTTAAAGAAGCTTGCGTCAAGACCGATATTCAGAGATTCCGTGGTCTCCCATTTAATATCCGGATTGCCCAATCTGCTCACGGCAATACCTTGATACAAGGTCTCATTCTCTCTCGCTCCGAATAAAGCACCGTATTGCGTACTCAATGACAGCAAACTACGATCCACATAATTGGTGATATTCTGATTTCCGATCTGTCCCCAACCCCCGCGGAGTTTCAAGGAGGAAACCCATTCGGCGTTCAATTTCTGGAAGAACGGTTCGTTGTCGATTCTCCAACCTAGAGCGAACGAGGGGAAGTTACCCCAGCGATTCTTGGAAGAGAATTTAGAGGAGCCGTCTCGCCGGAAAGTGGCTGTAATAAGGTATTTGTTATTGTAATCGTAGTGTAGGCGGCCCAGATAAGACATCAAACCATATTCCGTAGCGCTATTGCTGGCCGTGGTCTTGTTCTTGTCCAGCGTAGCGTCTATATAATGCAGGTTATCCGACTCTCCGATAAGATCTCTCGCATTTACGCTCAAGGTTTCCTGCTTACCCCATTCATTGGTATAACCTACGAGAGCGGATATGGAGTGCTTCTCGGCAAACGTTTTCTCATACGAAAGGGTATTCTCGAACGTATAGTAATGCCCTTTGGTCTGCGACTTCGATAAACTACTCTCTAAATTTCTTTGGCTTGAGGATACCTCATAGACAGGCGAGAAGGTTTTATTGTCTACCCTTCTGATTTCCGCTCCGAAGCTACTCTTGAACTTCAATCCTTTTATAATCTGCCATTCCCCATACATATTGCCGATGAAAGCAAGTTTCTCCCGTTGATTATCCCGATACATGATACTTGCCAATGGGTTATAGTAGTCAATATAAGGAGAGTAACCATATGAACCGTCTGCGTTTTGGGCGGGAGTTACCGGATCCAAACGGATTGCGTTACTTACGACACCATAGTCGGAGTCGTACACATTACTACTGTTGCGCTCGCTAATACTTGCGTCGGTAGATCTTGCGATCGACGCGTTGGTACCCACTACCAAATGATCTTTGAGCACCGTTTTTTCCGTGCTTTGACGGACACTGAACCGTTCGTAGTTGGATTTCTTGATCGTTCCATCTTGGTTGATATAGTTCAAGCCCAGATTGAATTTATAGTCGTTCTCTTTACCCCCGCTTCTGCCGCCACTGTCGTTATGCATAAAGGCCGTATGCGTAATCTCGTCCATCCAATTGGTGGAAACATTACGATTGACAAGGGCCAAGTTGATGGGAACGCTCCTCACTGTGTTCAACTGTTCTTGATAGTCGTACCATTCCGGACCTGACATCAAATCGAGATTATTCAATATTTTGTTCATACCCCAATATGCGTCGAGCGTAACGGTGGTTTTTCCAGCGGCACCTTTTTTCGTAGTGATAAGGATTACGCCGTTCGCGCCACGGGAACCGTAGATAGCGGAAGCGGAAGCGTCTTTAAGCACCTCCATAGACTGTATATCCGATGTGTTCAGGTAGTTTATATCCGTCACGGGCATCCCATCCACGACGAACAATGGCTCCGCGTCGTTTACCGTACCGACACCTCTGATACGGATCGTGGCGGCGGAACCCGGAGATCCGGAACTGGAAGTGACGGATACACCGGTAGCCAAGCCTTGCAATGCGGTAGAAACATTGGCCACTGCTTGGCGAGCGATTTTCTCCTCGCTCACGGACGAGATAGCCCCCGTGATATCACTTTTCTTCATCGTACCGTAACCAATCACTACCACCTCATCCAACTTTTGTGTGTCCTCTTGCAAGGAGATGCTTAAAACCGATTTATTGCCTACCGAAATCTCCTGGTTCATATAACCGATATAGGACACTTGCAAAATAGCGTCTTTGGCTACTTCCAACGTGAATTTTCCATCTATATCCGTTATTGTCCCGTTTGTTGTCCCTTTTACCATCACATTGGCGCCAATTATCGGCATACCGGTAGCATCAATCACGGTTCCGGTGATCTGACGGGTGTTTTGTTGCGGGGTGGATACGATTGATGGTTTCTCTATAATCTTGATGTCGCTTTTAATGCGCATGTTTGGGGAGTGTACGGAAGCGTATACCCCTGTGGTAAAAATAAATAGCGGGATTGAGGTTAATTTCATGACTCTGCCCAATTTAGTTTTTGTGTTTAATCGGGGTTTAGGATTCCCCTTATAATTTTCATTCATACATTTGTAATGTTTTAGTGTTAGTATTATTTGATTTAAAGGCGCTTAGAAACTTGTTTGGCTGGGTTATGTTGCCATATCTTCCAGCCAGTTTCCCTGTTAGATATGGTTCATGATGGTTCCTGTTTCATAGGCTCTCCTTTCTTTAAGATTAACTTTAGTAAACTAAATATGTTTATTTGGTTGTTTGATTTGCAATATTCGTGAAAAAAAACGACACCTGCAAGCAAGTCTCTGCTAATTTAATATTGTGTATTCAATCGATAGAAGTCATTAATACGGCTTAATTATGTCAATTTGTCATTTCTCTCTCCTTCTGCTTCTTGTATTTGAGATAGGATAGGGTGTGTGTGTATTATATGCGATTCTCTGGTAGTTAAGCCCTGACGAATAGAATGTGTATGAAGGAAAATACTTGCAGTTTGCCTTCTTTTTATCAATATCCGCCGAATTATTATATCTCTTGTTTCAGAAAACTAATAAATGCCTCCTGAATGATATTTGAAAATCAGTCGACTTTTTTGCCGTTCTAGAGCGCAAAGGCTCTATATAGTCTCGTTTTTCAGTGTACAAAAGATTGAGATTAGGAGTAGACCCCAGCTAAATTAGAGCAAGTGCCGGATAATCCGAACTAGATGCCGGGTAGATGTCGGTTATCTGCCGGGAAATAGAAATTATAAGCCGACTAGATACATACAAGTTCAGGATATATCCTAAAAAATGTGCTATTTTGGGTACTAAAGTTCCATAATATTGGTTTAAACGTAACTGTTTTGAAAAAGTATGTGTTTAAAATATGTTTAGAAAGTAAACATTATGATAGTGTTTCGGTAATTCTTTTTGCATTCAGATAGTATGAGTTACATTTGTCAATTCATTTCAAATATTATTTAAAAACAGAGAGATATGGATGAGAAAGGATTCGTGGAAGGGGTGAGAAGGTATATGTCCCAGTTACGAGAGGAAAAGCGTTATTCCTCCGCCAAAAGTTATCAGGATGCGTTGAACTCCTTTATAAAGTATAGTGGAACAGAGAACATTTCCTATTCGGATATCAATAAGGCCAATCTTCACCGATATGAGGCTTATTTGTTGGAGAAAGGCTGCATGTGCAACACGGTTTCCACTTATATGCGTCGTATCCGTTGCGTCTATAACAAGGCGATCGAAGATGGTGATGCGGAATATATCCCCGGTTTGTTCCAAGGAGTTTTTACGGGAGTGGAGAGTAAGCGCAAGAAATCCCTATCCTTAGAGAACCAACATAAGTTGATGACGGTGAAGGTAGAGAGTGAGGTGCTAAGGGAGACACAACTGGTCGTTTGTTTGTTGTTTCAGTATGCAGGAATGTCGTTCGTGGACTTCGCCCACCTAAAAGAAAGGAATATCAAAAACGGGATATTGGACTATAATCGGCAGAAGACAGGCACACCGATGAGACTGGAAATCTTGGATACGGCAGAATTGATGCGCAAGGAATTAATGGGTGACAAGAAGCCGGCCTCAGGCTATTTATTCCCTTTTTTGAGTGGAACGAAGACGGGCTATGAGGCATATCTCGAATACAATGCGGCCCTATCCCGATTCAATCGAAATTTGAAGGCGTTGAAAAAGGCCGCTGGAATAGCATCGGATGTTACTTCTTATACGATCCGCCATTCCTTTGCCATGGCATTGAAAGAGCAAAATGTCCCTATAGAAATGATCAGTGAATTATTGGGGCATAAGTCTATCAAGACCACCCAGATTTATCTGAGAAGTTTCTCTTTAGAAAAAATGACAGAGGTGAATAGCACTTGCTTTGGTTGTGTCTATAATTATGTGTCGAAAGTGGGATGAGGCTACTTAGTGAGTAGCGCAAAAGGTGGGAGAATGGTTATTACTCAGTTGTAGAGACGGAGCATGCTCCGTCTCC
>ENA-UESE01001804-UESE01001804.1-human-gut-metagenome-genome-assembly--contig:-NODE-1804-length-14638-cov-3.003434_pt1 | contig 14638 bp, 17 predicted proteins | sample MGYA00242995_ERZ507996 | MGnify/ENA primary metagenome ERZ507996 (study PRJEB26167, sample SAMN06115489) | human gut metagenome | host: Homo sapiens | place: China:Sichuan | collected 2015-04-15... | reverse complement strand
GCAGGATGACCAGCACATAGTCTGACAGGTACATGTTGACGGTCTGCACGATTTTGAGTAAAGTTTCCATGTTGTTTCTCCCTCTGCATTGATTTTTTGCAAAGCAAAAAGCTGCCGGTCGATCTGACCAGCAGCTCCAGAGAACAAACAGCGCCTGAACACCCGCACAAGTCGGGCACTCGCTCTGTCCTTTTGCCTGAGAGATTCGGCTTGCGCCTTACACCTTCGGCACCCGTTTTGCACGGGATTCTCCAGAGTCTCCTCCGCCTCCAGTCTCGGCCGCGCCGATCCTTGAGGTTTCCTTGGATATTCATTTGATTGCGTGGAGTATTATTACATACCCGTATGCGCTTGTCAAGCCCCGATTCAAAAAAAGTTCACAGATTTCCCGTGCCGTACATCAGCGCCGTGAGCGCGACGACCGGCGCAGTCTCGCACCGCAGGATGCGCTCGCCCATGGAGCAGATGTGCATGCCGAGCTTGCGCGCCATGTCGGCCTCGAACTCCGCAAAGCCGCCCTCCGGCCCTGTAATGATGGCAGCGGACGCGACCGGCTGCGCCGCGTGCTCGATGGCGTCGCGGATGGTCTCGCGCTCGCCGGTCTCATACATGAACAGCGGCAGGTCGGTGTGCAGCGCGTCGTTGAGCACACTGACATAGTCCTCCGTGTAGCGCACCTGCGGAATGATGCCGCGTCCCGACTGCTTTGCCGCCTCCTCGGCGATGCGCTGCCAGCGCTCGACCTTCTTTTCGATATTGGCGGCCTTGGCCACGCAGCGCGTGCAGGAGAAAAACACGACCTCGGCGGCACCGGCCTCGGTGCACTTTTGCACAAGGAAATCGCTGCGCTCGCCCTTGGGAAGTCCCGCAAACACCGTCGTGCGCACCGTGGGCTCGGCCTTGCACGGCACGACCTCGATGACCTCGGCCTCGGCCTCATGCTCGAGCGTCTGCACAAGGCGGCACTTATAGTCCCGCCCCGCCCCGTCGCAGATGACGATGTCGTCGCCCGCGCGCAGGCGCAGCACGTGGATATGGTCGGCGTCGCGGCCGCGGATGATCGCCCGGCCGTTCGGGAAATTCGTACCTGCTATGAAAAATCGAGCCATGATGGTCGCCTCCGGTGAAAAGTCTCTGCTGCGATTATGGCACATCCCGCACATTTTTGCAAGCCGGGCATAGCATGAAGCGGAGGGATGGAAGATGAATGACCCCGTTTTTCTCGACAGCGCCGCGTTTTTGCGCGTCTGGCAGCGTGTGACTGGCGAGGCAGGCATCACAGCAGCGCCCGTGCAGCCGGAGCCGGACGCAATCACGGCGCAGCTGCGCGGCTGTATCTGCGCAAAGGCTGCCGGCGCCGCCTTCTATGCCGCACTCGCGCAGCGTGTGTGCGCCGTCCGGCAGCCGCTCGGACAGATCGCAGCGCAGGAACGCGCACAGCTCAGAGCGCTGCAAACAGAGTATTTTCTGCGCACGGGCACACTCTGCGTCCCGCCCGCCGCCTGTCCGCGGCTGAGCACGGCGGCGGCGGATCTGCGCTGCATCTATTGGCAGGAGCTTGCGCTCAGCGCGCAGCTGGGCGCGGCAGCGGATGCTGTGCCGATGCCGCTCAGGGAAACGCTGCGCACCATTGCGCAGCAGGATGCGCGCCACGCGCAGCGCGTGCGCACGCTGCTCTCCCGGCTGATTTTCTGAACAAATACACACAAAATGCGAATCTTTCAAATTGGTACTTGACTTTACGGGAAATTTTGATTATAATGTGCAAGCTGACAATTTGAAATGAAAGCAACCCGAACAGAGCGTGGAGAAGTCGCGTAGCCTGGTCGAGCGCGCACGATTGGAAATCGTGTATACCCCACAAGGGTATCGAGGGTTCGAATCCCTCCTTCTCCGCCACAAAAAGAGGACTCAATCTTTTCAGATTGGGTCCTTTCTTTTTTACAGCGAGGTGACGCCATGAAAGCCGAACGCAACAAGACAATCGACTTCCTGCCGCAGGACGCGCCGAAATATCTCGCGCGCTGTCTGCGCGTTGCGCAGGTTGTCCCGCTTGACGCCGTGTGTGACCGCACCATCTGCGGCGACACGTTTCAGGTCGCGCCGCACCTGCCGCGCGCCTTTGCTGACCTGCTGATCGTCGACCCGCCGTACAACCTCACGAAGGAGTTCGCCGGCGGCAGCTTCCGCCACATGACGGACGCCAACTACGCCGCCTTCACCCGCACATGGATTGAGCTGCTGCTGCCGCTGCTCAAGCCGAATGCTTCGATCTACGTCTGCTGCGACTGGCGCTCGAGCCCGATCATCGGCCTGACGCTCAAGGAGTATTTCCGGCTGCAAAACCGCATCACATGGCAGCGGGAAAAAGGCCGTGGGGCACAGCATAACTGGAAAAACGGCATGGAGGACATCTGGTTTGCCACACGCACGGACGACTACACGTTCCACGTCGATGCCGTGAAGATGCGCCGGCGCGTGCGCGCGCCCTATCGCGCCGACGGGCAGCCGAAGGACTGGGAGGATACACCCGACGGAAAATTCCGCAACACGTACCCGTCAAACTTCTGGGACGACATCTCCGTACCCTACTGGTCGATGCCGGAAAACACCGCCCACCCGACGCAAAAGCCTGAGAAGCTGCTGGCAAAGCTCATCCTCGCGAGCTCAGACCCCGGCGGCATCGTGCTCGACCCCTTTTCCGGGTCCGGCTCGACGGCCGTGACGGCGCGCAAGCTCGGCCGCCGCTTCGTCGCCATTGAGCGCAGTGAGCAATACTGCGCCTGGGCGGAAAAGCGGCTGGAAATGGCAGCCGATAACCCCACCATTCAGGGCTATGCCGACGGTGTGTTCTGGGAGCGCAATGCCGGCCGTCTGCCGCGCTGATACCGCGCTTTCTGCGCCCTGTGCCCGCTGCCAGGCAGGATGCAGGATGCAGCGCATTTTCAGCGCCGATACCGCTTGACAAGCGGCCAAAATGGTGTTACAACGAAAAACATCTGTGAAACAAAAAAAGAAGGTGCGGATATGAAACGCGGATATCTTTACATCCTGATCACGACGCTGCTGTTTTCCAGCATGGAGGTCGCGCTCAAGTGTATTGCCGGACAATTAAACCCCATCCAGCTCAACTTCAGCCGCTTTCTGGTCGGCGGGCTGGTGCTCGTACCGCTGGCCGTGCGCGAGCTCAAAAAGCGCGGTCTGACCGTTGACGGAAAAGCGCTCGGCACGTTTGCGCTGCTGGGACTGATGGGCATCGCGGTGAGTATGTCCCTGTATCAGCTCGCCGTCACGCGCGTGCAGGCGTCGGTCGTCGGCGTGCTGTTTTCGAGCAACCCCGTGTTCGTGACGCTGTTTGCGTTTTTGCTGCTGCGGGAGAAAATCTCCAAAAATCAGATCCTGGGTCTTGCGCTCGACGTGATCGGCATCGTGCTGATCATCCAGCCGTGGCATCTGAAGCTCGACGCGCTCGGTGTGACGTACATCCTGCTGGGCACGCTGCTGTTCGCGCTCTACGGCGTGTGCGGCAAACGGCAGTGCGCGCGCTTCGGCGGCCTCGTCGTGTCGTGCTTCAGCTTTCTGCTCGGCGCGGCCGAAATGATGGCGCTCGCCGCGCTGACGCATATCCCCTCCGTCTCCGCCGCGCTGACCGCCGCCGGTCTGGACACCTTTGCGAGCATCCCCTTTCTCACGGGCTACACGGCGGCAAATCTGCCGATCGTCCTCTATATCTACATCGGCGTGACCGGCATCGGCTTTACGTGCTACTTCCTGTCGATGGAGGTCACGAGCGCGCAGACGACATCGCTCGTGTTCTTCTTTAAGCCCGCGCTCGCGCCGCTGCTTGCGTTTCTCATCCTGCACGAGGCCATCCCGGGCAATATGCTCGCCGGCATCGCATGCATCCTCTGCGGCAGTCTGGCTTCCATCTTACCCGGCCTGCTCGCGCAAAAGCGCGCCGTTCCGGCCGCCGTCTGTGAGCAGGAGCCCGAACGCTGAGTCCGCCCTTTCACGACATATATCACGCCCGCAGCAGCCGCTGCGGGCGTTTTTACATTTTCTTCACAAAACAGGCTTGACATTCCGCGCATGTTGTGTTATTGTCTTAATCGCTTAATACAGCGATACGCATTTCGGATAGGAGGCGCACCATGAACTGGAACATTCGCAATGACGCGCCTGTCTACACGCAGCTCGTGGATCAGATCGCCCGCGCGATCATACTTGGTCAGTTTCCGCCGGGGGGCAGGCTGCCGTCGGTGCGGGAATTTGCAGCCGATGCCGGTGTGAACCCGAACACGATGCAGCGCGCGTTCGCCGAGCTGGAGCGTCTGGAGCTCATCCGGACGCAGCGCACGGCCGGACGCACCGTGACGGAGGACATTGCGCGCATCGAACTGGAAAAGCGTCGGCTGGCGCAGGCCGGCATCGACGCATTCTGGCAGGCGCTGGCGCAGCTCGGCTATGACCGGGCGCAGGCGCTCGAGCTGCTGCGGCAGGATCTGCAGCAGGCAAAGGAGGACTAACAAACATGGCAATTCTCGAATGCAGAGGGCTGTGCAAGAGCTACGGCGCAGAGCCGGCACTCGACCGCGTGGATCTCGCGATCGAGCCGGGGCGCATCGTCGGTCTGCTCGGCCCGAACGGGAGCGGCAAGAGCACGCTTATCAAGCTGGCAAACGGTCTGCTGACGCCGGATGCCGGGGAAATCCTCATCGACGGCATGGCGCCGAGCAAGGACACGAAGAAGATCGTCTCCTACCTGCCGGAGCGCACCTATTTCGCCGACTGGATGACGGCGCTGCAGCTGCTGGACTTTTTCGGCGACTTCTATGACGACTTTGACCGCGCCGCCGCCGTGCAGATGATGCAGCGGCTCGGCATCCAGCCGAAGCAGCAGATCAAGCAGATGTCCAAGGGCACGCGCGAAAAGGTGCAGCTCATCCTCGTCATGAGCCGCAAGGCAAAGCTCTATCTGCTCGACGAGCCGATCGGCGGCGTCGACCCCGCGACGCGCGACTACATTCTCAGCACCATCATCTCCAACTACAACCCCGAGGCCGCCGTCGTCATCTCCACGCACCTGATCGCAGACGTGGAGCACATTCTCGACGACGTGGCGTTTCTCAGCCGCGGGCATCTGCTGCTGCAGTCGTCGGCGGATGACCTGCGCGCCAGGGAGGGCAAATCGGTGGACGCTGTGTTCCGGGAGGTATTCAGATGTTAGGAAAACTGTTGAAGCAGGACTTTCGCGCCACGGCGCGCATCATCCTGCCGGTCTATGCGGCCGTGCCGGTGCTCGGTCTGTTCACGGGGCTGATCACCCGCCTGTGTGAAAGCCAGTCGAATATCTGGATCAGCATCCTCGGCTCGCTCGTGTCGTTCGTGTTCTCGCTGGCGCTTATCGCCGCCGTCGTGACGACAGTCGTGCTGATGATCCTGCGCTTTTACCGCAACCTCATGACCGATGAGGGATACCTGATGTTCACGCTGCCGGTCTCGACGACGGAGCTGATCTGCTCGAAGCTGATCGTCTCGGTCGTGTGGTTTCTCGGCGCACTCGCCGTCGATGCGCTCGGCCTGCTGGTGACGGGCCGCTTCGGCTCGTATCAGAATGCGGTCCGCTTTCAGGTCACCTACACGTTCGGTATGCCCATGACCGGCGCGCAGAGCGCGGGGCTTATCATCGAGTTCGTCGCGTTCCTGCTGCTGTGCTGCATCGCCCTGTGCCTGATGACGTATGCCGCCATGGCGATCGGGCAGAGCTTCAAAAAGAACAAGGGGCTCATGTCCGTCGTGTTCTTCTTCGTACTCTGGATCGGCACGCGGATGCTGCTGACGCTGATCTTCGGGCTTCTCTTCGGGCTCGGCGCGCAGCCGCTCCCGGCCATGACCGCGATGCCGCTGCTCAAGAGCATGTATATCCTGCTCGGCTGCGGATGTGCCGGCGCGCTGGCGTTTTGTGCGGGCTTTTTCTTCCTCACGCACGGGATGCTGCGCAAGCACCTGAATCTGCAATAAGGGAATAAAAACACCCGGTATTGGAAAGCCCAATACCGGGTGTTTGCTTATGGGATCAACAGGAGCGGATCACTTCGTGCCGAAGATACGGTCACCGGCGTCACCCAGACCGGGGACGATGTAGCCGTGCTCGTTGAGGTGATCGTCAAGCGCCGCGACGTAGATGTCCACGTCCGGGTGCTCGGTCTGCATCACCTGCACGCCCTCGGGCGCACCAATGATGCACATGAGCTTGATGTGCTTGCAGCCGACTTCCTTCATGAACTTCACCGCAGCAGACGCGCTGCCGCCGGTGGCGAGCATGGGGTCGACGATGATGACGTCGCGCTCGGCGATATCGGGCGGCATCTTGAAGTAATACTTCACCGGCTCGAGCGTCTGCGGGTCGCGGAACAGGCCGATGTGACCGACCTTGACGTTCGGCATCATGGTGACCATGCCGTCGACCATGCCGAGACCGGCGCGGAGGATCGGCACGATGGCCAGCTTCTTGCCGGCGATGTGCCTGCAGTGTGCCGTGGCGACCGGGGTCTCAACGTCGATCTCCTCAAGCGGGAGGTCGCGCGTGGCCTCGAAGCACATCAGCATGGCGATCTCGGAAATCAGCTCCCGGAACTCCTTGACGCTGGTGTGCTTGTCGCGCAGGATCGAGAGCTTGTGCTGGATCAGCGGGTGGTCAAAAACGTGAACTTTACTCATCTCGTCGTCTCCTTTGTTGCATCCGTATTTTACTTTCAGTCTTTTTCCGCCTCGGCCGCGAGCCGCGCCTGACGTTCCCGCTCGGCCTGCGACAGGCGCAGATAGACCGGGAGCAGTTCCTCAGCCGGGGCAGGCGTCTGCCCGAAGGCGGCCATGGCCACGCCCCACGCACTCTGCACGACCAGATTGCCCGGCGCAAGCACTGCGGGGATGCCCATGTCCAAACACGTATTATAGCACAGCTGCGCGCCGTCGCCAACCAGAAAAACGGATTTCTGCATTTTTTTCAATTCCGCGCCCAGCTCCGCGAGCGATATCGCACGGTCCTGACAAAGACGCCGCGGTTTTCCGTCCCGGATCTCAAAGAGCGCGTTGTAGATCTGGCTGCGGCGGGCGTCCATGGCCGCGCACACGAGCGTGCCCTCCCCTGCCGCGATGCCGTGATACGCCATGGCCTCGAGCGTCGACACACCGATGGCGGGCTTCTGCGCGCCCCAGGCGAGACCTTTTGCCGTGGACACGCCGATGCGGATGCCGGTGAACGAGCCCGGCCCGCGCGCAACGGCGATGGCGTCAACGTCCGAAAGCGCAATATTGGTGTCCTTGAGCATCTGCTCTGCCATCGGCAGCAGCGTGCAGCTATGCGTCAGACCGCTGCACTGCTGGCTCTGGGCGATGAGCACACCGTCGCGGCAAAGCGCCGCCGACGCCGCCTTTGCAGATGATTCCAGTGCGAGGATCAGCATGATTTCCCGCTCCCTTCCGTGATGATGATGCGCCGGGTCGTCGGTCCGAGCTTTTCAAAGCGGACAACGACCTCGTCGCCGTAAAAGGCGTCCTCCACATTCTCGCTCCATTCGACGGCGCAGACCGATCCGCGGTTGACATAATCCTCCCAACCGATGTCAAACAGCTCGTCGGCGCTGCCGAGGCGATACATATCAAAATGGATCAGCTCGCGCGGCCCCTCATATTCGTTCACGATCGTGAACGTGGGGCTCGAGACACGGCACGTCAGCCCCATGCCGCGCGCCATCCCGCGCACGAAGGCGGTCTTGCCGCTGCCGAGCTCACCGTACATGGCCACGACCTTGCCGTCCGGCAAGGCGCGCGCAAAGTCCGCGCCGGCCTGTTCGGTCTCCGCTTCACTGTGGGTCAGATATTCCTGCATGGTATCCCTCCGATTCTGAAGAAGTATTATAGCACGGTTTCGCCCGTTGCGTAAAGCGGTTTTCTGTGATATAATCATTGCCGATTTCAAATCGCCGGTCTGGCGGAAAGGAGGCCATCTTGAAAAAAGCACTGTCCTACGCAAAGGAGTTTTTTCACCGAGCGGATATTTTCCTGCTCGTGATGGGTCTCATCTGCGCCACGTTCGGTATCATCGTCATCTCGAGTGCCACGGCGTCATACCACTCAGCCAAGTATGTCATTGTACAGAGCGCGTCGCTCATTCTCGGTGTGGTCGCGTTTGTCGCCATGACCGTGCTGGATGTGGACGTTCTGGCCGACAAATGGCAGATCCTGTGCGCATTCAATGCGCTGTTTTTGCTGCTGCTGATCCCCTTCGGCGTGAGCGACAACACCGGCAACACCGGCTGGCTGCGCTTTTTCGGCATCGGCATCCAGCCGACGGAGGTCGTCAAGCTCACATTTATCGTCGTGCTGGCAAAGCAGATCAGTTACCTGAAGGAATACCACGACCTCAACTCCGTGTGGTCGGTCGCACAGCTGGCTGTCCACTTTGTGCTGCTGTTCGGCCTGATCCTCTTCGTGTCGTCCGACCTCGGTTCGGCGCTGATCTTCTTTTCCATCTTCCTCGTGATGCTCTTTGCCGCCGGCTTTGCGCTGCACTGGTTTGCCATCGGCTTTGCGGCCATCGCCGCGATGATCCCGCTGCTGTGGAACTTTGTGCTGCACGACTATCAGAAAAACCGCATTCTCGCGCCCTATGACTCCAGCATCGACCCGACCAACACCGGCATCAACTGGCAGCCGCATCAGAGCAAGATCGCCCTCGCCTCCGGCCAGTGGACCGGTGCGGGGCTCGGCAACGGCACGCAGAGCCAGTCCAATGCCCTCGCCGGCAAGCACACCGACTTCATCTACGCCGTCATCGGTGAGGAGCTCGGCATGATCGCCTGCATCCTCGTTATCGTGCTGCTGCTGATCATCATCATCCGCTGCGTCATGGTCGGCATCCGCTCGGGCAGCAACATGGGCTCGCTCGTGTGCTTCGGTGTGGCCGCATTTTTGACGTTCCAGACGTTTGAGAACATCGGCATGTGCATCGGCATCACGCCCGTCATCGGCATCACGCTGCCGTTTTTCAGCTACGGCGGCTCGTCGCTGTTCACGTCCTTTGCCGCGCTCGGCATGGTGTCCGGCATCCACTTCCGACCAAAGCCAAAGCGCAACAGCATCTATTACTGACGCCATCCTCCCGGCAGGCTTCCGACAGGCCTGCCGGGCCTTTTTTCTGCCGAGAGACAGAAAGCACCCGGCCAAACGGTCGGGTGCTTTCCGCAAAAAATAGAAGGGGGAAGAAAGAAAAAAGCAGCTTGGTTGGTTCAGCCGCCGTGGCAGGCGGCGCAGTCATGCGTCGAAAAGAGATCGGCGTCATAGGCGATACCATTTTTATCGTAGTAATCCTTTACGGCCGCCTTGACTGCCTCCTCCGCCAGCACGGAGCAGTGGATCTTCTGCGCCGGAAGGCCATCCAGCGCTTCCACGACCGCCTTGTTGGACAGCTCCAGCGCCTCGGAGACCGGTTTGCCCTTGATCATCTCGGTCGCCATCGACGAGGACGCGATCGCGCTGCCGCAGCCGAAGGTGTTGAACTTCACGTCCGTGATGACATCGTCGCGGACCTTGATGTACATGCGCATAATGTCGCCGCACTTGGCGTTGCCGACCTCGCCGATGCCGTCGGCATCGGGCATTTTGCCGACGTTGCGGGGGTTTTCAAAATGGTCCATGACCTTTTCGCTGTACAATGCCATAGAAAAGCCTCCTTTATCTGAATCTGTTATCTGTTAGATCTGGTGCGGACGCACACTGGTCTCCAGCTCGTCCCACACCGGGGAGATGCTGCGCAGATAGTCGACCACCTGACGGACATTTTCGACGATGTACGCCATCTCTTCGTCCGTGTTGTATTCGCCCACGGACAGACGCAGCGAGCCGTGTGCGACCTCGTGCGGCAGCCCGAGCGCCAGCAGCACATGGCTGGGATCGAGCGAGCCGGAGGTGCAGGCACTGCCGGACGAAGCGGCAATGCCCTTGCGGTCGAGCAGGAGCAGCAGCGACTCGCCCTCGATGCCCTCGAAGCAGAAGTTCACCGTGCCCGGCACACGCTGTGTGCGGTCGCCGTTGAGCCGCGCGTGCACAATGGTCTCAAGCCCTGTAATGAGCGTCTCACGCAGGCATGTGACCTTGCGCATATTCTCATCCATGTGGTCGATCGCCTCGCGCAGTGCCGCCGTCATGCCGGCGATCGCCGGAGTATTCTCCGTGCCGCCGCGCTTGCCGCGCTCCTGCGCGCCGCCCTCGATGATATTCGTGAGCGGGATGCCGCGTCTGGCGTACAAGAAGCCGACGCCGCGCGGCCCATGGAATTTGTGCGCCGAGCACGAGAGCATATCGATGTTCATCTCCTGCACATTCACGGGCACGTGGCCGATCGCCTGCACCGCATCCGTATGAAACGGAACACCCCGCTCGCGGCAGAGCGCGCCGATGGCCTCAATGGGCTGGAGCGTGCCGATTTCGTTGTTGGCGAACATGACCGACACGAGCGCCGTGTCGTCGCGGATGGCCGCCGCCACGTCCTCGACGCGCACAACGCCGTCTTCGTGCACATCCAGCAGCGTTACCTCAAAGCCCTGCCGGCGCAGCTTGTCAAGCGTGTGCAGCACCGCATGGTGCTCAAATTTTGTGGAGATGAGGTGTTTTTTCCCCTTGCGCGCACCATTCACTGCGGCAGAGACGATGGCCTGACTCCGGAGAAGTCCATCACCGTATTGGGATAGGTATGGTTGAGATACCCTCCGTCGTACGCATGATTGTCGGCCTCGCTGCCGCCGGAGGTGAACACGATCTCCCGCGGGTCGGCTGCACCGATCAGCTGTGCGATCTCAGTGCGGCAGGCCAGCAGATGCTCCGCCGCCTCCTGACCGAGCGTGTAGAGGGTGCTGGGGTTTCCATATATCTCATCAAAGTACGGAAGCATGGCTTCCTTTGCAGCGGCGGATAGTTTTGTGGTCGCCGCATTGTCTGCATAAACGCGCATAAGCTCTCCTCCAGATATGTCGATTTTCTAATTCCTACTTTCCTTGTGGGTAAATGGTATCACGTATTTCCCCTCTTGTCAATAGGAATTTGAAAAAGAAAAATCGGGGAAAGAGAATTGATTCTCCTTCCCCGACCGCTACAGTCACGCTTTGCCGTCGAGCAGATCCTGCACGGAGACGCTCGACAGATAGTTGTCCATGACGGCGTCGAGCTTTTTCCACATCGGCAGCGTCAGACACTGCTCCGCGCGCTCGCAGCAGCTCTCCCCGGATTCAAGGCACGCCACGGCAGCCATGCTGCCCTCGGTGCTGTGCAGCACCTGCGCGACCGTGATGTCGCACGCCGGACGGCTCAGGCAATAGCCGCCCTCCTTGCCGCGCTGGCTGAGGACAAGGCTCGCGCGATTGAGTGCCGCTGCGATCGCCTCCATATATTTCAGGGACACGTTCTGCCGCTGTGCCACAGTCTTGAGCGAAATGTAGCCCTCGTCACAATGCTGCGCCAGGTCGATCATCAGGCGCAGCGCATAGCGCCCCTTGGTTGAGATCACCATGATCTGTTGCCTCCTTGCTTGCAGGTGTTACGAATAATATACTATCAAATCGCAAGGAATTCAAGACAGTTCTTTGCGATCTTGTACGCAAAAACGCCGGGGCACCTCCCCGGCGTTATTTTTGCACGTTCAGGCTTCCTCAGCCGCCACGACCGGCTCGACCGCGCGCATGGCATCGAGCGTGCGCGTCAGCAGCTCGTCCAGACTCCAGCCGAGCATATCGGCGCCGCGCTGGATGACCTCGCGCGAGCAGCCGGCGGCAAAGCCGCTGCTCTTATATTTTTTCTTGAGGGACTTAAGCTCCATGTCCTGTACGCTCTTGGACGGACGCATCAGTGCCGCCGCACCGATCAGGCCGGTCAGCTCATCGGTCGCATAGAGCACCTTTTCCATCTCATGCTCCGGCACGATGTCGACCGTGATGCCGTAGCCATGGCTGGCTGTGGCATGGATGAGGCGCTCATCCAGACCGCGCTCGCGCATGATCTCCTGCGAGCGGATGCAGTGCTGGTCAGGATAACGTTCAAAGTCCAGATCATGCAGCAGACCGACAATGCCCCAAAAGTCCACCTCGTCCCCATAGCCGAGCTCCTGCGCAAAATAGCGCATGACACCCTCGACCGTTCTGGCATGATGCAGATGGAATGGATCCTGATTGAATTCCGTCAGCAGCGCCCAAGCCTGCGCGCGATCCAGTTGCTCGCCCATTGCGAAAGCCTCCTTAATACATATCGTTTTCATAGGTGAAGGAATGAATGGTATTAAAATAGCACAGCCGATACCGGATTGCAAGCACAAATTCATATATTTCTGACCGATTTTCCGGCAGTTTTTCGTTGTTTTCCTATACCGGCGCCGGGCACGGCGCATATTTCCCTTTGAAAAAAATCGTCCGATTTTTGCCTCATTTGTCACACTTTTTCGCTTTTTGTGAGCAAAATACACGAGACAGTCGATTGAATTTCATTGCTTTTTGTCAAAATGTATGCTATGATATGCACAGTATGTATGCATCTTGTGCGGTGTGTGCTTACAGAAGCGTCCGATGACCCGCTGGGAGCAACGGCGGATCATCTTCGTAATCAAAGAAAAAGGAAGGATGTATTTCATGGACGAAAAGTATAGCGCGCTGTTTACTCCGTGGAAAATTGGCAATGTCGAGATCCCGAACCGCATTGTCCAGTGCTCCATGGGCGGCACCTCTCTGTTTGGCTGGCTGGAGCCGTGCCACTTCGATAAGGAAGCTGCGAACTTCCTGCTGACCCGCGCCAAGGACGGCGTCGGTCTGGTGCTTCCGGGCATGCAGTGTGTCCGCGACACCATGGGCCGCAGATGGCTCTATCAGAACAAGAAGATGTTCAAGGAGCTCGCCGACTACATGGTCGAGTACCACAAGACCGGCTCGAAGCTGTTCATTCAGCTCGCCGCCGGTTTCGGCCGCTCCATGGCTGTTGCCCCCTGGATGGTCACCCTGAACAACAACAAGCTCCTCGGCGCGCTCGCCAGACCCGTGATCGACGTCAGCTACTGCTGCGCGTCCGCCTCCGCCACCCCGAACCGTTGGCAGGAGGACATGCTCTCGCGTCCGATGACCGTGGAAGAGATCCACGAGATGGTTGATGCGTTCGGCAAGACCGCGAAGCTGCTGCGTGAGGCCGGTGTTGACGGCGTTGAGATCCACGCTGTCCACGAGGGCTACCTGCTTGACCAGTTCACCATCGCCAACTGGAACCATCGTACCGACGAGTACGGCGGCTCGCTCCCGAACCGGATGCGCTTTCTCAGGATGTGTCTGGACGAAGTGATGGAAACGGCCGCCCGCCGGAACATGGCCGTACTGGTGAAACACAACATGGAGGACGGTTTCAAGGGCGGCATCGAAATCCCCGAAAGCCTCGAAATCGCCCGCGCGATCGAAACCTACGGCGTCGACGGCATCGTCCTCTCGTCGGGTTTCGTGAGCAAGGCGCCGATGGCCGTCATGCGGGGCATCATTCCGCTCTACACGATGAGTTACTACATGCAGTGGTGGCTGCGCATCTTCGTGCGGCTCTTCGGACGGTATATGATTAAACAATACCCTTTCGAAGAGTGCTTCTTCCTGGAAAACGCCAAAAAGTTCCGCGCCGAGCTGAAACTGCCGCTGGTCTACGTGGGCGGGCTGGTGAGCCGCGAAGGAATCGAACGTGCGCTCGACAGCGGGTTCGAACTGGTGCAGATGGCCCGCGCGCTGGTCAACGATCCGGCTTTCGTCGACAAACTGCGCGAGGGCGACCGCTCGACACGCAGCGCGTGCGACCATCGCAACTACTGCATCGCCCGCATGTATTCGCTCGACATGCAGTGCTGCAAACACTGCCCCGACCTGCCGCGCAAGATCCGCGAAGAACTGGCAAAACTCCCGTAACGATGAAAAAGCACACGATCGCAACCGATTCGAAGACGGCGCTCGTGACGGGCGCCGCCCACGGCATCGGCCGCTGCTATGCCGAACGGCTGGCGGCAGCGGGCTACCGGCTGATTCTCGTCGACCGCGACGGCGGCACGCTCGACACCGCACGGCAGGAGTTGGCGGCGGCGCACGGCGTCACGATCGATACCCTTGTCATGGACATGGCGCGCATGGAGGCGTCGGAGGAGCTGTACGCCGCCGTCGCACGGCTGGGCGCCGAGGTGGAGGTACTCGTCAACAACGCGGGCGTCTTCTCCTATCTCGACATCCTCGCCACCCCCGTCGAACGGATCGAACGGATGATCCTGCTGCACGACCTGACGCTCTCGAAAAACTGCCGCGCCTTCGGGGCCGACATGGCGCGGCGCGGCAGCGGATACATCCTAAACATGTCCTCCTACTCGGTCTGGATACCCTTCCCGGGCATGGCGCTCTACACCGCCACCAAGGCCTACGTGCGCTGTTTCTCGAAAGCCTTCGCCAAAGAGGTCGCCGAGCGAGGCGTCCGCGTGACGGCCGTGTGTCCCGCCGGCGTGGCGACCGACCTCTACGGGCTCTCGCCCAAATGGCAGCATATCGGCCGGCGGCTGGGCGTGCTGATTTCGCCCGACAGCTGTGCG
>ENA-UESE01001803-UESE01001803.1-human-gut-metagenome-genome-assembly--contig:-NODE-1803-length-14643-cov-3.010504_pt1 | contig 14643 bp, 15 predicted proteins | sample MGYA00242995_ERZ507996 | MGnify/ENA primary metagenome ERZ507996 (study PRJEB26167, sample SAMN06115489) | human gut metagenome | host: Homo sapiens | place: China:Sichuan | collected 2015-04-15... | reverse complement strand
GGGAGCGGAACTTTTTTTTGTTTCTTTCCCGTCATGTAATCAATTTATTGTTTCATTTTAAAATGCTGTGTAGAAATGGAAAAAACAAGAACATTGACCGTCAGCGATCTGCTGGCGACACTCCCCAAGAGCACCCGTATACTGGGCTTTAAGTTTCACCGTCAAGACGGACTGTTATCGGGCAAGGTGGAGGCGTGCCTTCACGGGCGATTCGAGACCTTTATCATCAGGGAAGGAGGCCGGTCATGAAAGAATCTGTAAATGTCGGAAGCCTCGGCTTCACCCCTGAGATGATGGCCGTCATCAAGGAATGGCGCGAGCACGGAACGCTCGCCGATCTGGACTGCATCTGCGAACAGATACTGCTCAATTGGGAAGGTATAGACGATTACTTAGATGTCAAGGCTACGCTGATGCTGTTATCGTCCCTGAAGAGACAACTGAAACCGTTCTTAACGTCAGAAACAGAGAAGCCATGAAAAAGGAAATGAGCGATTATAAGCAGGCGATTACAGAGCGCTATGTGCCTGCGAGGACGGTTGAAGAGTCGACGCACCGGCTATCGACCGAAGAGATTTGTGCAGCGATAAATAAGATCAATCCGGGAGTGGATATTTCGGCCTCCGAAGTTTATGATCTGATGAAGTCCGCCGGCTTCCGATTCGTAGCCGTTCCCGGTACAATCGGATTGCAATTCAAATGGATATTGATTGAGAAATAAATCGAAAGAGATTTTTATACTTCAGTTACTGTCATTATGGCGGTAACTGAAGTCAATGGTAAGCCAATTCCCGTCCTTTTCCATACCGGTTGCGAATCTTAATTTCACCGGAAAAAAGAGATGGTAACCGAAGAGATGATCAAAAAAGAGTTTATACACCGGACAGTGAGCCGGGATATAAGACGGATATATGCGACACAACAAGAAGAGATTTCTAAAGTTTTGCACGGGGAAAAAGAAGACGCCATAGTCTCATTCTTATCCTCGCAGTCGGGGCGGATAGTCACATCGGGAGGTATGCAACCTGTGTTTTATATGAGCACATTGGTAGGAATACGGTTTCTCGACATTTATTATAGCCGGAACGGAAAAGGTTCTTTTAAAAAGTTGAAAATTTATAACCGGGCAGTATGGGGCATATTGTATAAAGAGACCTTGCCCACTTTGAAATACGGACTGTCCGAGAATATAAAACAGAGCATACGGGAAGACTTGAATGAATCATCACCCAAGAATTTGGATTAATATATTATATTTATTACATTTGTTAATATAAAATTATAACAATGTGGTTCTGCATCAATTTTATATTGTCTTTGATTTTCGTTCCCCTTTATACTAAAGGGTGGCCAATGGAAATGAAAGTAGCAACGTTTATAATTTCTTTAGGTGTGTCTCCTCTCTTGGGGATTCCCTTAATGAAAATGGGATATAAATGAAGCGTGGTATTGAACGATAAAAAATTAGAACTATGGGATTACTTTGGCTACTTTTCAATTAGCTCTGTGTTTGGCTGTTTACCGGCAAGTGGGAAAAATTTGACCGGGTATTCGCATTCTTGTTATCGTTTTTTCTTACCCCGATTATCGGAATACCCTTAACGAAATTCTTACTTCATTCCTTATAAGACCGACCTGTCCTTTACATCCCCGGTAACCATGGGTACTTTTACCGTAAAAAAGTACCTGTATGGCATCACGACTGACAGAAGACCAGATCAAATGGATACTCACCCTCGACGCCTCGGCGGCCGAGAAGGAGATAAACAGCCTGATAAAAGTAAACAAGGAGTTGCAGGAGGCGAACAAGGGCGTACAGAAAGAGATGCGCCAGTTGGAAGCCGCCGGAAAGAAGGAATCGGACGAATACCGCAACCTGAACGGCGTACTCCGTGAGAACAACAATACCCTGAAGGCGAACCGGGAACAGATAAAACGGCTCGAGAACCAGATGGGACTCGCCAACCTCTCCATGTCGCAGCTCCGAAGGCGGGCGCAGGACTTGGAGAGCCAGATGAACCGCACCTCACGCAACCTGCATCCCGAAGAGTGGAACAAGCTGCAAAAAGAACTTACCGAGACCCGCTCCAAAATGGACGAACTCAAAAAGGCGGGTAAACAGGCGGAGAAATCATTGGGAGGTACCATATTAAATAAAGGGATGTGGGCAACTCTTGCAGGAAATGTACTTACACAAGTTACAAATTGGCTTTGGAGCATGGTTTCCGGCATGAAAGACCTCGTTGCCGAGGGCGTCAATATGGCGGCGGCCGCCGACGGGGTGACCCGTGCGTTCGAGGCGTTGGACCGTCCCGATCTGCTCGATAACCTGCGCAAGGCGACCAAGGGGACGGTAAACGATCTTGAACTGATGAAAGCCGCTAATATGGCGAAAGACTTCAGAATACCGTTGGAAGATCTCGGCAAGTATCTCGAATTTGCCCAGCTCAAGGCGCAGCAGACCGGACAGTCGGTCGAGTATATGACCAACTCCATCGTTACCGGTCTGGGGCGGAAGTCGGTGCTGATACTCGACAACCTCGGATTGTCGGCCGCCGAGATAAACGAGCAGATGGCAAAGACGGGCGACTTCATGTCCGCAGTCGCCTCTATCGTGGATAAGCAGCTCGCCGAGGCGGGCGGGAGCTATATATCGGAGGCCGATAAAATGGCTCAACGTACGGTGAAGCTGCAGAACGCCCAGATGAAATTGGGAGAAACCCTTCTTCCTCTCAAACAAAACCTTGATGCGACTTTCGGCTCGTTCAAAACAGGTATTCTGGAAGCTACCGGCTGGGTAGTGAAGAACCGGGCGGCGATCGGTGAATTGATCGCTGTCATCGGAGCATATATAGCGATAAAGAAAACCTTGATTGCCGTCAATACCCAATCTATGGTGGTAAGCAAAAAAGAGATGGCTCTGCAAGCATTGGAAGAAGTTCAAGTACGTGCCTCCATTGCCGCCGAATATGCCTTGGCTGCCGCTAAAGCGTTGTTGACCGGAAATATCAAGAAAGCGACAACAGCCATGAGAAGTTTTCTACTGACATTGGGATTGAATCCGATTACGGCTATAACGATGGCTGTCACAGCTGCTACCTATGGGATATATAAGCTCTGTACAAGGACAAACGAGGCAAAGGCGGCCATGAACGATTTTACCTCCGAAATGCTTACTGAGAAAAGAGAACTTGACAAGCTGTTCAACGCACTGAAGAATGCGGCCGATAAAACCAAGGAAAAGAAAGATATCATCGATGTAATCAACAAACAATACAAAGACTATTTGCCCAACCTGCTCACAGAACATTCCACCTTGGAAGAGATAAAAACGGCATACGACCTTATAAACCGGAAGCTGAGAGAGAATATCGCCTTGAAGACATTGAACGAAAAGGCAAACGACATCGAGAGCAAATCTTTGGAGAATAAAACCAAACAGATAAATGATATACGTGATGAATTGTCGGCTATGCCCGATTTCCAACGGGAAGAGGTAATCAATTATATCGTACGGCTTGGTGATCAGTATGTAGCCGAAGGTAAAAGGGTGGAAAACGCATGGTCTGATGTCATAAGAAATGTGTTGAAAAAGTATTTTCCTAAATCGTCCGCACCTTTAGGGCTTAGCGGAGAGATACAAGATTATGTGCAGGAGGTATATGCCGCAGCCGAGGAAATACAGAAAATAAAAAATGAGTTGTCGCCTTTCCTTCCTAAAGAATCGGCAGAGTCCGGAAGTGGAGACAGTGGTACTGTTCTTGAGAAGGAAAGTAAATCTCTCGTTCAGATACAGAAGGATCTGTTGGAACTTGCCCAGAAGATGCCGGAGACTACCGAAGCGGAAATCGCGGCCAAGAACAGAAAAATAGCGTCTATCAATAAGGAGATACAACGGCTTCAGAGTCTGGGTGTGGAGCAGAAGAAAGCCTCGAAATCTCCCGACTCCATGTCGGCAGATGTATCGGCCAATGACAATGCGTACAAGGCACGCCTCTTGTCTATCAAACAGAACCGGGAAAAGGAAAATCTCACGGACGAAGAGTATAACCTGCAAAACCTCAAGGCCGAACGGGAGTTCCTTGACGAGAAACTGAAAATCCTCAAGGAGTATTACCAAAGGGAGAAAGATACGAAAAAAAAAGATTCGATCGCCGGGCAAATATCGGATACGGAATCGAAGGGTATTGACATCGATAACCGGATAGACCGGGCGGAAATTGATAATGTAAAGGCGAAATGGGCCGACCGGATGGCGCAGGAAGAGGAGGGCTATCGTCAGCTGAAACTGCAATTTACCAAACAACTGGCCGACCAGAAGATAACGAAAGAACAGTATGACGTCGTTATATTGGCCTTGGAAGAGGAAGAGTTAAAAACCCGTCTGACCTTGCAAAAGGAGTATCTCAACGAATTGACCAATCTTGAGGTGCAGAACGGGAGGCTGAAAGTGGAGACTGTGAGAGAGGCGAGTAATGAGGTGCTGAAAACCGAACAGCAGGTAGAAGACAAGCGTGCCGAACAGGTAATAAAAATGTCTTCTCTGCTGAAGGACTTCAAAGACCAGTTTAACCTGACCAACCAGGAAAACGAGACCGACACGCAATTGAAGTTTCTTGAATCGGTCTATAAAGCCCGCAAGGCTGAAGCCCAAAAGCAAGGTCTCGACACGACAGAGTTAGATGCCGCATACGAACAGGCCAAGACGAATATTTTGCTCAAGGGGGAACAGGAACGGGCGAATATCCGCCAACAGTACGGGATATTTTCGATGCAGGAAGAATACCAGTTCCAAATGGATATGCTTGAGCAGCAATATGCTCAAGGACTGTTAAAAGAAGAAGAGTATCAGCAGGCTAAAACCCAGCTTCAGGTACAGCGGGCTAAAGGGTATTTCGATACTTATTCGGGTCTGGCAAGCAATGCTGTTGAAGCCATGCAGCAGGCAGAACTTGACCAGATAGACGCCAAATATGATGTTGCCATAGAAGCCGCACAAGGAAATGCGGAAGAAGTGGAGCGCCTCGAGAACGAGAAAGCCCAGAAAAAGTTAGATGTACAGAAAAAATATGCGGATGTAAATTTTGCAATTAAAATCTCTCAGATTATAGCAGATACGGCTGTTGCCATAATGCAGGCATACGCACAATTGGGTCCTATCGGGGGGAGTATTGCTGCTGCGTTTATGGCTGCGACCGGTGCGGCACAGATTATCTCGGCGAAAGCAGAGCGGGATAAAGTGAAAAATATGAAGCTTAACACTTCATCATCATCATCATCTTCTTCTTCTTCTTCTTTTTATGGGGAAAGGGTAGTGACGGGGAGAGAAAGCGGAGGGTATATCGATGTGAAGCGTGAGCAGGATGGAAAGAGATATAAGGCAGTTTTGAATCCTAAACGCCGGGGATATATCGGTTCTCCTACCGTTATCGTAGGTGACGGGCCGGTCGGTAAGAGCCGGGAGTGGGTAGCGTCGAATGATGCCGTATCGAATCCAACGATCCGCCCTTTGCTCGATATGATAGACAGTGCCCAAAGGAGCGGAACCGTGCGTACCGTCGATATGAATCTGTTGATGCGTCAGCGTATGGCAGGGTTTGAAAACGGCGGATTTATCGGCTCTGCCGCCCGACAGAATCCGGATTATACATACGGCGGCAAACGGCAATCGGACGATCTGTCGGCGATAATATCGGAAACGAGAGATCTGCTGCTTTATCTGAAATCGAACGGGATAGAGGCACGCTCATTCTGGAGCTTGACCGAGTTTGATAAGATACAGAAAAGAAGAGAGGTATCGGAAAAACCTTTTACCCGAAAATACTAAAAACGTTTCTTATGCAAATTATTAAAAACGGGGAGATACTCGACCTGAAAGAAAAGCAAATCGAGATCGATAACACTTCTCCCATATTCAACATGAAAGGGACACAATCTGTCTCAATAAATTTTCCGAAAACACCCAAGAACCTTCGGTTGTTCGGTTTCCCGAACCGTTTGGATAGGTACAATAAAGTAAGCGGAGATGAACAAGTCGAAGTAAGAGACGGTGTTTTGATAAAATCAGGTATAATGAATGTGACTGCCGTAGGGGAAAACATAGAAGCGAATATCGGATTCGGAGAGAGTGAAGCGTATTCGAAAATGAATAAAACTAAGCTGGCGGATATGACCGGATTGCCGGTCTTTTATCCACCTTTACCCTCTACGGGTATATCGTATATATTAGGTATGCTGGAAGGAATTTTAATCGACCGTTCCAAGTTCGATGAATCGGATTTCGGGATTTTTCCGGTCGTTACTTCTTTTGAAAAAGACGGGGATACCGGAATACGGAAGAATCTTATGATCTTGAATGAGTTGGATACGAGTCAAACAAAATTTAAAGGAAATGACGATAGATTTATATCGGTTAAAGTCGATTCGGAATATAAGGATATAAAAGTCCCTATAGGTTACGGGATATCTCCATTCCTAAAATTGCATGTATTGTTGCAGTTGATTTGGAAATATTTGGGATTTAATTTAATAGAGAATCCTTTCCGGGAAGATTTTCAACTTAGCAGTATCTGCGTGCTGAACAATACATGGGACACTATCGTTGCCGGTGAGATTCGCTATTCTGATCTGATGCCCGACTGTACGATTGAGGATATTTTGTCTATGGTTTGGGGAAAATTCGGGGCCGTGTATTTTGTCGATTCGAATACAAAGAATGTACGGATAAAATTGATCAAGGATATTCTTCAATCTCCAGAGTCGAAAGATTATTCGCTCTTCAAGTCGGGAAATCCTGAAATCGGTGTTTCTAAGGGAAAACAGTTGAAGTTCGGGTGCAACAAAACGGGAGATCTTACTGAGACAAGTAAAAAAACTTATAGTGAGTTTCTAAAGAGCCGCAATGGTATAATAACTTCTTTGTCTGTTTGGGATTTGTTTAATCCGTCGGTGCCGGCCTATAAATATAACAATGTTTGTATAAAAGAAACCGGAGAGTTCTATTCTAAGTCTCCTTTTGATACCTATAAGCGGATATCTTCTCCTTTTTTTGATTGGGATCTTGGGATTGAGAATTTGGAATATGAAGAAATAAAAAGTCCAGATAACGCTTTGCCTATTTTATCCGCAATAACTCAATATAATCCGGCCCCTTATTTGGATGCTGGGGAATTGAACTTGAATACGTCGTTGCATGTTAGTGCGGATAAGAAAACAGAATCGGAAAGTGAGGAGAGAGCACCTTTGTCTATCTGTTTTGCGTTGCATAATGGCGGCTCTTGTTTCGGCTCTATTTTCAGTTTCGAACCCCGAAGCGGAAACCGAGTAAATATCAATGGAAATGAGTTCTCGTTAGATCTTGTCTATCAGGGTAGTTCGGGATTGGTTATGAATTTTTTTCGTGATTATATGGATTTCATGAGGCATGCCAACCAAGAGATAACACAGCCGTTGATTCTTCCTAAAATAACCTTATATAATTTGGATTTCAGCCGGAAACTGTTGATCGATGGGCAATCTTTTCTTCCGGAAAGCTTTACCCAGATTGTCGGAAAAGGTGGGGATAGCGATATCAACATGAAACTTCGGAGTCTTACCTTACTTCAACCATACGATTCCAATGAGTATGAGCCTGTTGACCCGATTCCGCAACTCTATTACTGGGATTCGATAGAATATATTGCGGATGCTCTTGAAGATTATATATCAAACGAAGATAATTTTCCGGAATCAGCAAAAGACATCAGGGTAGAGCATTATGAGATAGTTACAGAACCTGGAGCTGATGACTTTGATTATCTTAATGCACCTACTGAGGCTGATTATGAAAATGGTGTAGAAATTTTGAAAAAGTATAAACTGCATGCATACTTTGTTTGGAACGGACCTTTTTATCGGGATAATATAATAGATTATTATGCCGGTGTTTATGTCTCGCTTATCTGATGTCCTTTAAGATATGTGATCCGCTATTTTATTTTGTGATAAAAACCGTTGAATATGAAAGTTAGCGTACCGAATATTATTAACTGTTCCAGACTGTTACCGGCATTCCGGGCATTGCCCGGAAATGCGGATAAGGGAGCAGAAGACCTGTACCGGTTCTTAACAACTCCTTCCGGGGAAAGAGATGCTTTTCTAAAGCGGAACGTCCGTTGTTCTTTTCAGTATCAAAATAATATAACGATTCCTGTATATGACCCAAGTTGAAGTAACAGTTCCGGCTTATGCGCTGGTCAATAATCCGATTCCGGTATCGATTAACTTGCCCGGAGGAGGTGCTCGTATCCGTATGCAAGTTATATATGGAGAAGAAGTGATATATGAATCGGTATATAATATTCTTAAAAGTATAAAGATTGATATTTCGGATATTCTTCAAACCATCGTATCGGTTAAAGACCGGGACATGACCGAAATTTCTTTTTGTGATGATTCGGAACAGCAATGTGAATATGAGATAAAATTGACGGAATTATTCGACGGTGAGACGGAACTGTTTTCAGGTAAGTATATTGCTGTTTGGGGAGGTGTCAGCAAATTCTTTTCCCGGAATACTCCTATTGATAATTATATTGAATATAAACTGTCGGGTAATGCGGCTCTGACGACACGGACAAACGGGAAAATCATAGTGTGGCGCGAAACCGAGATTGTCCCTTTGAAAATATTAGGATCTCCTGATTTGCAGATACATATAGCCAGTCCGACCAATCATGTTTATGCATGTCCGATCGTACAGAGTTCGAAAAAATTGGCAATTTATACTCTCAATATACCGAAAATAAGAAAGAAGTTTTTTTCAGATTTTGATGAACTGCCGGCGTATTTGTCGTTCTTATTTAATGGAGTATTGAGTTTTATTTTGGTTTTCACTCCGGGGGCCGTGTCGGCAAACCGGTATTTATTGCGTTTTCGTAATTCTTTCGGATGTTATGAGCAACTCGAAGTGACCGGGAAAGCGGAACTTTCTACTCAGTTCGATTCGGAGGAGAGTTTTGAATATTCCTATTGGGATCAGGATGTAATGGATTATGCAGCTTCGAACCAGAGAAAACAAGGAATGGTATTGATCACCGCTGAAACGGGATTTAAAGATCGTGACGAGCTGATGTTCTTACGGGACATGCTCGCCTCGGACGATATTTATTTGATCGATTCGTCCGGACTGAAGTCCAAGGTGCTTGTCTCATCAGAAGATTTCAAGATTCCTGCCGTAATTGAAGAGCCGGTATCGGTGCCGCTTAAAATCAAGTTTGCCGATATGGAGCAATCTTATTCCCCGAATCCGGATGACGGGATTTTGGAAACTTATCCCGGTGAGTGGTTTTTGGCCCGTGGTCGGATAAATGCTGCAGGGCTGGTTTATACAAATAATACGATAAATACTATTTAAATATGGATTTGAAAAAAATACAAAGTAATGCCGGTGGTCAAACACCGAGTACCGGTCAGGAACTGGTCGATGCTTTTAATGAAAACTTTGAACTGGTTGATAAAAATAAGGCCGACAAAGACCTAACGAATGTCACGGATGAAGACTTGGTCAAGGTTCTTTATGGACCGGATTATGACAGCAACGCCGAAGCATTCAGGGAATTTATCACGACAGTACCGGAATCGCTAAAAGTAATAAACAAGTCGGCAATAGACAATACCACATCTTCCGGCAGTTATATTGTCATCGATAAGCAAAAAACCGATAGCTCGTATTTGCTGCTGTTGGTAGATATGAGTGTAAATACGATAAACAGGGAAAAAACATATACACAGAAATTATTCGGAGACTCGTCCGGCGAAGTATCAGTAAGGGTAAAATCGGACGACTCGGCATGGAGCGAATGGGAATCCCCCTTTGTGCCCGTAGATCTGACGAATGTAGAAAAAAAAGTAATTCAGGAGAAAGCCGGCATTTATGAATCGGAATATACCGATGCAACGGATGGCATCCGCCGTTTTATAGCATTAAAGGTTTGGGACGATTCCGATAATAACCGCAGTATCGGCATCACATCGGAAGGAGAGCCGTTCATAACCTTGTTGGATCCGGAGGAAAACCCGGAACGGATACCTCTTGCCCTTTCAGACCTGTCTAACGTACCGGCAATAAAAGCGATTGATGTGTCAGAGCTCGATTTAGCTACGGATAACGGATGTATTTATTTGGTAAAAGATCCTAACTATATGTTCAACACCCGTTATATGATGACCGTTACTCGAGTCGATACTGGATCGATATTTACAGTGCAAACCCGATTATCCGTAAACGGGGTTGAGCAACGGAGTAAAGGTAATGACGGCATTTGGACGTCATGGAGTAATACTCTTAAAACAGTAACGGAGAGCTATGACGGTCTGATGCCTTCGTCGGACAAGCGGAAACTGGACTCGATCGAAATCATAGATATCGATCTCAATACCGCTGCTGGTACGGAAAAAATAACCGATGCAGATACCTCCATACCGTTTTTAGGAAACAACACATTCAATGATATAATCACGAATGTTGCAACGGGGACAAGATACCTGTTCTATTATAAATATACCGTTGAAGATACGACCTATACAGGGAATTTTGTTTTTGCGACAGAAAATGACGGAGAAACCGGTAAAATAACCTTTACCAATCCGGAATCTCTCGTCTCCATGATAATAGAGAAAATAAGACCGGATATGCCAATCCAAATAGCAGTAACATTACCATAACGATAAAACCATAACAATATGAACAATATCATGCCCTTAGACAAGAACCTCAATCCCATACCGGTATTGCCGATAGGACCGGCCCAAGACATCACGGACGGGACACTTCCGTCAGGCTCGAGCCGTATAATCCGGATAACGGCTGTCACAGACTGCCGTCTCTGGCAATATAGAGGAGATAAAACCGGCAGCGGAGTTCTCCTCCCGTCCGGACAGACAGAATATTTTTCGGTATATGAAGGGTATTCGATAGAGATATCTGGAACAGCAAATGTAATGGGATGATGAACGGATTAGGAAACTTAGGACATTTAGGGAGGCTTGGTCACGTTTCAACCTCCGGGACGAACCATCCGGAAGTAGAGGCCTCCGGCCGAGCCTTTCCGATCTGGAACACGAAATCGGGCGACAATAAACTGATGTCCCTGTCGATACACGGACGAACGGAACAGAGTGACACACCGACCCCTGCGAATCCCGTATCTATGCGATCGGTGGGAGACACCGGGCTGTTTTTGTCAGTCATGGCAGACAAAGAAGGCAGCGACTACCAGATGTTGAACATCAAGGCTGCAATGAAAAAGGCGGGACATGACGGCATACTTCGATCTGTGAACGGCATATACGACGAAGTAGTGTATAACGGAAAAGAATGGAAACTGATACAACGGATACAGAACGATCGTATAATCACCTGCGCAGGAGTAAGTAATCATGTCGATAAAGGTTTTTGCGACTGTTATTTCTATCCGACAAAAGCTCCGATTAACGGAAGTACCCCAAACGGATTATTAAGTACACATTTCGTACAAGGTAATAACGGAGTCGGAACAATCAATCTTAATAACAATTCTCCTTATCTGGGAATATTCCGTTATCCTACAACGGTTAATATGACAAAAGAAGAAATAACAGCGTGGTTGGGCGAAAATGAAGTCTATGTAAGCTATCAATTAGCAGAACCGGCAGAATATCCGCTTGATTTACCTGTAATCTCAACTTATGATAATCAAACCTATTTCGCTACTAATGCAGCCGAAGTCAAGCCTCGCATGGTAGCCCAATGTAAAGTATCGAAAGCATTAGACTATATCCGGGAGGGTCTGATCGGCTACTATACAGGGAGAGGAAGAAGCAACTATGACGAAAACAAAAACATTCTGCCTGATCTGTCCGGCAATGGCAATGATCTTACCAACTATAACATGGCATATACAGTCGATGCAGGTTACGGAGACGGATATATTCAATATGACGGAGTAGATGATTACAGCAATGTCGGATGGACTGATATTGCCGCAAAATCTGTACTTCTTGTATGTGAAGATATTGTAAATACAAAACAATCTCCTTATTATAGCATGACATCGATGATCGGGAATGATCGATCGAATTTCGGTGGTATCAATAACGGCAAAATTTCACCTCAAAATGATTATGGATATTTTAATTCGTCTAATTTAGGAAGTGAATTATACACAAAAGATTTCTCGTTAGAAAAAGGCATTTTGAATATATACATAGGGAGGGGTGGAAGTCTTGTGAATAATCCCGAATTTGTATATAATCTATGTATCGGAGCAGGGAATTTTTATGGTACTCCAACAAGATATGGTTGTAAGATTAAAATCCGTGATTTCCTTACATATAATAGAAAGTTGACGAATGAAGAAATAGAACACAACTATAAAGTCTCATGTCAGTACAACGGAGAAGATTTTTCATTTGATCACATTAAACAAAATTTGATCGTCTCGTATAGAACTTATGACAAAACAAATGAAGATGAAGATAGGGATATATTAAAAGATCTATCCGGTAATGGACATGATATTCAGCTACATAATTTTGCTTTTAGTGAAGGAAGTGGATATGGTTTGTATGGTGATCAATTCGACACACTTAAAACACATAATAACTCTGTATCTAAAACTTATAAAAAGATTGAGGTAACGAAAGAACTAGCATCTTCTTATATCGTATACAATCAAACAGGTGTTACTTCATTGAACGGAATGAAAGTTAAAGTTTCAAATCTTCCTAAAGAAAGAACTTTAACTTATATGTATAAAGAAGCGGATGATGCTAATTCCGCAACGCGAATGAGTATCGTTGCTGACGGTATCTATGATTTGCCCGGAAGCATAAAAACTTCTGAAGGAATCCAAAGTAGAGATTATGGTTTTATGGTTGATAGAAATAATATGACCGGATTTGTTGGACTAACGATAGAATTAATCCCCGACTATCAAGGTGCATTAGTATCTGACGGTGTAGATGATTTTGGAACATGTGATAATTTCCCTGTTCTTACTAAAGAAAAAGGATATACTGATTGTGCGATAAGAAAGTGATTAAATATCGACTATACAAATACATCAAAAGTTTTTTTATCAAAACGTTTTTATGACGAAGGAACTAAATGGGGGGCTTTTACATTAGAAAAGATTGTAAATAATAATAATAATGATATTATCAATTTTGGAATTACTATGAATATAAATGGTGACAACACCTTATTAATGCATGATGTATTTACGTATATGAGTAGTAAAAAATATAACGGGAAAGATCTGGAAATAGGCAAAGAGACAGATTCATCAAGATTAAATTTATTCGCAGGATATACCTTTTTACAACAACTCAATGGTAAAGCTGAATTATCAAATATTGCTCTCTACGCTATTGAAATCTACAATCGAGATCTTACCGATGAAGAGATAGCTAAAGTAAAAGAAAGAATGATAGCAGAATATGAATTAAAAACAGGAAATAAATATGAGGAGGAATAAAAAATGAGATTTGTAATTTGTACGATTAACCAAGCAAAAGCACATGGTATAGAAATAATACCCACGATGCGTCAAAGTGTCGATAGAACACAAGTAGTCTTACACGATGAATGTGTGAGATATATAGACGAGTTCAATGTGCTTCCGAGATATGAACACAACAGCCGAGAATTTTCTGAACTTATGAATAGTGAGGAATGGATGCACGGTGAGGACTATGAACAGCCAAACGAGGACTTTGCCAAAGTGAGAGCGATGCAGATACTTACAGCTCGAACCACTGCTGATATTAATAAGATGAAACTTTCTAATAAAGAGAAAAATGATGTCAAAGAGTTTTATCCTAACTGGGAAGATTTTATTGGTAAAAGTCTTAATGAAGTTGGATTTACTGTTAATCATAAAGATAAACTTTATGAAATTTTACAGCCAATACCTGTTGTATTGGAACATCAAACCCCAGACATTGTCCCTGCCAATTACGGTCTTGTAAGCGAACATGACGGTACAAAGGATGATCCGATACCATACGAGCGTATGATGATTATACGGAAAGACAAATACTACATCCAAAACGGAAAACTTTATGTCGGAATTTTGGATGCTCCAAACGGTTATGATGCGGATTTAGATATGTTACAGACTTTGGTTAAGGAGGTAAAGGAATAGATGAATAAAGTAAACTTTATGAAATGGTTGAGAGAAAGTAACCGTCCTCGTCATATCTTATATGGATTTCTCGGGGCGTTGATAGGCACGTTACTGTTTTCCATAGGCTTGGCGATCGGCAAGGAATATGGAGACAAGACGTGGGGCGGGAAATTCGACCGGCTCGATTTATGTGCAACACTGATAGGCGGTATTGCCGGACAAATTGTTCAATTATTTATTATATGGATTTTAAGTAATTTATAAAACGGAATATATCTCTGTTACAGCCATTCATAACAGAGATATATTCGAGTTTATTTAAAAAATACCATCATGATTAACTATAAGTTCATTAGCTTCTTGTATGTCATGAGGTGTATATGTATCGGTCATGAGTATATCTGCATGTCGAGCCTGATCGCGCACAGTTATTGTATCATACTTTTTCAACATTGATGTAATTCCGGTATCTTTCAGACTATAAAATTTATATTTG
>ENA-UESE01001801-UESE01001801.1-human-gut-metagenome-genome-assembly--contig:-NODE-1801-length-14662-cov-8.503600_pt1 | contig 14662 bp, 8 predicted proteins | sample MGYA00242995_ERZ507996 | MGnify/ENA primary metagenome ERZ507996 (study PRJEB26167, sample SAMN06115489) | human gut metagenome | host: Homo sapiens | place: China:Sichuan | collected 2015-04-15... | reverse complement strand
GGCATTGGAAGAGTTGTAGTCGGACTGTCCGGTGGAGCTGATTCCGTATGCCTTCTTTTAATGCTGAAAAAATATATAACGGAAACACGTAAGGGCTGTGGAACGCAGCTTATGGCTGTGCATGTACATCACGGAATAAGGGGCGCAGAGGCGGATTCGGACGCTGCTTTCTGTAAAGCGCTGTGTGAAGAGCAGGGCATAGAATACAGGGAATACTGCTATGATGTACCAAGGCTTGCAAAGGAGCGAGGCTGCGGCGAGGAGGAAATGGGAAGGCTTCTCAGATACGGTGCATTTCGTGAAAATATTGATAATCTCCCGATGGGCATCAAGGGAGTTGCCGCGGTGGCACATCACCAGAATGACCAGGCGGAGACAGTGCTTTTCCATATTGCCAGAGGATCATCGGTGGCAGGCACAAGAGGCATGGAGCCGGCAGCGGGAGGCATAATAAGACCGTTACTGTGTGTCTCAAAAAATGAGATTGAAAAATGGCTTTCGGACAATAATATATCATACTGTACGGATCAAACGAATTTTGAGGACACTTATGCGAGGAATGCAATAAGGCTCAGGGTCATACCGTGTCTTGAAGAGCATGTAAATGAGGGCACGGTGTCGAATATCTGCAAATACGCCGAGAGGATGGCTCAGATAGATGACTATATTAAAATGCAGACATCAAGGGCAGAAGAGATATATGTCACTTCCGATTCGTCCGGTATTCATGTGAAAAATGAGATAGTGAATGAACATCCTGTTATCTGTAAGAGCGTCATATATGATATTCTTAAAAAGCTGTGTGGAGCGAAAGACCTTGAGGATAAGCATGCTGCCTCCTGTGTGGCGCTGTATGAAAAGCAGAGCGGCAGGAGCATAAGCCTTCCAAAGGGAGTAATTGCCAGACGAGAGTATGACGGAATTGTTTTTGTAAATATGTGCAATAATAGGTATGGCAATGCCGTGTCACGTCAGGGTGATACTGAGCCGGAGTATGAGCTGTTAAGCAGCATTATTGTGCCAGATACTGATGAAGATGAGCATGGCGGCTTTTCACGGCTGGTAAATGATATAATTGATAAAAATTTAATGAATGATAACTGTACTAAATACTTTGATTATGGTAAAATAAAACATTATATCGCCGAAAACAGGGAGTGTGACGGTCCTGTTATCCGTCACCGCACCATGGGCGACTACATGATAATAGGCTATGCAGAGCCGCAGCACAGGGAAAAAAGAAAGAAAATCAAAGAAATATTTATAGATTCCAAGCTTCCCGCCGAAAAAAGACCTGAGATATGGCTGTGTGCCATAGGAAACAGGGTGTTGTGGGCAGCAGGAGTGAGACGCTGTGCGGAATTCCTTGTGGACAGGGATACTAAGGAGCTGTTTAAGCTTGAATTAAAACAAAAAGAAAAATAAAACGGAGGCTGCAAATGAAAGAATCAGTTAGGGTCTTACTGACCGAAGAAGAAGTTGACAGAAAAATTGATGAACTTGGAGCGCAGATTACACGCGATTATGCCGGAAGGAAGCTTCATCTTGTATGTGTATTGAAGGGTGGAGCACCTTTTATGTGTGAGCTTGCCAAGAGAATCAATCTTCCGCTTACAATGGATTTCATGTCGGTTGCAAGCTATGAAGGAACAGCTTCAACAGGGCATATCAATCTCAAGAAGGATTTAGATGAACCGGTTGAGGGTCTTGATGTTCTCGTAGTTGAGGACATTATCGACTCAGGGCGCACCTTAAGCCATCTTATAAAGCTGTTAGGTGACAGAAAGGCATCCAGTGTAAAGCTCTGTACACTTCTTGATAAGCCTGAGCGACGCGTTGTGAAGGATATTAAGGTAGATTATTGCGGATTTAATATACCGGATGCGTTTGTGGTTGGTTATGGACTTGACTATAATCAGAGATATAGAAATCTTCCATATATCGGTGTTGTGGAATTTGAGGAGGAAAACAGTTGAATAAGCAATTCAGAGGAGGAATTATCTATCTGGTGATAGTGCTTGTGATTATGTATTTTATCATGAGCATAACTTCATTCGGAAAGAGCAGTTCCTCATACGGTTACAGTGATTTTTTAAATGATTTTCAGGCGGGGAATGTGACGAAGGTTGAGATTTCCCAGAATGCCGAGGTGCCTACGGGAACAGTCAGGGTTACCTTCAACGGTGACAGCGGAAGAAGCTCTGAGCGCTTCAATGTTACCAATGTAAATGATGTGACAAGTCTTGTCGCCGCTGAGGAAAATATTAAGCTGGTTGTCAATGATGTTGTGCGCGAGAGTATTTTTGTGACTACCATACTTCCGTTCTTACTCATTGCGGTTGCCATGATTATGGTTACACTCATAATAAACAGGCAGGCAGCGGGCGGTGGCGGAGCTGCCAATTCCAAGATGATGAATTTTGGAAGGAGCCGGGCAAAGATGACAGATCCTAACTCTCCTAACCGCGTTACCTTCAAGGATGTAGCCGGTCTTGCGGAGGAGAAGGAGGAGCTTGAGGAGATAGTTGATTTCCTCAAATACCCTAAGAAGTATGTGGAGATAGGTGCAAGAATCCCTAAGGGTGTCATTCTTACGGGACCTCCGGGAACAGGTAAGACACTTCTTGCCAAGGCAGTGGCAGGTGAGGCGGGAGTTCCGTTCTTCTCAATATCCGGTTCGGATTTCGTTGAGATGTTCGTCGGTGTCGGCGCTTCAAGGGTGCGTGACCTTTTCGAGGACGGAAAGAAGAATGCTCCGTGTATAATATTTATAGATGAGATTGATGCTGTTGCCAGAAGAAGAGGCACAGGAATGGGTGGCGGACATGATGAGAGAGAGCAGACACTCAACCAGCTCCTTGTGGAGATGGACGGCTTCGGTGTGAATGAAGGTATCATCGTGATGGCGGCTACCAACAGGGTCGATATTCTTGACCCTGCTATTCTCCGTCCGGGACGTTTTGACCGCAAGGTTGTGGTTGGAAGACCTGATGTCAAGGGACGTAAGGAAATTCTGGAGGTCCACAGCAGGAATAAGAAGCTGGGCGATGATGTCGACCTTGAGACGGTTGCGCGCACAACGGCGGGCTTTGCCGGTGCAGACCTTGAGAATCTCATGAATGAGGCTGCAATCAATGCGGCAGCGCATAACAGGCAGTTCATTTCGAGAAAAGATATAGAACAGGCATTTATTAAGATAGGAATAGGCAAGGAGAAGAAGAGCCGCCTTATCTCAGACGAGGAGAAGCGCATTACAGCGTACCATGAGGCCGGTCATGCTATTCTCTTCCATGAGCTTAAGGATGTAGGACCGGTGCACACTATCTCGATTATCCCTACCGGAACCGGTGCGGCAGGTTACACCATGCCGCTTCCTGGCAAGGATGAGATGTTCAACACCAAGGGTAAGATGCTTCAGAATATTATCGTAAGCCTTGGCGGACGAATTGCGGAGGAGCTGGTATTCGACGATGTCACAACAGGCGCCTCACAGGATATCAAGCAGGCGACACAGACAGCCAGAGCGATGGTTACACAGTATGGCTTCTCCGATAAGCTTGGTCTTGTAAACTACGGAAGCGATGATGATGAGGTGTTCATCGGGCGCGACCTTGCACACACCAAATCCTATGGCGAGAATGTTGCTTCATTGATTGATGCAGAGGTTAAGGATATTATTGATGATTGCTATAATAAGGCGAAAGAGATAATTGTCAAGCACCGCAGGGTACTTGACGATTGTGCCAAGCTTCTCATAGAGAAGGAAAAGATTACCGGTGAGGAGTTCGATGCCCTTTTTGAGGCGTAGCGGTAATAAGGTGGCGAATTAGCAGATTAGAGAACTGTGTTAAATGTAAAACGAATGGGGCTTCTTACATGATAGGAAAAAAGTCATGTACAAACTGCACAAAAATATTTTGCAAATTTTGTCATGTTTGTGAACACTTATTTACAAGGTCATGCTAATATATACTCGTAACCCCCCAATACATTATATAGTTTTTGCTACACCCCATAAGAAATGAAATACCTTCTCCAAAAAGGACAGCGTCGTGAGCTGTCCTTTTTACTTTGCCTTAATTTTTCTTGAAATATTCCCCATACTATCATAGAATATATAGTAAGACTAAAAGGACATGGAAATGTCCGGACGTGTATCATAATATATCAGGCAGGAGGCTCAGCCTGTCTGATTATGAAAGGATTATGTATCTTAATGAAAATTACAAAGAATCTGTCGGGATTATCAAAGAATGAAATCAGAAGCACATATTTTTCAAATATGAAGCCTATCTTGAATGACCGTGCAATGTTTGCAGATGCCACGGAGGAGTACAGAAGCCCTGAGGAGCCTTCAGCCGGTGATATTGTGAAGCTTAAGTTCAGAACTGCAAAGTACAATGTGGATAGAGTTGAGGTTGTGGTTAATGGCATAGCATACAGCATGAAGAAGTTCATGACCAACACGAATTTTGATTATTATATTGCTGAATTTACGCTCGGAGCACAGCGCACGGAGTATTATTTCCATGCGCTTGTGGGACGTACAAGCATTTACTATAATCAGGCAGGACCATACAGGGAGCTCAATCCAACCTATAATTTTGTTATCAATCCGGGATTTAAGACACCGGATTGGGCGAAGGGCGCTGTTATATACCAGATATATGTCGACCGTTTCCACAACGGAGACAAGAGCAATGACGTGGTTGATAATGAGTATGTGTATATAGGGGAGCCTGTGCACAGAATCACCGACTGGAATGAGTATCCGGCAACCATGGATGTGCGCAATTTCTACGGTGGAGATTTACAGGGTGTGCTTGACAAGATGGATTATCTTGAGAGTCTCGGAATAGATGCAATCTACTTTAATCCGTTGTTTGTGTCACCATCTAACCATAAGTATGATATTCAGGATTATGACTATATTGACCCTCATTTTGGCGTTATTGTAAATGATGGCGGCGAGCCGCTTCCGGATAATGCCAGAAGCAATGACAATGCAACCAAGTACAAGAAGCGAGTAACGGACTATGCGAATCTTGAGGCGAGCAATGAGTTCTTTGCAAAGCTTGTCGAGGAGGCTCACAGAAGAAATATCAAGGTAATCATAGATGGTGTATTCAACCACTGTGGCTCTTTTAATAAGTGGCTTGACCGCGAGAGAATATATGAGGGAAGCGAGGGCTTCGACAAGGGCGCTTATGTGGATAAGGAGAGCCCTTATCATGACTTTTTCAAGTTCCAGGATGACTATGCATGGCCATACAATCAGTCATACCTTGGCTGGTGGGGACACGATACTCTTCCGAAGCTCAATTATGAGGGTTCTAAGAAGCTTGAAGATTATATCCTTGGAATTGCAAAGAAATGGGTTTCCCCTCCGTACAATGTGGATGGCTGGAGACTTGATGTCGCTGCCGACCTTGGTTTTTCGCCGGAATACAACCATATTTTCTGGCGCAAGTTCAGGAATGCGGTAAAGGAGGCTAACCCGGAGGCAATTATACTTGCCGAGAATTATGGTGATTCGTACAGCTGGCTTCAGGGTGACCAGTGGGATACTATAATGAACTATGACGCGTTCATGGAGCCGGTGACATATTTCCTTACGGGAATGGAGAAGCACAGCGATTCAAGCAACGATGCGCTCCGCGGCAATCCTAACTATTTTATTTCGCATATGCGTCATAATATGGCAAGACTTGGCGGACAGCCAACGAGAATATCCATGAACGAGCTTTCTAACCATGACCACTCACGTTTCCTGACAAGAACCAACAGGGTTATCGGAAGAACGGCGAGCAAGGGAGCGGAGGCAGCCAACTATGGGGTGAATAAAGGAATATTCATGGAAGCTGTCGTAATGCAGATGACATGGCCGGGAGCACCGACAATCTACTATGGTGACGAGGCGGGAGTGTGCGGCTGGACTGACCCTGATAACAGAAGAAGCTATCCTTGGGGACATGAGGATGAGCAGCTTATTGATTTCCATAGGGAGATGATAAGGATACACAAGGAGAACCCTGCACTTATACGCGGTTCCTATAAGAATATATATGCGGACTACAACATACTCGCCTACGCCCGTTTTTACAATGATAATAGTGTAATAGTTATCGTAAATAATAATGACGGCGAGCGGGAGATAAGTGTTGAGGCATGGCAGGCGGAGGTACTTGAGGGCGATTACGTTGAGCAGGTTATGTTCACCATGAGGGACGGACATTCCTGTGATATTGTGCGTCACGAGGTGCCTTGCGGAATACTTACCGTCAAGCTTCCTGAGTACTCATCGGCGGTGTTCGTGAAGAAAAAGAAAAATTAAATTGCGCCGGACGTTGTGCGATAATGTAAATATTTATCTGATGAGGGGAAAGAAAAATGCAGCCGAATAGTAATAATTCTTCTGTGAATAAGAAGCTGTTAAATCTTGATATTATCCGTGCGGTGGCGGCGGTTATGATTGTGCTGGTACATCTTGAGCTGTTCGGCTGGGGTGGACATGGAGTGGAATTATTTCTGCTGTTGACCGGGTACACGGCTTTTCTGTCGATAGACAGGCACAAGGATGTTTCGCCGCTTTCGTATTATAAGAGAAGGCTTGCGAGGATTCTGCCAAGCTATTATGGGGTTGTGCTCATATATTTTTTCATCTATCTGGTTGTGCTTGGAGAGAGGTATCCGGCGAAGCAGATAGTGGTGAGCCTTGTAAAATATTTCACGCTCACAACCACCTTCTTTCCGCGTGACCTGTTGTTCTGGTTCTATCTTGGAACAACGGGAACGATTGTGACCATAATGTTATTCTATATCATTGCGCCGCTTTTGTATAAGTTTATCAACAATTTCAGGCGTTCGGTGATTGCCCTTATGGCTGCGTTTGTTGCATGCCAGGTATGGGTACATTTCCTTGGGATATTGTATGCTGGCACGGAGTATGCGGGGAGACATCCGGCATACTTTATATACCTGTGCTTCTTCGGTGTGTCGGCGTACTTTGCTGTCAAGGAGAAGAAGATATTTGAGTATATTGCACTGCTTATGATGATGGGAGTGGCTTTCCTCATTCTTGATGTGAGCAACACGAAGCTGTACTGGATAATAATGTTCACAACACTTCTGCTTGTCACGATGGATATTGAGGACTGGCTTTCGGATAATAGGCTTAGCAGAGCCGGTGTGTCGGTTGTGCGGTTCATTTCTAAGTATTCGTATGCACTCTATCTAGGACATCCGATAGGAATACTTATAATGAAGAGTATTTTTAACCCGGAAACAACCACAATGCCTATGGCAGTGTACAAGCTTGCAGAGCTTGGGCTTTTCGTGGTGATGACGGCTGTGGTATACCTGCTCTTTGAAAAGCCGGCGGCGAAGCTGTTCTCAGGCAAAAAGAAGTGAGGGATTGGTGAACGGTCCGGAATCGGCGGCATGTGATTGAGCCGGTGGCTGATAAATATAAAACAGGGAGTATGATATATGCTTTTTAATTCGCTAAGCTTTGCCGTCTTTATGACGGCAGTATTTTTAATATACTGGAATATTCCGGCAGGATACAGGTATCTGGTGGTGCTTGCCGCCAATTGTTACTTCTATCTTGGGTTCGGGGTAAGAAATTTCATACTCCTGTGTATTGTGTGCGTGGCAACGTATCTGGGAGCAATTTTTATGGAGAAGTGCCATGGAAACCTGAAAAAGCTGTGCTTCGGACTGCCCTTTGCAGTGTCGCTGGGGCTTCTTCTGGTGTTCAAGTACTTTAATTTTGCAGGGCAGGTATTGTCGGATACGCTTGGAATATTTGGCATTGGATTCACTCCTGCTGTGCTTAAGCTTGCCGCACCAATCGGAATATCCTTCTATACCTTCAAGGTTATAAGCTACATGGTTGAGGTGTACAGGGGAAAGCTTCCGGCACAGCGCAATTTTGCAAAATATGCTGTGTATGTCGGCTTCTTTCCACAGATTGCATCGGGACCGATTGAGAGACCGGGGCATTTCTTTGAGAGGCTTGAGCACGAAGCTTTGTCGCAGAGTGATGGAGTGTCACAAGAAAATTGCATGGAAAAAATTGATGCAGATAAAAGCAGTGTCGCAAAGAAAAGCATGGCTGCCGGAACAGAAAAAGCATCAAATAAAAATAGCTTTTTCAAGTATGCAGGTTTTTCGTATGAGAAGGCCTCGGACGCACTGAAGCTTATGGGCGTGGGCTTTTTCAAGAAAATGATAGTTGCCGATTTATTGTCGGGTTATGTGACCAAGGTCTTTTCAAATGTAGGTGCGTACGATGGCTTTGCACTTATGGCTGCGGCGTTTCTTTTCTCAATACAGATATACTGCGATTTTGCGGGGTATTCCGATATCGCCAATGGTGCGGCACAGTTACTTGGCTATGAAGGTGCCAGGAACTTCGAGTATCCGTATTTCTCGGCTTCCGTGAAGGAATTCTGGGGCAGATGGCATATCTCATTGTCCTCATGGTTTCGCGATTATATCTATATACCACTCGGCGGAAGCCGTGTCGGGAAACTGAGGTATGCACTCAATATAATGATAACCTTTATGGTGAGCGGGCTCTGGCATGGAGCCAATCTCACCTTCATCGTGTGGGGAGCACTCCACGGGGCAGTTCAGGTGCTTGAGACCTTTGCTCACAATGCATGGGCAAGGCTTCGCGGGCGCGACCCGAAGGACAAAGCCTACAGAAAGAAGGGTGCGGCGCGTATTGTAAGTATCGTGCTTGTATTTATATTTGCGACGGTAGCGTGGGTATTTTTTGAGGCGGACAGCGTCAGTGACGCGTTGTATGTGCTCACTAATATGTGGCATGGAATCACATCGCCTGTGTCATATCTTAAGGGTGGTCTGCAGTCGCTTGGAATCAACAGCGGCATGATGCTCCATCTTGTGCTTGTGACAGGTATGTTGTTTGTCTATGACCTGGCTGCGTATATCGCCATGCAGCAGGGCAGCACGATTTTTGAGCGCTTTAACAGACTGCCGAAGGTGGTAAGATGGATTGTATATGTTGCGGTGGTCGATTTGATGGTGATATGGTTCATGCAGTATGGAGCGGACAGCAGCTCGTTCGTGTACTTTGAGTTTTAATACTGCGCTTCAAGGGCAAAACAGGCATTGAGGTGTTGCGGGTGTATAATGAGTTATATTTATATATATCGGCTCCATTGTACGAAGCAAGGTGTTCTAAGGACTCTGATAAGTTTTGCTGCAACATCCGCCACCGAAGCCGGCATACTTCCGTGTATGCATTGCTTCTGAACCGGCCTCCGTGCCGGTTCTGGCTAGGTTTTGAACAGAGTCCTAAGAACAACTATGCTTCTCCCAAAGTCGCGATATATATAAATATAACTCATTATACACGGCGAAGTTGTTGAGCCTGTTTTGACGGTGAGGTTGTTTTTTTGGCGTCATGGTAAGTTATGTGAGATATTCGGTGTTTGTATAGTAGATTAAGATTTGGTAAGGGAATGGTATGAGAGAGAATAGAACGGCTTTTGTAAAATTCATAGTGAGTGTTGTTGTGTTTGTGCTGCTTGCCGGGGTGTCCCTGGGCGGCTATTTTGCGGTGCAGTATATAAGGGGTAAGAACAGTCCGTCAGGCTTCGGACCGGAGCTGTATTATGCACTTGATATGGCGGAGACGAATACGGAGTACACGAAGGTCATTATTGGTGACAGCGTGGCGAGACTTATTTTTTCACCGGATTATCAGGATGAGACGGATGAGGTCTGCTACCTTGCGACCAATCAGGCGATAACGGTGCTCGGAAATTATATTCTGCTTAACCGTTATCTGGAGAACAACCCGCAGACTGAGGAGGTCTACTATATTGTCAGACCTCAGAGCCTTGCCAATCCGCTGTGGTTCAACTTTTCATTCCAGTATTTTATTGTTCCGTTTTACAATGATACCTATAAGCAGTATATAGATGAGGATACGAGGCAGTACATCGAGGACAGATTCGGGAAGCTGTATGCGACCAACGATATTGTGAAGAGCTTTATCGAGAACAACGCCTACTATATGGATGTGTACCTCAACAATGTGCTTGAGCAGCAGCTTGAGGTCCGCGATGAGAAGCACTTAAGCGACCTCACGATAAAGTATCTTCCTAAGATTAAGGAGCTGTGCGATAGTCATGGCGTGAAGCTTAAGGTGCTTGCGGCTCCGCTTCCTGACACGCAGGATAACCATGAATGGGCTGATTTTGAAAAGCAGATTGAGGATAATGGGCTGACCGGACTGCTCGGAGATTATATTGATGGCATAGACTATTACCCGGAGAGCGCATTTGGGGATGAAGCACATTTCACGCAGGAGTATCTTGACAGTGAGAGGGAGAATATTATCGAAAAGCTATTTAACACTATCAAGTAAGTCCCCACTTCTATTGCGTAGAGCAGTAAGTGGGGGAGACTTACTTGTGATGCGAATAGCTGCTAATAGTGTTATGAGCAAGCAGCAAAGCGGATTGTGAATATCCGCTTGACATAGCCATAGGAGAATTTGAATTTGGTACTGCCTTATGCAGTACCAAATTTGCTTTACAGGGGATAATGAAAATGTTTTATTCAGGAAAATTTATAGGAGATGTGAGAAATACTCAGAATATCAAGCTTGCCGAGCTTGCACAGGGCTTGTGTTCTACCGCACAGCTTGCAAGAATTGAGAGTGGGGTAAGAAGTGCGGAAAAACTTCTTTTTGACAGTCTGTATGAAAGACTTGGAAAAAATACGGAAAGGTTTACCGCGTATTTAGATTGCGATGAGTATGAACGGCTGCTTGCAAGAATAAGAATATGCTGCTGTATTGATGAGGGCAGGTACAGTGATGCAAGGGAACAGATAGCGGCGTATAGAAAGGCAACAAAAAATAACATACATATGCAGTATCTTTGCCTTGCAGAGTGTGAGCTGATGCAGAAAACAGGAAGTTCTGTGTCGGCGTGCAAGGATAAGCTGATGGAGGGGATAAGGTGTACATATCCTGAGTTTGATATAGACAATATTGCCGGGTATTATCTGAGCAGGTTGGAAATGCTGCTTGTACAGCAGTATGTAAACTGCATTGAGCAGTCAGGGCAGAAGGACAGGGCTGCCAAATTATATGGTGATATACTGGATTGCCTTGACAGCGGCAGATATGAGCAGAGTGAGCGTGAGAGGCTGTACGGATATGTCGGATACCGGCTGATGAAATACTACATTGATTATGGACAATATAATAGGGCACTTGAAGTGGGCGAAAAGACATATATGTGTATTGCAGGCAGGGAAAAGTGGACTTTTATGACAGAACTTATAGAAGGAATTGCGATGTGCAGGGAAGCCCTCGGCGAGGACGTGTCTGATACAAGAAAAAGGTTGTCAGTGTTACACAGAATGAATAAAAGGTTCGACGTAGGGGCAGCGGAGAATTATTTTCCGCGATATTCGGAGGAGTATGCCGTCAATGTAAATGCTGTTATCCGCAAAAGGCGAATAATGAACAATATGACGCAGGAGGAGCTTGCGGATGGAATATGCGATGTCACCACGATATCAAGGCTCGAAAATAACAGGCATGCTCTGAGCGATGAGCTGAGGATAAAACTGCTTGAAAGGCTGCAGCTTCCTTGTGATAAATATTCGCTGTGCACTAAAGATACCTTTGATGATGGGCTGTCACAAAAGTTAAAAAAGATATCCTACGCTTTAAAACGAAGTGAGTTTGCCAGACTTACCCCAATGCCGGATATACCGGAAACAGAAGCACTTGACGAGGCACTAAGGCAGGCAGAAGTTCTGAGAAAAAACAGGGATGGAGTGTTGGTGTTTGAAAATGAGTGGGGAATTATTGACAATTTGGTATTTTATCGTGAGAGCAGAGGGGATTGCGACAGGTCTGTAATATATGGCTCAGTGGTCAAAACTTCATATATCAATCCGATGCCTTATGATTGTGAGATAGCAAGCATTATAAGAGCTATGCAGGAAGGAGAGCTGCTCAGGGAGATTGGCAGGTTTAAGTTAGCAGGCGAGAAGTTTATGGAAGCGATTAAGCTGTCAGTAAAGCTTTATGAGGCTGAGTGGCTTTCGCGTCTGCTGTATTTATACGTGCAGAATGTTCTTGAGAGAGGTGATAAAAATATTATATTTAAGGAAACAGAATGTGTCGAACTACTGGAATATTCCTATGCACTCGCATGCACATATGATGATAGAAAGAGAATTAAAGCAATCAGAGACTTATGCAATAAATATAATCTGAGAGATGTGAGTCTTGATTATTAGTTGAAGTTTCCATATTTGCCATGGCAGATTTTAGCGAAGCGTGATAAGGTAATGCTTGTCAAAGCGCTTGAACAAAATTGAAGGGAATTTATCATGAGCAAATCGAAAAATATATCAATAAACTCTTATTTTCACAGAAATAAGCTGTGGTTTTCAATGCTTATTCTGGCGGATATCATTCAGGCACTTGCGGTAGTCGCAATATCATATTTTATATCCTGCGTCTTTGCGGCAGTCGGAGAGAGCAGTATGGACAGCATTATAAGGCTGATTCCATTAGGAGCAGTTACGCTGGCATTTTTCTTTTTAACACAGTGCTTTCAGAAGTATGTACTGCGTCTTTTTCTGAAAAAGACTGATTCGCAGATAAGAACTGATGTCTTTTCAGGAATTATGTCAAAGGATTTTAAAGATTTTGGCGAGAAAAATACAGCAGAATATATCTCGGTCATGAATAACGAGCTTGAAAAGGCAGAGAGAAATTATTTGTCAATGATGCCGTATATGCTTGAGACAATCATTCTGACGGTAATATCGGCAGCAGGTCTGTTTTTCTATTCGGCACAGATGGCGATAGTAATTATTGTCACAGCGGCTGCCACTATTGCGGTTCCGGCACTGTTTGGGAAATACACCTCCGATGCAACGGATTCTTATATGCAGGCAATGTCAGCATACAATGTAAAAATTAAGGATATTTTTGCCGGATACGAGGTGATAAAAAGCTTCAGTGCAGAAAAAATAATCAAAAGTGTACATGACAGAACACTTGCATCCATGGAACAGAAGAAGTATAAATATCGTTCGGTAAATGATATGTTTTCCTGTTTTGTGATACTTATTACATATTTGATTATTATAATCCAGTATATCATTGCAGCATATCTTATAACTAAGGGCAGCATAACTCTCGCACTTGCGATGGGTGCGCTTGACCTTGGGCATACGGTAAATAATCAGGCGAGGGAGGCAACGAGTGCATTGCTATCTCTGAGGGGAACAAGAAAAATACGTGGGAGAATAGAAACACTACTGAAAAATACAGATGAGCAGGAAAGTTCGGATTACGATATGGGGACATTTGACGCCATAAGTGTAAGAAATGTCTCATTCGCATATAATGAAGGGCATAATGTCCTGAATAATATCAATTTTATATTTGAGAAGGGCAGAAAATATGCCATTGTCGGTGGGAGCGGTTCCGGCAAGTCAACGCTTATAAAACTTATAATGCAGTATTATAATGACTACACCGGAAGCATATATTGTGATGCTGTGGATATCAGGGCGATTCCAAAGAAAGCTCTGTATGGCAGGCTTGCAATGATACACCAGAAGGTTTTTATGTTCGATGACAGTCTGAAAAACAATATCACGATGTATCAGGACTACGGTGACGATGAGCTCTCAGAGGTTATAAAAAAGGCAGGTCTGGAGGAGGTTGTAAAAAATAACCCGCTCGGTCTTGAACAGAGGGTTGGCGAGAATGGAAAAAATCTGTCTGGAGGCGAGCAGCAGAGAATAGCGATTGCCAGAGCACTGCTCAAAAAGTCTGAGGTACTTATACTTGATGAAGCGACATCAAGCCTCGACAATGCGGTTGCCGCCAGGATTGAAAATACTGTGCTTGCTCAGAATAATATGATGGCAATAGTGATTACACATAAGCTTGTGGAGAATATTTTGAGGCAGTATGACGGAATAATAGTTATGCATAAGGGGCAGATTGCGGAATACGGCACGTTCGATGAACTTATGGAAATGAAAGCCAAGTTTTACAGTTTATTTATGTTAAATAATTAAGCTAAGAAAGCTGCACGGAGAAGAAATCGGGAGCAATGCAGCTATTGTAATAAAAATGAAGTATGGTAACTTAAGCTCAAAAAAATTAAGTGAATAATGTTTAAGTAATGTTGTAATAATGTTTGTATAATGTCATATATTATTTCAGAGCCTCATCTTACTTTATTATAGGCGGAAATGTGGGTGATTTTTGGCTTATAATGTATTAGTAATGTTGTTGTAATGTTTAGTAATGTTGTTGTAATGTTTAGTAATGTTTGATATAGTTATGTCAAGAACATTATTAATGGAGGAGATTCATGAAAATCAGAGAATTATATCCAGATGTTATTACAGAAGATACAAGTTGTGAATATAAAGCAGTATTAAATCAGGATAATCCTATTAAATGGGCAAAAACTCTTATTGGATATGCAAATGATAAGGGAGGAACCTTGTTTGTAGGTGTATCAAACGATGGAGAAGCTTTTGGAATTGATCTTGAAGAAGTTGATAAAACAAAACTATTAATTTCAAGGATCAATGATAGACATATATTCCCACACATTAAGATTTCATA
>ENA-UESE01001772-UESE01001772.1-human-gut-metagenome-genome-assembly--contig:-NODE-1772-length-14912-cov-4.673273_pt1 | contig 14912 bp, 15 predicted proteins | sample MGYA00242995_ERZ507996 | MGnify/ENA primary metagenome ERZ507996 (study PRJEB26167, sample SAMN06115489) | human gut metagenome | host: Homo sapiens | place: China:Sichuan | collected 2015-04-15... | reverse complement strand
GATTCGAGGAAACGGAAACTCGGGGGTAGGCATAATAAGGATATTGTGACTGATGACGGTATCTATGAGTTTGTTAATCTGAGATACCGGGATGATATCGAACGATACAGGCGCGGTAAAACAGTTTCCGAGTGATATAGTAGGGCCATGCACTAATAAGGTGTATGGCCCTACTATTATAAGGATATTTTATGAATGACACTGTTGTTTGCGGGTGCGTTTGTGCCGGTGTGTTGATGCTCACGGATTACGTGACAGGTATTGTCAAGGCAATCATTGGGCAACGTATGAATAGTGCGAAGATGCGTGAGGGCCTTGCTCACAAGTTTTCGTATGTTGTCGTGATTTTTGTTGCGTGGTTTGTGGAATTTGAGAGTGGTAGGATTGACCTTGGGTTTGCTCTGCCGTTGTTTGTTCCCGTGGTGGTTGGTGTCTCGCTTATCGAGATTACGTCCATTTTGGAAAATTGCGTGGAAATCAACCCCGATTTAGCAGATTCTAAGATTCTGAAAATTTTTGAAAACGGAAAGGAAGCAAAATGAGTTTTGATTTTATTACGCAGTACGATTCGCCCAACTACACCGTTGGACGCCCGTATGGCATTGCGTGTATCGTTATTCATTGGTGGGGTGACCCGGCTGAGCATCCGACGTTTGAGGGTGTGATTAGCACGTTGTGTAGTCCGAGTCGTGGTGCTAGCGCTAACTATGTTGCTGAGGCCGGCCGTGTGGCGTGTCTGGTTGACCCGGATAATCGTAGTTGGGCTAGTGGTGACGGTATCAACGTCAACAGTATGGGTAATGACCGGGGCATTAGCATTGAGTGTAACCCGAGGCAGAGTGACGGTGACTATCAAACCATTGGTGAGTTGATTGCCAATATCCGTAGCGTGTATGGTGACTTGCCGTTGTACCGTCACCGTGATTTTTCCGCTACCGAGTGTCCGGGCACTTACAATCTTGCGCGGTTGGATGCTATCGCGCGTGGTACTACCGTGTCTCAGCCTAGTGCGCCCGCTGTTGATATCGACGCTTTGGCTCGTGCGGTCATTCGTGGTGATTATGGCGTCGGTGATGAACGTCGGGCTAGGCTCGGCGCGAATTATGACGCGGTGCAAAATCGCGTCAATGAAATGCTGGGTGCTTCCGCCGCGTCTAGTGCGCCGTCTGTTGATATCGACGCTTTGGCGCGTGCGGTCATTCGTGGTGATTATGGCGTCGGTGATGAACGTCGGGCTAGGCTCGGTGCGAATTATGACGCTGTTCAGGCGCGTGTTAACCAGATTTTGTTAGGTTGACAAAAATTTTTATCGCTATAAGGCGTGTCGCAATTGCAAAATTTTGCGGCACGCCTTATATTGTTTGTGTCCGAAAAAATTTTGCTAGAGAATTGAGGTATCTTGGATGTCCTACGAAAAACAGTGATTACCAACGACGTGAAAGTGTCCACACCGCACGGTGATTTTATCCTACAGGTGTTCGGGAAAGTCACCGACGCGACTGTAAGGCAGATAGTCAAGTCCACGGTACGATATCGCACCGAGGGTGATGCCACGCTTAGCGGTGAGGATAGCGATATCCTTGGCAACAACTTTTTGATTTTGGGTTACACGACTCGCACGGTAATGTATGAGTGCAGTGTTTTTGATTTTTTGGAAATAGCAACCGAATACAAACGGATTAACTAATAAAGGAGATAAATATAATGGCTGACAAGAACAATGAAAACGTTGAAAACGTCAACACTGAAACCGGTGAACTGATTGAGAACGTCACTACGCCAAACGTCACCGGAAATGGTTTCGAACCTCAGCAGTATATCACGTTCGACCCGCATATTCCGGCCAACCGCGTGCGCATGTTCAACGCGCGTAACAGCGCCGCGTCGTTGAAGAACTTGGATGATACGCCTATCGATATCGTTGATGTCATGACTCAGATTGGCGTGCGCACTCGTTCGGGCAATCCGTGTCAGAACACCTATACTTTCACTGCGGATGGACAAGTGTATTTCACTCAGTCCAACGGACTCGGAAAGACCATCAACGAACTTGTCGATATGGTCGAAGCTGACTTCAAGACCAACACCACTAATGGCTACGTCAAGGTGCAAATCAAGGAAACGTCTCTCTCGGGCGACCGTTCCTACAAGCAGTTCCAGCTGCTTGAAGCCTAGATTGTAGTATAGTGTATGGGGCCGCGCTCAGGTCATGTATGAGCGCGGCCCCTTATTTTAGGTGGCAGTCAGACAGGTGGTGGAATTGTGGCGAAACGACAGCGCAGACAGTCAGACGAAGTGTATAACGTACGCCGTCGTGCGAAACGGTACGTCAAGAGTCTGGAAAAACAGGTCAACCAGTCCAAAAGCGCCACAGAACGCCGCGCGTTGCGAAGGTACATCAGGAATCTCAATGAGACGATAGCCGGAACATATCGCGGCAGTGGCCGTAGCATCGACAAAAGCGTGGTCGCGTTGAAGACGCTGACTCAGAAAGGTAAGTCCGGCGCGGTACGCGCGAACTACGTTTTTCAGCAGCAGATTGGTTTGGCCGGACGTGGCCGTAAAAGCGCGCTCGGAAAGTACGGCGCGCAGAAAGTCAAGATTTTTTACACGTCTACGCAACGCATATGGCAAGGCGCGCCCGCTAGCCAACGTAACAAACTTATCATGGCGGAACTTGGGGCTAGCAGTCTGGGAGAGGCGTTCGACATGGTTATGAAACGCAACAAGGCCGCTCTCGACATGGCGAAGGGCTTGTATGAGCCTATCGGTGACACCGCCGAAAACATTGCGTTCTCGCAAGGATTGATTGAAGATATACAAACTTCACCCGAGTATCTGGATTACGTTAACGAATGGAGATGAATGGGTGAAACATGGGAAATAAAAAAGGGAGACAGTACCGGGTATGCGCGGCGTATGATACCGAAACAACGAACATAGGAACCGGAGAGAACACGCGGGCATATCCGATACTGTTTATTATCAATGATATCCGGTTTGTTGATTTGACGCAATACGACACCGCGCGTGATATGGATGACATACGGTATTACCGACATGTCAGCGATATGCTTGATTATGTCGCGGAATTGATGAACTGGGGTAGGAGTAACGATATCGTGCCGGTTATTGCCGCGTATAACCTCATGTTTGACTTGCAGCCGCTCATGTATCTTTTGAGTCAATCGTATAAAATGGCGGTTAACGCGCAAACCAGCACCAGCGCATACACTGTAGACCTATTGGATGATAAAGGTAAAGTGGCCCTCAGATTCTGGGACACGTTTTATCTCGAAATGAGCGGTTTGCGTGCAATGGGCGAAACATGCGGTTTGCCTAAGGCCGTGGGGGATTGGGACTACTCGCTAGTCAGGACGCCCGAAACGCCCTTGACCGATACCGAGCTTTTTTACGCGGGGCGTGATACTCAGGTGATTCCGGCGTATCTCGCATACCTTTTGAAATCTAATGAGTGGCTCACCGCCGATATGCTGGGTTGCCGCGTGCTGACCAAAACGTCGCTAGTCAGGCAAATGGCCTACCATGAGATAGGCGTGCTACGGTACAAAAAGGCCAACGGACACCGTAACAACCTAATCAGCGCTTTCGAGATGACGTGCCGACAGGAATTTGCGAAAACGTTCCAACAATACGCTCTACGTAAGGCATGTTTTCGAGGCGGCCTGACTTTCACCGCCGCTAATTACGCTAATCGCGTATGGCATAACGTCGTTTCGCTTGACGTTACGTCCATGCACCATACGTTTATCAACGGACGTATGATACCGGTGCATTTTGCACCGCGTCATACGAAAATACTCAGGGATATATGTTTTAATATCATGGCTACGTCGGTAGCAGACGTGTTGAAATACTATTACAAACCATTTGGTAACGCAGTGCATGTCAGGTGCGAGTTTGTCAATTTGCGTATAAAAAAAGACACTATATTTTCCGAGGCGGGTATAGGCATTATCCCCGAGGGCAAGTTCACGAAAACAGCGACTAAAACCGATTTACAGGATAATGAGTTGATGAAAAAAGCCGAGGAAAACATTAAATTATCCGGTTGGTATGACCGGGCTTTAAAACCGGTTTTCGCGTTCGGAAAACTCATGAGCGCCGAAAAAGCGGTGTTGCACGTCAATGAGATTGAATTGTGGTGCATCAGTCAAGTGTACGATTTTGATGATTTTAACGTCATTCTGGGAGAGGCCACGCGCAAATTCGCGATACCGCCCGACTATGTGACTTTACAATCTAATGTGCTTTTTGAGCGTAAACAGGACATGAAACATGTATTAAAGGTTTATAAAGAGGGCGAAAAATACCCGGAAAAAGTGCCTAACAGCATACCCGAGGGCATTAAGAACGAGCTTTTGAACGGTACCGCTAATACGCAGTTTCTGCAATCGTATTATAATTCCACGGTTAAAGGCATGTTCAACGGCATTTATGGTACTCAGGCAATGGACGTAATGAAGCCCTCATTTGTCGTATTGAACGGTGATATCAAAATCGATAACACTACGATAGTCAATCAGGACACCTATAGCGAGATGATACCCGATAAAATCAGAGTGCTGTACACATACGGCATGAGGATAGTCGCCGGTAGTCGTATGCACCTCATTATCGCCCTCGAACTGTTGCATGAGACGTTGGGCGACGCCATACACCCGACAGGCGGTGACACCGACAGCATCAAGGCTAGCGTGACCGAAAACGTGACCGACGCCGATTTGTCGCGAGCGCTGAAACCATTGGCCGACGCCAGCGATATGGCTATCAATGTCGTGCAACGTCGTAATCGTGCCAATTTTCCGGCTTTGGCGTCGCCGCTCGAATCAATCGGACATTTTGACATCGAGAACGCGGGTGAGGGCACGCGCTGGGCCAACCATTTTGAGGCGTGGAACAAGGCCCGAATCAGCGAATCGGACGGGCATTACCATATCACGTGCGCGGGTTTGTCGCGGCCCCGAGACGCCTATCACATCGAGACGCTTTGCAACAATCTCGCAAAAGCGGGGTACACGTTCGAGGAAATCGCGCCGAACGTGCTGGGGTATAACGTTTTTGTGGCCAACAGCATCAGCCATAGTCTGCAAAAGCGCCGCCCCGAGGTCGTGGACAGGTTTATCGGTGACGTGACCGACTATCTCGGCAACACGTCGCACGTTGATGTACCGCAGTCCATTGCACTGTACCCGACAGGCCGGTGGCTGGGCGAAACAATCAAACGTGCGAGCGTGGAAAATCTGCAATGGTTGCGTCGCACGCAACATGTCGATACCCGTGAACGGTGGATTGAATATGTTGACGGTGTGGGTAGAATTTTGGCAATGGATGACAACGGTGAAATGACGCCGCTTATGGAAACGGACAACACTGATGAACAATAAATATTACAGTTGGCAGAAAACATTATCGTATGACGCGCCGGTGACAATGGTAATCACCGCACGCGGATACGGAAAAACCTACGGGCTACGCAAACAGTGTGTCAGCGATTGGATTAAAAACAAGTGGCGTTTCGTGGAAATCACGCGCCATGCACAGGAATTAGCGCCCTTGACCGAAAACTATTTTGACCGATTGCAACGCGAATATCCCGGGTATGTTTTCAAGTGCGAGAAAAATCAGGCGTACATTGCGCCGCGCCCCAATGAGGGCGGTAAGCCGCAATGGGAATTGCTGGGGTATTTTGTCGCAATGACTCAATTTCAGCTGATTAAAAAGCTCACATTCAACAGGGTGAAACGTATTTTCATGGATGAGGCCGTGCTTGAAAAGGATGACAAAAACCACCGGTATTTGAAAAACGAGTGGGACATCCTGACGAATATCGTTGATACCGTGACCCGTGAGCGTGCCGACATCAGCAACGAACCACGACTCTATTTGCTGGGCAATGCCTGTGATATTCTGAACCCTTATTTTGAGCACGCGGGCATTACCGGAAATCCCAAGCGAGGTTACTCATGGTATCTGGATAAGACGTTTCTGTTGCATAATCTCGAAAACGCGGAATACGCACGCGAAAAAAAGCAGACTTTGGCAGGCAGAATGGCTAGCGGACGTTTGGAGAAAATCGCTTTGGGCAATGACTTTAGCGTTGAAGCGGATATGGAAATGGTTGCGGATAAGACCAGTAACGCCGAACATTTGTATACGCTGATGTACGATAATATCCCGCTTTCGATATGGCTGGACATGCGAGACGGTTATTACTACGTCAATCGCAAACCGCCGCGCGACATGCGCGACACCTATACGCTGACATTGGATGAGCAACCGAACTATATTATGCTCAAACGCACTTCGCCATTATGTCAGACTCTTTTTGACGCATACCGGTTGCGATATGTCAGATTCGACAGTCTGAAAACATGCGGCGATTTTCGTGATATGTTGCGGTATTGCGGCTACAGGTGATATGATTACACGCGGCTAATGAGCGGCGCTATACCACGACGTAATGCATCTTGCGCGGAGACTGACACGGGAACGTGCCGCGCGGTGTTGAATGTAGTCTATTCCTAAGCGTTGGGTATAATCGCTCTCATAATGCTATGATAGTGGCTGACAAATAATCGTTTGTCAGCCACTATTATTTTTAGGAGATATTATGGCGGATGAAAACACCGAAAAAAACGACGCCGAAACCAACGTCGAACAGACCGAACAGCGCACCGATGACTACGACGGCTTGGCGCGTCGAATCGACGATGTGCTGACCAAGCTTGACGCATACGACAGCAAGCTGACCGCGTTTATCGAGGCGGTTAACGCTTTTATGGACGCTTCGGACGATGTGGATACTGACAACGAAACCGAGACCAACGACAACTCGGACGATACTGATGATATCGACCTCGAAACGCCCATTGAAGAACTTGACCTCACTATCGACTGATTAGGAGACACATATTATGGCAACCAACAACAGCACTATCATGGCCAAAGCGTGGCTCTCGGGCACCAACGATTTTCAACAGCGCATTCCCGACCCCACCGTCAACGGCATCGCCACGACTATGGACGCATTGTTCGCGCCCATGAACCAGCAATACTACAATCAGTTCATCGACATTCTGGTGAATCGCATCGGCATGACCTACGTGAGGGGTAAGCGGTTCGATAATCCGCTCGCGCCGTTCAAGGGCGCGAAGCTTAACTATGGTTCGACCATTCAGGAAATCGTGCCGCAGTGGATTAAGGCGCACGCCTATGAGGACGATGTGGAGACTCTGCTGAAAATGCACCGGCCCGACGCGGTGCAGATTTTCCACTCGCAGAACCGCCGCGATCAGTACCCCATCACCGTTAACCCGGACGAATTGCGTGCCGCAGTCACCGACGAATACGGGTTGAACAATCTTGTCGCGCGTATCATGGACGTGCCGCGCAACTCGGACGAATACGATGAATATCGTATCATGCTCAATCTGCTCGCATACTATGAGGAAAACTATGGTTTCCACAAAATCAAGGTTTCCGAACCGACCGACGAAACCACCGCACGCGCTCTGCTGAAGCAGATTCGAGCGGTTGCGGTTAAGCTGCGTTTCCCGAGCACCGTATACAACAACGTGCCGGTACCGGTGTTCGCGGCAAACGATGAACTTGTGCTCATGGTCACGCCGGACGCCCTCGCATCAATTGACGTTGACGCCCTCGCCGCCGCGTTCAACATCGACCGCGCCGAGATTCAGATGCGTACCGTCGTTGTTGACGAATTCCCGGTTGCGGGCGCTATCGCGTTGCTGACCACGCGCGACTTTTTCGTCTGCAACGACACGCTCTACAACACCACCAGCTTCTATAACCCGCAGACTCTAGGCACCAACTACTATCTCAATCACTGGGGTGTATACAGCGTGACGCCTGCGGTGCCGGCCGTGCTGTTCACCACGGGTGCCGCCACGTCCGTGCCGACCATTACCCAAGAGGTGACGGGCCTTAACCTCGCCGCCGAAAACGACGCGACCTCGGTTGCGCCCGGCGACACGTTGCGTCTCATGGTAGACCTACAGGGTACCATCGGCGGCGGTTTGGCCGTCCGGCCCGACGCGGCGACGTTCGAGTTGACCGCCGAAAAACCGGCTTCGAGTGGTGTCGCCGCAGTGCCTAGGGCGCTGAATTCCCGCACGCGCGTGGACAACTACGGTGTGTTGCATGTTCAGCGTACCGGACTGGTCACGGGTGACGTTATCCACATCAAGGCGACCGCCGCATACACCAACCCGAGCGGCGACACCGACGCATACACCGATACACTTGATATCACCGTCAAGTAAAAATTGCAGACACCTGTTAGGGCCGGATACAATGTTCGTTGTATCCGGCCCTAATAATATTTCACGAAAGCAAAAATAACCATGACACGAAAATTCCCGCACCTACCCAACGACACCGCCGGTTTCCCCGGCGACAACGAGCGCGTGTACACGCAATACCAAAACAATTTCGACTACACGCGCTGGACAGCGAAAACCACGCTCAAACCATGCACCGTCCGTTGGACGGCGGGCGACACCAACCGCGTCAAATGGAATGATGATACGACGCGTGACGCATGGTTCGACCGGCTGACCACCGACACCTACGAGCTAGACAGCGGCCTTAACGTCATACCCGGAGAAAGCGTGCGTTTGCCGATACCCTATCAAGCGTTGCAGTATGCCAACTATCTGGTCGTTTCTATACCCGACATGCCGGGCGACGGCGAGCAACTGGACTACTCTACCCGTCACGTGTCCCGTCTATACTATTTTGTAGTTGACACGCGGCGAATCAACGCGACGGTCACCGAGTGCGTGCTTGAGCTGGACTGGTGGACAACCTATATCAACAGCGTGGATATCCCACGTATCATGGTCGAACAGGGCCACGTGGCCCAAGCGTATGAGACTGTTGAAACGTATTTCATGGACCCTATCCACAACAACCGGGGCCTCACCGCGCCCGAGCCGGACGCGCCCGCCGCACCCGTGATGACCGCGTCCAACAGGTTTGTCCCCTTGGCGACGGGTGAGATGTGGTTGTTGTTGGCAGTCAAGTGCACCTACACGCAATTCGCCGGACTTACGCCGGTTGGTGACACGTTGCCCGACACGCCGCCCGTCTACGCTGACACCACGGAATACTACGGACACCAGTACCAAGTCACTGACTATGCGTGGGGCGGCGTGCCTAATCTCGATGACGTGTCGGCGCCGAACGCCACCGGCATATCCGCCGATACCATTCGACCCAACGGATATACGATTATCGGCCTCAAAACAGCCGACGCATACGCACACGACTTTTTCGGCCAACTCACCGCACGGCTACCTCAGGCGTACAACCTTATCGAGGCGTGCTACGTCGTTCCGCGCAACATGATTAACCCAATCAGCGGCACGAAACTACTCGGTTTCGACGTGTACCGCATCAACCCCGCCGCAACCGGTTTGTTGGCAGACATAGACCTACAACCGAGCGCGTTCGATTACCCGGCCGAGTACGCGCGACTAGCGAAACTGTACACGGCACCCTATGCGTGGTTGTCCATCACCGACGAAAACAACAACGAATCAATCATACGTGTGGAAGACACCACCGGTAATCTAGCTGTAATGCGCCGCGTATCCCTCGCATACCCGTATTTGTCCGCGCAAACATTTTTGACAGGCGTATCGGGCAACGGCAAAACCGAGTACACATGGACCGACCTCACCAACACGCCTCACACCACCGACATGCCCGACAGCGCATATCACGCGTTATCCACTCATGATATACCGTTGTACACGCTGATGATAGACAGCGCGGTAAAATACGTCAACGACAACGACAGTAGCGCCCGAGTACAGGCACGCGTAAACGCATTGAACGCATACCACACCAGCGTGCGCGGCACCAACACCGGCAACGTAAACGCAAACGCAAACGCCGAAACCAACCTAGCCAACACACAAGCCAGTACGGCAAACTCGGTTGCCAACACCAAACTGCAAACCGACACCGCCACAAACAATACAAACCTATCCAATACCGCTAGCACAGACATAACGGGCCTCAATAACAACAAGCTAGACGCGGACGTTGTGACATCAAACTTTAAGCTCGGCGCTGACAGAACCGTTGACAAATTGGTGACTACCGCCGCATATGAAGCCAACGTTGACTCAGCGGTGCTCTCAAACGTATCATCAGCGGTTAACACCATTGCTGGCGCGGCAATCTCCCTAGCCGCCGCACCGGCTACAGCGGGTGGTAGCTTGGCGGCGGGCGCGGCGGTTGCGGGCGCGGGCATGTCGGTGGGACTCAGCGGCTACAACACGTCGGTGACGCTTTCCAATAAAGAGGCCGTATATAACGCCAATCTGGAGGCTATGGACAGCAAGGCCAACAACGCGATAACCGCGAACCGCACCCTAACAACACGCGCCATGACCTTAGCAACCGACGTTACAAACCGCTCGAATACGCTTAACACGGCTCTTACCAATGCAAACAACAAACTCGCCACCGGCGTGACGGTCAACAACGTCAACACCGGCAACGCAAACGCGGCACGTAGCCGCGACACCGCAGTGGCCAACAACCAGCGGCAACGCGACGCCGGAATTTTCGGCGCTCAAACCGCGCTTGAACAGGCTCAAGACGTGTACGCGGCCAAACTCAGGGACTTGCGCCGCGCCGCGCCGGTGACTATCGCCGCATCACAGGGCGACGCCCTACCCGATATCTGGGGCGTCCGAGGTCTACAGGTGCGAGTCATGACGCAATCGCCGGATATAATCAGACGTTGCGGCGACGCTTTTCTACAGTATGGCTACACGTTGCGCCAAAACGTGGAAACACCGACTCTGCTGATTAAAAGCAAGTTCAGCTATTGGCGCGGCGACGCGCTTGTCTATGCCATCAGCGCACCGGCACGCGCGGTCAATATCATTCGGGACATGTTCGAGACCGGTGTCACCGTATGGCGCGACCCCGATACAATAGGCAGTAGCATATACAACAACGACTAAAAGCGAGGTACGATAATGAGTCAAAAACGCAACGGGCTCAAATGGAATAGTGACCGATATTGGCAGACCGCAGGCTACAACACACGTTTGTTCACCATGTTCAAAAACCAAGTCTTGAATATGGCACTGACACGATATCACTGGGTTAATCTGCCCCAGACATGCGACGAACGGTTTCTCGAACTGACCCTATATACGCAGGGCATTGCGACAATCGCACGACCGCGTAGCGGCACGCACGCCAATCAGTGGCTCTCGCTCACAATAGGTGGCTGGAAATCAGCACCCGACATGTACGGAAACCCGAGCAAATGGCGTGCGTTGGGTCTTAACGGTTACAGTTTCAACGTCAACAAGGCCAACGGTTACTTCTGCTGGGACAATCATCTACGCGCACCCCTTAATGATCGCGTGGACTTGTGGTGCCGTGAACTTGTTGACATTGTTCGTACCATGCAACAGAACCGCGTGCATCAGAAAACACCTATGATAATCAGCGGCGTACAGGAAAAACGTTTGGACATGACCAACCTCGCAAAACAGGTCGGCGGCGGCGAACTCATCGTTTTGGCGACAGACGGCATACAGGACATGCACGTGCAAGCGCTGACAACCAACGTGCCGTTCATCGGCACCGAACTATGGGCCAACTATCTCAATATCTGGACTCAGATATACGGCGCTCTGGGTATCGGAAACCTACCGTTCAAAGCGGAACGCCAAATCGAGGATGAGGTCAACTCGCAACAAGACCCGACCAATCTCATAGCATTGGACGGACTCACCGAACGCCGCAAAATGTGCGAGTACCTTAACACGCATTTCACCGATTTTGCCGAAAAACCATTGGACGTGGTATGGCGTAGCGACAATGAAACGGCCAACTATAATATCACCCATAATCTGCAAAAACTATTCGAACTGGACAATGGAGATGATACAGATGATACCGCCCTATGATATGAGCGACGCGCCACGTGATTTCCACGCCGTCGTGACAGTCACCCTAGGCGAACTCATCACCGACAAATGGGTGGACTGGACAGACCCCACATGGCACTGGGACGCATACAACGACGAACAATACACGCGCGTATGCGAAAAATTCAATAACCATTACTGGGACAGGGAAATCGGCGTGTTGCCGCCCGGCAGTTGGAAACGTGAGGTGTTGCGCAAATTCAACGAGATAATGCCAAAATACAAAATGGCATATCAAGCACTCGAAACCGGGGTAAGCGTCCTACAGGTCAGCGACACATACGGCAAAAACCGCAACGTGTTCAGCGATTTTCCGGCGACTCAGATAGCACCACAGAATCAGGACTATGCCTCAAACGCCACGGATAACCAGTTCGAGACTTTCGTACAAGGTGATTTTCTGGATAAAATGGAAAAAATAAAGGACTACAACGACGTTGATTTAATGATTATCAACGACATGGACTCGCTGTTTTCGTGCTTCTATTCCGTGAGTTTGAACATTTATTAAAAGAAAGGAATATATCATGTCATGCGATATCGATATCCACCAATTTCCGTGGATAACGGAATACACACCAGTAATTCCGAAAATCTACTGGGACGTTTATTCGCAGGAAGAAAGGTACAAGTGGCTATGCTTAGAGTATGACAAAATCATGCACTATTTGTCCGACACAATCAAATACATCAACGATAACGAGGGCAAATACGACAACGACATAGACACCCTATACGACTTGACCAAAAAACTAGGCGCAAGTCTGGACAACGTAATCGTACAACTCGATAAAATCGTAGAAACACTACCGGTATACGACCCGACACAGGGTAAAAACGTCACCAGTAACGAGGCAATGCGCAACATGTACCGCGAACTAGCAGTGTTCGGCGCACGTACCAGCGAGTTGGCAACAATCAGCGCGGCCGAAGCGGCACAACACACCACCCTAGAAACCGCCGTTATCGGCAACAAAACGATTTTCGGTCACAACGAACCCCGCGTAACACCAATGGGAGAATAAAAATGGATGAATACAAATACACGCCATACTACAATCTACCCCTGTACACCGACGCAACACCCAACGACATGCGAGACGGATACAATCGGGCCATGAACCTTATCGATTTAAAACTACACCAGCTGGATGTACAGTTAAACATTATCAAGAATCTCAAATGAACAAGGAAAAAATATCATGGTAAACAGCTACGACCACACCAACAACTTCAATCTGCCGCTATACAAGGACAACACACCCGCCGATTTTCGAGACGGCTACAATTCCGCAATGCGAAGCGTCGACGAAAACATGCTGAATATCTCTACCGGTATCAACAAGGCAAACGCTAACCTCACCGCTCTCGGCGCAGACACCCCCGAAAAAGCGGCCACGCTAGCAAACGATATCGCAAACGGGTCGAACGCACACCACCTACTCACCTACATGGGCATTACCGATGACACCAGCGCGGGTGAACACATCAACGCAATCGAGCAAAACCATACGGACACGCAAAACAACACCAACGCTCTCACAGCATTGGGCGCGGAAACAGTTGACAAAGCCACCACGCTGAAAACAACCATAGGTGTAGCACACCTAAACGCATTGAACAACACCAACGCTCTCACCGCGCTGGGCGCTGAAACAATCACCAAAGCAACTGCGCTGAAAAACACAATCAACAACAAACAAGACAAATCACCAGTACAAACCGAGCTAGTAGCAATAGGCGACAGCTACTTCGAGGGCTTCCGCACCACCACCCCCGCAACCGACAGCATGATAGCAGTCGCTAGCCGACTGCTCGGCTTGACATGCCACAACTTTGCAGTCGGAGGCACCGGTTTTCACAACGGCGACACCACAGGAGACAACACGTTCGGCAAACAACTGGACAAAGCCGCCGAACGAATCACCGACAAAACCATCGTAAAATACGTGGTAATCGGCGGCGGACGCAACGACCCCGATAGCCTCACCTACAACGAGGTTGCCGACACTCTCACCAAAGCAAAAAAACTGTTCCCCGACAGCGAAATTTGCTTCATCCCCATGCTATGGGACAGCACATACCCCACCGGCAAAAGCCACAACTACAGCACCATGCTAAACGCCGGAAACTACACCGACACATGGACTGTACAGGACGCACCCTCATGGGGACTATACCGCGACACCGAAATGACCGATATTCACCCAAACACCAACGGCGCGGCACGATACGGCCACTACATCGCCAACATCCTAAAACACCACCTCACAGCACAACCACGCATAGAACGCTGGAAAAGCATCAACAAAGACTCCGTCATGACCGACACCAACGTATCCGAGTGCAACGTGTACATCAACGGCACCACCGTAACGATTAACATGCGAGCGCACCTACTCAAATGGTCAACCGACGCAATCTACCAAATCAACGGCGCAAGCACCCTTGGAATATGGAAACTCATGCTAGCATGGTTCGATGACGCAACCCCCGTTCGAGTCAAATTCGACGGCCACGTACTCAGCGTCGTAGACGTATTCCCCGGTAACGCAATAGGCGGGCCCAACAAAACACTAAACGCCTACTTCACGTTCAATATCATGGACTTATAAAAATAAACCCGCTAACCATAAAAGTTAGCGGGTTTATTATTTGCAATCACATGTGACACGTCACGAAATAATACGGCGTACAACACAACAAATTAAACAACAGACACCCCCTATCAATAGTATCATCAACCTCACAAACCGACTCATTAACCTTGACATAACGTCTACCGTTCTCGGTAAACTCTTTCACCGACACACCATACTTCATGTTGTCAAATCGTGTTTTCATTGTTGTTCCTTTCGTTCGTTGCCATCGTTGCCGACATGTTCCATTATGGCAAAGCGTGCC
>ENA-UESE01001767-UESE01001767.1-human-gut-metagenome-genome-assembly--contig:-NODE-1767-length-14962-cov-57.227813_pt1 | contig 14962 bp, 10 predicted proteins | sample MGYA00242995_ERZ507996 | MGnify/ENA primary metagenome ERZ507996 (study PRJEB26167, sample SAMN06115489) | human gut metagenome | host: Homo sapiens | place: China:Sichuan | collected 2015-04-15... | reverse complement strand
TACTTCGTCCCGACCGCTTAATACAACATTAAGGTGCATCGGTCGGTAGGCTACCGCTGACGGAACAGCGGGTTAAAACTGATACCCGTAAGTATCATTCCAACAATTATCTATGCGACTTCATGTCGCACCCACGGCGTATCGAGGTGGTGAATGGCCACCGCCCTGCGCTGTGCGTTCACCCCCGTGCCGAGCATCGAGGTCGAGCCGAACAGCACGCGCACATATCCCTCGTTCATCGCCTCTATCACCGCTTTCCTTGACTTCTCGCTTTTGCATTCCTGAATGAAGCGGATTTCATGGGCGGGTATGCCGTAGTCCTCCACCAGCTTGCGCTTGATTTCGGTATATACGTTCCATTGCCCCGGCTGGTAAGTACCCAAGTCCGAAAACACGAACTGCGTTCCTTTCTGTGCGTCATACCTGCGGTAGTATTCCGCTATCATCCTTGCGCAGTGGCTCGCCTTGTTGTCCGGGTGGTCTTCATACGCCGGGTCTATCATGCGCATGTCCAGTGCCATCTTCCTTGCGTAGTCCGTGGCGATGAGCATCTTCGCCTTCTCCTCCGTTTCCGACAGCTTTCCGCGTCCCAGCAGTGTGGCGTCGCCTGTCTTGGCAAATTCCATCAGCTGCTTGATGAAATACTCCTGGTCGGGCGTGGGCGGTATGTTATGCAGTATCTCGTTCTTGTGCGGACGGTCCACGCCCACATCCTCTGCCGTGCGATAGTCCGTTATCTCGTTGTAGAACGCCGCCAGCTCCGGCACCTTGATGAAGTAGCGGAAGCGTTCCTTCTGCACGATGTTGTTCGTCACATTGAACTCAAAATCCGTCGTTTTTTTGGCGAAAATTGCCGCCCATGCGTCAAAGCATCGGATGTCCTGCCTTTCCAGCTCCTTCGGACGCAGGTACTTGAAAAGCAGGTACAGCTCCGTCAGCGAGTTGCTGATGGTCGTGCCCGACAGGAACGTCGCCCCCAGATCCTTTCCCGTCCGCTCCTGAATGGTGCGGATGGCAAACAGCAGGTTCAGTGCCTTCTGGCTGCCTTCCGAGTTGCCCAGACCCGCCACACGGTCATGCCGGGTGTTGAACGTAAGGTTCTTGAACTGGTGCGACTCATCCACGAAGATGTGGTCGATGCCCATCTGCCTGAAGTCTGCCACATCGTCCGTCCTCGACTTTATAGCGTGTTCCACCTTGTCCAGCTTGGCTTGCAGGTTGAACTTGCGCTTCTCCAGTCCCCTCAACATTGCCCGCGACACGTCCTTGCCCTGCGAGCGGAGCACTTCCAGATTTTCCTCCACCGTGTCCAGCTCCGCCTGCAATATCCGCTGTTGCAGCTCCGGCGACTGCGGGATTTTTCCGAACTGGTCGTGCGACATGATGACACAGTCCCAGTCGTTGTTCCGTATATCGTTGAAGAATCGCACGCGGTTTGCCGCCTCAAAGTCCTTCTCCGATGCGTACAGCACGCGGGCATTCGGGTATGCCTTGCGGTAGGTCTCCGCTATCTCGCGCACGTTGGCTTTCAGCCCGATTATCATCGGCTTGTGTACCAGTCCCAGCCGCTTCATTTCGTATGCCGACACGCACATTATCAGCGTCTTGCCGGTTCCCACCTCATGGTCCGCGATACCCCCACCATTCTGTTTCAGCATCCAGATGCAGTCCTTCTGGCTGGGATACAGGTCGGTGATTCCCAGCCCTTTCAGGTCAAGTCCGGGAAAGGTCTGGTGAGAGCCGTCGTACTTCGGACGCACGAAGCAGTTGAACTTGTTGTTATACATATCTGTCAGCCGTTTCTTGAATTCCGGCGACTGTTCATCCAGCCACTCAGTAAAGCCGTTACGGATTTCGTCAATCTTCGCATTGGCGAGCTGGATGCCCTCGCTGTCACGTGCCTTGATGTCGTTTCCGTTCTCGTCCTCGCCGACCTTCTTCATCATGTCGGGGCAGGTGTTGTGCAGAGCGTGTTTCAGCAGGTGCATCCCGTCATAGTGGCGGTAGTACCCTTTTACCAGAAACTCGTCGGTGATTTTCATCGTCCTGTGACTGCACGCCACCGAATACTCATCAAGGCTCTCCGAGTAGCTTATCCGCACGTCCGTGTCAAACAGACGGCTCATGTAGGCAGCATATACGCCTGTGGGTATCCATCGTTCCCCGAAGTTGAAGTCCAGGTCCTCAAACGGGATCTGTTCGGGGATGTTCTCGTGCAAAGCCGCCAAAGACTCCCGTGCCTGCGGCATCATCCCGTGCCCCTCGTGTCCCTTTATCCATTCCTCCACCTCCCTCGCTTTCACCACCACGTTACCGGCGATGAAGCGGTCGGCTATCTCGTAGTTCCCCGCTATCGGGTTGTAGTACACCCTGCCTTTCAGTGCTTCCAGCATGTCCTCCTGCGGCATGTCGCAGATGGATTCCATGTACGGCAGGTTCACCCCGCCGTAGCGGTTGAGCGAGGCGGACAGGGCTTCTTCCGGCGATTCCGCGGCGACTGCCGTTTCCTGCGAAAAGGAAACGGGATGGTCGAATATGTCCGCCTTCACCATCGTGCCGCCCTCGCTGCGTTCCAGTGCCAGCATGTTGCGCCCCGAAGCATCCATCATCAGCAGCTTCACGTTCTGCTTGGCGTTCAGGCAGCCGTAACGCATCACGAACTCGTCGTAGTAGGTGTTCAGGTTGCGGCGCAGCAAGGCGTTTTCCTCGTGGTTTTCCGCTTCGTGGGTGTAGAGCCGCTCATAGGTGTTGCGCAGGTCGATGTAGAGCTGTGCCTTCTGCGCCTGCATCCCCTCCATGTCGAGCGGCTGGAATGTTGCCCCGTACTTGGTGACATCCTTCAGCACCCCGATTTGGAAACGGACGCCGCCGGTATGTTCCCATACCATCGAACCTTCCTTCAGATGCGGCTCCATAATGCCCTTGAACGGACGGGGAATCATCGCTTCCTCCTTCCTGCGCTGCCGTTCTTCCGGTGTCAGGGCTGCTTCCTCCTCGCGCATCTCCCTTTCCACACGCTCAATCCGTCTTCTTCCCTCTGCCTCAAAGCCGTTCTCTACCGGATAGACCGGATGTATGGATTGCGGTCGGGCTGTATCCGCTTGCTTGGCGGCATTGGCATCCATCTTTTCCTTTCCCATCCGGCGCAGTTCGGCACGCCTTTCGGGTGTGAGTGACATCATCATTTCATAGAATCCGTTGATGGGCGGGTTCGTTTCCCAGTCCAGACTGCGGTAAACGGCATCCTCCGGGTCATCGTCTTCGGCTGGGGCGGTAGCACCTTCGGTCTTTCCGTGCAGGGGTACTGGCTCTTCGTGCCGGCTTTCCGGCATTCCGCTCGCCCCTTGACGGATGATTTCCTCCATCTCCCGTACCTCTTCGGGGCTGATGGCAGGAGCCGTTTCCGCGCTTCTGCCTCTTGCCGCTTCATTTTCTTTTTCCGCCGTTACCCGCTGCCCGTCAGCAGGCGTCGGGAACAATGACGGTTGCACCGGCTTCCGGCGTTTGGACTTGGCTCCTTTCTTCCTCTCCGGTTTCAGTCCCCGTTCCGCCAATCTGCGCTCTTCCTGCGTGTAGCCGAACAGGTCATATAAGTCCATGACAGGAGCTTCGTGCTGTTTCGTTTCCACGACCTGCGGTGCGGATTTTACCGCTTCTGCATTTGGCTGTACCGTTTTTTCTTCTATTTCCACCTTCGGCTGTTGTACTTCCTGAACTTGCGGCTGGACGAAAATCGTCTGTGTTTCACGCTTTTCAGTCTTGACACCATTGTAACGTTCCAAGTCCAGCCGTGCCGACAGGTCCGCCGACAATATCTGGTACAAGTCCGTGGCGATGCCCTCCACGCCGCCGCTGTGCGTATATACCATAGCCGGCTTGCCGTAGGGGTCGGTATCCCTTTTCGCGTCGGTGTGGATGATGTATTCCGGGTGGTCGAAAAAATACCCGTTGGTGGAAATTCCCGTATGGTTGTTCTTTACGACATCGCCCAACCTCTTGTCCTCTTCGGAAAGCTCTTCCTTGCCTTCGTTCTTTTGCAGGATTATCAGGTCGCATCCCACCTCCGTGTTGGCATTGTCCGTGAACAGGTTGTTCGGCAGGCGGATGGCGGACACCAGATCTGCCTTTCTCATCATCATGTAGCGTGTGCCGCCGTTGCCCTCCGTATCCAGCACGCCCTGCGAGGTGATGAATGCCACGATACCGCCGTCACGCACCGCGTCCAGCCCTTTCAGAAAGAAATAGGTATGCACCTTCCTTGCCGCTATCTTTTTGAATACCGAGCCATTGGTGTATTCCGGGTCGAACACCGCTATATCCCCGAAAGGGATGTTGGAGATGGCAAGGTCAAACTGGTTCTGGAACGGCTTTTCTATCTTCTCGAAGCCTTCCGTGCGTATCTTCTGCTGCGGGTACAGGTGTCCGAGCATCTTGCCCGTCAGCAGGTCTTTCTCGAAAGCCATGACCTCCGCCTGCGGATTGTCCGACAGTACCGGGGCGATGAACGCGCCCATGCCCGCCGACGGCTCCAGCACGAGCTTCGGTCGCACCTTCTTGTCGTGGAGCACGTCCACGATGGTGTCCGTGATGGCTTGCGGCGTGTAGAACGCCGTCAGCACCGAGGCCTTCAGCGAGTCCATATAGCGTTTGTACTCCGTTTTGTCCCTGCTGTTCTCCCTGATGATACGGTGCAGTTCCACCGTCGGGGCGAACAGTTCGAGGTCGGATTTCGCCCAGTGCACGGCATCCACCAGTTCCCTTGCCGGGTTCAGGATGCACTTCAGCCCTCCGAAGCCGCAGTACCGCTCCAGCAGCGCACGTTCCCTTTCCGTCGGGGTGCGCCGTTCCCGGTCAAGCGTGAACGCCGTGCGTACCGCCTCGATGTTGTCCCTCAGTTTCTGTTTTCTATTGAACGCCATAGGACTCCAGATAAAGCATGACGGTTCCGACCAGCTCCGTGTAGAGCAGGTCATGCGCGGGTGACAGGGCGAAGGTGTCATCCGACGTGTCGTAACCGGCAAACAGGTTGTTCAGGTGGGGGTAGAGCCTGTGGCAGAACGGTTCACGCTCCTGTTCCGCCACCTCGTCGGCGAACTCCCTTTCCACGACCTCCGTCAGCAGGGCGTAGGGAGAGAAGTGCAGCCCTTCGAGCAGCACGCGCATGGCTTCCTCGTGTGCGTCCTCCACCGTGCCGCCCGCCAGCCTTTCCTTCTCGAAGGTGGCGGTGGCGGCTTCCTCGCGTCCGGCAATGAAACCGGTATCCGATGCTTTGTCAGGATGGTATTTTCTCAGGTAGTCCAGCAGGTACAGCCCGTAATAGGACAGTTCCGCCGGAACGGTTTTATTGTTCTGTTTCATCTTTTTATGGATTTAGTGGTGAAAAAATCGGATATTGATATGGATAAAGGAGAAGAAAAAAGGCACCCGGTATCCCTCCGAGTGCCGCCACTAAATCCACCGTAAAATAATGCTTCAACGTATCGAAACAGATTATAAACAGTGAATTAGTGGCAAAATTAATCATTATTTTCTTCTTCCTTTCATGTTTGTGCCTTTTCTTGTTCCTTTGACTTCGGGAAAGACGAATTTCGTGTTGAAATCCGCATCAAAGGCGACCGCCGCGCTGAACGGCTTGCCCTGCTTGCTCTTGAAGCCGCTGAGGACACCCGTCTTCCCGTTTGCCAGCAGGTCGGTCATTTCCGTGTCGGTGAGCGTCCTGCCCGCTATCTGGCGGAACACCGGCAGGGCGCAGTCCGGGTTGTCGCAGCGCACCACCTTGCCGTAGAACTGCATCGTGCCCGTGCCGCACTTGGGGCAGGCGCAGCCCGATGCCTTGTGACCAAAGATTTTGTCGCAGGCGAGCAGTTCCGTGGTTATCTTGCGGGTGTAGCCCTCGATGTCGCGCAGGAAAGCCTCGTGCGGCGTCCTGCCTTTTTCTATCTCCGCCAGTTCCGACTCCCAGCGCCCGGTCATTTCCACGTCGGCGATGTCCATGCCTTGCACGATGGAATACAAGGCAAGCCCTTTTTCCGTCGGTACGAGCGACTTCTTCACGCGCACCATGTATTCGCGCCGGAGCAGGGTCTCGATGATGGAGGCACGGGTGGCGGGCGTGCCGATGCCGCAGTCCTTCAACGCCTGCCGCGCTTCCTCGTCCTCCACGCCCTCGCGTCCAGCGGTCTCCATTGCCGCCAGCAGGGTGCTTTCCGTGTGCAGCGGCTTCGGACGGGTCATGCCCGAACTCATCGTGCAGCCGTTCATCGACAACGTGTCGCCCTCCTTCCAGTCGGGCAGTACGGTGTCCTCCCTGTCCTCGCCATAGACCGAACGCCAGCCCGCCTTGCGGACGATGCACCCTTTGGTTTCAAACGCCACGCCTTCGCACTCCGCACGGACGGTCGTCGTGTCCTTGACGCACTCCGGGGAGAACGCTTCTATCATGCGCCCCACAATCATGTCGTAGATGAGCTGCTCGTTCTTGTAGAGTGCCAGCGGACGGTTGGGTGTAACCAACAGCGCATGGTGGTCGGTCACTTTCGAGGCGTCCACGCTGCGGCGGTTCAGTTCACCCATATTTTCGATTTTATCTACAAACGATGAATGAGAGGAAAGCCTGTCGAACAGCAGGGGTACTTCGTCAAACACGTCCTCCGGGATGTAGCGGCTCGACGTTCTCGGATAGGTGACGAGCTTCGCCTCATAGAGCTTCTGCACGAGGTCGAGCGTCTGCTCTGCCGTGAAGCCGTGCTTCGTGTTCGCTTCCTTCTGGAGCGTGGTCAGGTCGTACAGCAGCGGAGGGTTCTCCACCTTTTCCTTTTTTTCGGTTTTCACGATGGTGGCGCACATTTGTGCCTTTACCTTATTATATAATGCGGCGGCTTCCACCTTGTCTTTCCATTTCTCCACCGAGGCGAACTTTACCACTTCACTTGCGCTTACCGACGGTACGGTAAAATGAAGCTGGTGTACCGGTTCGGGCGTGAAACGCTTGTTCTCCCAGAAACGCTTGCAGACCATCGCCAGCGTGGGTGTCTGCACACGTCCTACGGAATATGTGCCCCGTCCGGCGGCGACGGTCAATGCCTGCGTGCCGTTGATGCCCACCAGCCAGTCGGCTTCGCTCCGGGCTTTGGCGGCTTGGTAGAGGCTGTCGTACTCGTGACCGTCCTTCAGTTCCTTCAACCCCTTGCGGATGGCGGCGTCGGTCAGCGAGCTTATCCACAGTCTTTGAAAGGGCAAGGTACAGCCGGTATAGGCATAGAGGTAGCGGAATATCAATTCTCCTTCACGGGCGCAGTCGGTTGCCACGATAATACTGTCGCTCTCGTTCCACAGCTTGGTAATCACCTTAATCTGTTTCACCGCTGCCGCGTCCGCCTTGTAGCCCTTGTCCGTCTTCTCCTGACGGGGAACAAGCTCGAACCTTTCGGGAATGACGGGCAGGCTGTCGCGCCGGAAGCCCCTGATGCCGTACCCGTCGGGCATGGCGAGCTGTACCAGATGCCCCAATGCCCATGTCACGTGGTAGCCGTTTCCGGTGAAATACCCTTCTTCTTTCTTCATCGCGCCGACAATCCGTGCTATTTCACGGGCGACGCTCGGTTTTTCTGCCAATATGGTAATCATGTCTTTTTCTGTCTAATCTGTTGATACTCTTGTTTCTTTGGGTGGGAATGAAACGGGGCACGTCCTTGTCCGTGGGATATGCGGTACAGGGCGGTGTATGCTCCCCGTTTCAATCCGTTGATTATTGTCGGATGGATTTAGTGGCGGCAATCAGGACACCTTCATGCCTTTGGATTTCTTGGTCTGCCGTTTCTGCTGGGTTTCGTCCTTCGATGCGGTCTGACCCTGCTGCAACGGTTCCTTCACGTGCTTGGTCGCCTCGTTGGTCTTGCCCTCGTTGTTCACGGCAAGCTGCGTCCTGCTTTCGTTGGACGGGGCGACGGTCTGCGCGAGGTCGGGATTCTGCGAGTAGGTCAGCGGACGCCCTTTCTCATGGCTGAATTTCAGGTACTTCGTACAGGGCTGCCCTTGGTCGTCCTTCGCATTGGCAAGCACCACTGTCTTGCCCGCCACGTAGTCGGCAATTTGCTGTTCGTTGAACAGGTCGTCTTTCCATTTGCTTATCGGGCGGATGCTTCCGTCCTCGTTCGTCCACGAGCGGTTGCGCCGTTGCCTTTCGCCGTTTTCCTGCGTCTGCCCTTGCGCGTCGGGGTTTTCCTGCTGTTTGCCCTGACCGTTACCCTGACGCTGTGCCTGTTGCTGCCTTGGTTGCCCCGGCACGAACTCCACGTCGCGCTTGTCGGCGTTCACTTGGAGCAGGGCATGGAACTTGCGCCCGTTCTTGAGTGTCACTTCTTTGGGCAGGGCAAGCCCCGCACGCAAGATGTCCATTTCTTCCTTTGTCAAGCCGGTCTGTCCGATTTGATAGGGGATGCGCACCTTGTCGGCAGGCACGTCCACGATTTCATTCGTCAGGCGGTCGATGCTGATATACGACTGGCGCATTTCCCCGGTTCTCGTATCCGCCACATCCACAACCTTGCCTAAATTGCCCGTGCGCTTCAGGTTCTTCTTGTCCTCGTCCGTGAAGGTGTAGCCGTTGTGGGGGATGTCAAGGCGCGGCTCGTTACGGATAAAATGGGGTGTCAGTTTCAGTTTGCCGTCCTCCATTTTCTGGAATGAGAGGCGGGCTTGCAGCTCGTAGCTCTCGTAGCCGAAGGTCGGCTTCACCGTCACCAGTCCCGTCTTGCCGTAGTTCATCAGGGCTTTCAAATCCTTTTCTGAAAGTTTTTCCTTGTCGATGCCGCATTTGAGCAGCTCATTCCAGTCCACCTGGTCATCCGCTATCAGGTTCGGCTTCTCCTGTTTCTGCGGTTGCTGCTCATCTTGCGCTTCAGCCGTTTGAGGCTGTTGCACTTCCTGTTTCTGTTCTTCTTTTTTCTGTTCCATTTCTTCTGTCTTTTTAAGGGGTTCATTGTCGTTTTCTTGTTTTACATTCTCCGTTTCCGCCTGCTTCCGGTATTCCGAAGTGTCCACCTTGTGCGCCGCAAGCATTTCCGCGTTTGCCGCAGGGTCTTTCAGCAAATCCTTGATGACCGGCAGCACCGCATCCGCCATATCCGCCGCCACCCGGTAGAAGCCGAAGCGTGTCGGCTCCTTGCACTGGCGGTAGAAGTTCCTGAAGAAGTTGTCCACCATGTCCCCGTGGCGGTCGAAGCGCAGGAAGTCCTGCGAGTGTTCCGCCTTTGCCGGAGCCGTCTTCGGATAGCCCTTGCTGTCCAGCCCGGCTACTACGCTGATTTCGCCCGTCTTCTCGTCGCGGACGACCAGCACGTCTTTTTCGTTTTTCTTTTTCTGTTCCATTTCAGTTTAATTTTTACGGTTCGTTCTCTTGTCGTTTGATTTTCTTTTGGTATTGTCCGCCTTATCCTGAGCCCTGTCACGGAGTATTTCCCGCATGTGGGTGCTGATGAACAGTTCCACGTCCGCCCTGCGGTAATAGGTCTTGTGGCGGTGCATCCGGTAGGGCAGCAACCCGTCGCTGCGGTAGCGTTGCAGGGTGCGTTTGCTCACGTGGAGCAGCATGCACACGTCTTGGTTGTCCATCGTGTCCTCTTCCAACAAGGCGGTGCCCTGTGGCTTTTCATTCACGTCACCGCGCATGGCGGAGAGCATCTCCTCCTGACGGTCGAGGCGGCTGAACACCTGCCTCATGCAGTCCTCGAAAGTGCGTCTGTCTAAAAACTCCATAGCCGTTCCTCCTTTCATTTCCTGCCCGCCTTTCCGCCCGTGCGGAGCCGGTAGTTGTGTTTCAGTTCCTCCGGTTTCTCCGGTGAAGTCTTGACCGCATTCTCCCGGATGATGCGTTCCACTTCTTCCGGAGGGTAGCGGCAGTCGCCCCGGATGATTACATACCCGATGCGCTTCTCGTCGCGCAGCCGTTGCAGCGTGCGGCGGCTGACACAGAGCAGGCGCATCACTTCGCGGCTGTCCAGAAGGCAGGCGGTATCGTTCCGCTGTTCCTTCATGCCTTGCTTCCTCACATGGGAGGCGATTTCCTCGATGCGCCCTACGATGTCCTTGTAGGCGGCGCTTTCCATCGTGATGATTTCCATATTCCTCAATCTTTTAATTGTTAGTGAATCAGTTTGTCGGGAGCAAAATTCGGCTATTCCAAAGGGGCGGGCACGGTACTTACCCGTAACTTACGTGAGATTTTTATGGATTTTCCGCCTTGCAGGGGCTTCAACGGGCATTTTTATCATGGAAAACCGCCAAACGGACATTCCAAGCCGTCTGTTTCCCTCATGTCCTGATGTGGCACAATAAAAAGAGCCACAAGCTGCCACTGTTTCCTTGCCCGGTCGGTTCCGGCCCACGGCTGTGTAACTTTGCGGCAAACCGATAAAATTTTGAAAGAATGGAAATAGTAATCATTGAGAAGACCGCCTTCGATATGCTCCTTGCCGGAGTGAAGGCATTGGAGGACAGGGTGAGGACGCTTGCCGAGAAGGGCGGAGACCGCCGCCTTGCCGAATGGATGGACACGGAGGACGTGTGCCGTATGCTGAGCATAACCCCGAAGACCTTGCAGGCCATGCGCGACAGGCACGGCATTGCGTATTCCCAAATCGGACGCAAGTTCTATTACAGGCCGGAGGATGTGGAACGGCTGTTGCCCGGTCCCGAAACGGGACAACCGTCCGTCTGATACTTGAATTGTGCCACTAAATCCGATGTAAGATGAATGACAATGTATTGACAAAGGACTGCGGCGTACTTGCCGACGCCATGCAGTCCGTCCGCAGAAGCCTGAAAATGGCGGACAGGCTCGCCGACGGATACATCCCGCCGATGGGCGGCGAGCGTTACCTCACCGACAGGGACTTGGCGCGGAGGCTGCACGTGAGCCGGCGCACCTTGCAGCAGTACCGCCACGAGGGGATATTGCCCTATTTCCTGTTCGGCGGCAAGACGCTCTACCGCGAGAGCGACATCCAGAAGGTACTGGAACGTAACTACCGCAAGGCATACTGACGCTTGCGGCAAGTAAAAAACATCGGGAGACGGAAAACTCAATAATAGTTGCCGCCTCCCGACATTCTTTTTAGAACGGCCAGTGCCATTCAGCAATACGCCCCGTGCGGATGGTGCAGGAACAGCACCGTAGGCTCTTTCTTGGATTGCGCCACCGTCCGGGCAATCCACTTGCGGAACAGGGCCGCCTGTCCCGTGTCGAACCTAAATGACAGGGCGATGACTATTTCCATGCCGTACACTTCCGTGTAACACCTTTCGCTCAGCCGTATGCGCCGGCATGAACCGCCGTCCGCGATGCCTTCCTTTTGTAGCTTCCTTATGGCGGCTTCCACCGATACGCCACGCACGTAGAACAGGCTTGCGATTTCACCGGTCGTCATCCACACCTCGGTGTCGGGCATGACTACCGCCTTTCCTTCGATGGTTATGATGCCTCTCGTTTCCATGTCTTTTTTCGTTTTCAGGTCCGACTTCTAAATAGCGTGGCAGATGAACTGTTCCATCGGGGCGAGCTTTTGTGAGAGCAGCTCCATGTCCCGGCTCATCTTCTCAGCCGTGATTTTCGCGTAGATTTGGGTCGAGCGGATGCTTGTGTGCCCCATCAGTTTTGACAGCGTTTCAATGGGTACGCCGTTGGAAAGGCAAATCGTCGTTGCGTACGAATGGCGACTTTGGTGCCACGTCACGTTTTTGTTTATCCCGCATTGTTTGGCTACCTGTTTGATGCCGTATTTACAGATGTTATAGCATGGGACAGGCAGCAGTTTGCCGTCCTTGGAAACGCCTTTGTATTTGTCGATGATGTGCTTCGCCACATCCAGCAGGCGGATGTTCGTTTCCACTCCCGTTTTCTGGCGGCTCGTCTTTATCCACAGATGCCCGTCGAAGGAAACTTGCAGGTTCTCTTCCGTGAGGTTCACCATGTCACGCCAGCTCAAACCGGTGAAGCAGCAGAAGATGAAGAGGTCGCGTATCAGTTCATAGTTCTTCCTCTTGAACGTGCAGTTTATCATCTGCGTGATTTCCTCTTTCGTCAGGTAGCCGCGTTTCGTTTCCTCCTTCGTGATGTGGTAGGCATAGAACGGGTCGCGCTGCAACCAGCCGTTGTTGATGGCGGTGAAGATGATGCTCCGGAAAGGCATCATGTACGACCATACGGTGTTGGTGCAATGCCCTTTCTCCACCCGGAGGAACAGCTCGAAGTCCGTGATGAAGGCGGGCGCAAGCTCCTTCAGGGCGATGTCCTCCACCTTGTACCGCGTCCTGATGAACTCCGACAGGTGCTTATAAACCACGCAGTATTTCCAGTAGCTGCGCTGGCTCTTCATCTTGCCCACCAATTTGGCGTAGTCCTCGTTGTGCTGCCGGAACACGGCGAGCAGCGTCTTGTGGTTCATGCCCATGCCGAGGTACTCGTTGCGCACCTTCTCCGCCGTGACGTAGGTGTCGCGGTCGAACACGTCCTGATACGCCTTGTTCACGCCCACGCGGATTTTGTCCAGCATACGGTTGCATTCCAGAGCCACGTTGCTCCTTCCGGTCAGCCGTCCGGTTTCCACGCTCCACATCTTTTCCTCCACGTCCAGCTTGCAACTGAACTGTGCGATTTTCCCGTTCACCGTGATACGGCACATGACCGGTATCAGCCCGTTCTTCTTCGGCGCGTTGCGCTTCAGGTAGAATAAAATCTTGAATGTCGCTCTACTCATAGTTCCTACTTTTTTATGTTTGCAAAATTACCTTGTGTAGAGCTGTTTGCCTGTATGTAAACCGCAGCAGACCAACGCAATCGAACCTGCCGCAAGACTTTTTCATCCTGAATCTCGCCAACCGCCTGTATGATTGCAGCTTCTGCCATGTTTTGCCGGGCTTTTCCATTCCGTTACCCGTTCCGGTTTCAGGTAACGAGCTGGTAACGCAAATCCGGTTCAAGTTGGCTTTTTCCCGGTTTCAGTTGGCACTCACTCAAATCTCCAAAATCCCATAAACCATTAACTTTCAATCATATTTCCGTGATTTGCTCAGTATCTCACTTTTTTGTATTATCTTTGTCACAAAAAGTCACAATGAATTACACGACCTATCTTTTCGACTTTGATTATACGCTTGCTGATTCTTCCCGCGGAATCGTCACTTGTTTCCGCAACGTACTGACCCGTCACGGATATACAGAGGTGACGGATGACGACATCAAACGTACTATCGGCAAGACTCTGGAAGACTCTTTTTCCATCCTCACCGGCGTGACAGATGCCGGACAACTGGCAGGATTCAAGGCAGAATACCGAAAAGAGGCCGATACGCATATGACTGTCAACACGGTGCTTTTCCTGGAAACCAAGTCCGTACTGACTGCACTGAAGGACTCCGGCGCCCGCATCGGAATCATCTCGACCAAATACCGATTCCGCATCAAGGAACTCCTCGACCAGCATTTTCCTGAAGATTTTATGGACATCATCGTGGGTGGTGAAGACGTGAAAGCCGCCAAGCCATCTCCCGAAGGGCTACTCCTTGCCATTAAGCGGCTACATGTCAGCAAAGCCGAGACCCTCTATATAGGCGACAGCACGGTAGATGCGGAAACAGCCCAAGCGGCCGGAGTAGACTTTGCTGGAGTCACCCACGGAGTAACCACTGCCAAAGAATTGGAGAAGTACCCACACCAGAAAATAATGAACACCTTGGAAGAACTGCTGGCAGTTCAGGAGGAGTATCCTTCCATATTCAAGATTGAAAATCCCATCCGGCCGGAAAACGCGCATGCCACTTCTCCCCGGAAACAGAAAAGGATAAGCGTCTGGCAAATCCTCCTTCTAGTGACACTCTTCTGGCTGGCTATTGAAGAGCTGGACATGACCGACGACAGCAACTTCTTCCCGGTTGTTTTCATACTGACATTGTGGGGTATCCTCCAAAAAAGAAGGATACTACCCAACAAAGCAAAAACTTTCATCGACTCATGGTGGCACCCCTGCGCAGTACGCTTACGCGCATTTCACATCAAGCTGATACAAGGGAGAAAAACTCCTCCCGCTGGCAACGAAACCTGCACCTGCCTGAATTGTGGCACCACCTATACCGGCAACTACTGTAACCGTTGCGGACAAAGCCGTAACACTCCACGCTATCGGTTGAGCAACGCGCTTAAAAACATTGCCGGAGGCTTCTTCAATATAGATAATGGCTTTGGACGTACCCTTCTGGAACTCCTCTACCGTCCGGGATACATGATTAGAGACTTCATCGGCGGTAAGCGTGTAGAGTATTTTCGCCCGTTCCAGACACTCTTCATTCTTGCAGCCCTTTATATCATGGCTGTACAACTGGTAGACCCGGAAGCTCTGAGCAAAAAAGAAAAGACGGAAAAGACAGAGCAGACAGACAAAGAAGAAATCATTGCCGCTAAAGAGAAGCTTACCAAAAAGATGGAGAAAACCTATAGCAAAGAGGAAAAGCGAGCCCTCGCCATCACTATAAAAAGCCTGGAGAAAAGCTTGAACAAACTGGAAGAGAAGAACGACTCCACTTCTGCCACACAGGTATCCGAACAGAACAGCGATGATGGCGACCTCATCGATGAATTTGTAAACGACACCTCGGAAGTGGGAGACAGACTGGAAAAAGTCTTCCAGAACTCTCCTTTCCTAATGAAAGTATGGAATCTGATGAAGAGCTGGGGACACGGAAACAAGGCATTCCGCATCATTGCCACACTGCCTTTGTTTGCACTTGCCACCCAACTCGCCTTCCGACGCCGGAAATATAAGTTAAACTACAATACCACGGAGCATGTGTTCATACAAGCCTACATAGCTTGCCAGATACTCCTGCTGAGCATCATCGTGCTGCCTTTCAACGGGTACGCAAAGGTAGACGATTTGTATGAGCTGCCTTTATGGCTTATTTTCGTCCT
>ENA-UESE01001728-UESE01001728.1-human-gut-metagenome-genome-assembly--contig:-NODE-1728-length-15259-cov-5.854762_pt1 | contig 15259 bp, 20 predicted proteins | sample MGYA00242995_ERZ507996 | MGnify/ENA primary metagenome ERZ507996 (study PRJEB26167, sample SAMN06115489) | human gut metagenome | host: Homo sapiens | place: China:Sichuan | collected 2015-04-15... | reverse complement strand
AATAAAAGACGACAAACGCTCAAACCCCTTGAAAATAAAGGCTTTTTCTGTTTGTCGTTATTATACCGTAACGGCATTCGCATATTTCCCTGTTAATCAATTTAGGATTTTCAGCATTGGCAATAGGGGAAAGAGTCGGACATGAGGCGGTAGATATCACTTATCATTATGCACATTTATTTCCAACGGTGCAGACGGATATGGCAGCACAACTGGAAACAGAAAGGGAGGCGTTGGTCAATGTCAGAAAAGAATAGAGATGATAAAAACAGATGGCGTAATGTGACAATTGCATTTCGCATGTCGCCGGAGGAGAATGAAGAACTAAATAACCGGGTGAAACTCAGCGGGTTTCGCACCTACCATTCCTCCAGCTTTTTGATTCGTTACTAAATAACCGGGTGAAACTCAGCGGGTTTCGCACCAAGCAGGATTATATTATCCAGAGTGTTCTTCATCAGAAGGTGGTTGCCACAGGCAATCCGTTGATGCTGGTGCAATTTCGGAAGAATCTGCAACAGATAGAGCGTGAGCTTGAAAGAATTGAAGCGGCATCGGATATGGATGGGGAGCTGCTGACTCCCATCCGCTCCATGCTGGAAATATTGGAAGGCTTCAAAGAACAGCCGAGAACATTAGCAGGTATGAAGAAACTTACTGTACCGAATGAGGAATAAAAACATTTTTGGAAAGAAAGTGGCGGCTATGAGCGAAGAAACATTATTTGAAAAATTAGGCGTGAAATACATAGAAAAGGACGGCATCTTTTATCCGTTGATTACATTAGGTGGCGAGGAGAAAAACATAGATGTTGGGAAATACGGGCACATGTGGATTGATTACATACGGACGGAGTATCCACAGCGATATAGGAGTCTGGTGCGGTTTGGCGAATTACATGATAAGGCAGCAGAAGTAAATGATGTTGCATATGAGTTGCTGGAGGATATTGAAAAGGAATGGCTGAGCGAACATAAGCCGAAACAGGCAAATTCTTTTGTGGAAATGTATCGGTTACGAACACAGGCAAGAATGATAGCAGAGGAGGTAGTGCTACATGATGTGGTGAACAGTTTTCATTAAGAGCTGTGTATGGTAAAGGATATGCCGCATATCTGCGGCTCATAAGTTCCCACAGGGGAGCTTTATCCGGCTCGCAGAGCCGTACAGCCACTCCGGCGAGGAGCGCAAAACCCGCTTGCGGGTCTGCATTTTTGTTACTTTTGACAAAAGTAACAAAACCTTCCCAAAGAAATTTGCTATCTCGTGCCGTATCCGGCACTCGTTACGGATACGAAAGAAATGCTTACATACATGGCGAAAGAGGAGGATTTTGACAATGGAAAGAACAATCAGTTTTATGAATGGGAAGGGTTCCATCGGACACAACACAAGAAGCTTTATCGCGGACAATGTGGATGCCAGCCGCACCAAAAATAATATTACACTTATCCACGAGGATATTAAGCAGGTCTATCATAAATTGTTTGATAATGCATTGGACGAGTACAATGCAAAACAGAAACGCAAGGACAGGCAGATTAAAAGCTATTATGAAAAGATATTCCGGAGTAAGCAGGAAAAATTATTTTATGAGGTAATTGTTCAGATTGGCAATAAGGATGATACCGGAGTGGGCAGTTCGGCTGCTGAGGTTGCAACGTGGGTGTTGAAGGATTATGTAAAAATGTTCCAGCTTCGTAATCCGCAGTTATATGTGATAGGCGCTTATATTCATCTGGATGAGGAAACACCGCATTTGCATCTGAATTTTGTTCCATGGGTATCCGGCTGTAAGAGAGGACTGGAAACAAAGACGAGCCTTAAGGCATCACTTGCTACCAGAGGATTTGCAAGCGAGGGTAAAGGGAACACCGAATGGAAGCAGTGGGCAGAGGCTGAGAAAGATGATATTGCTCTTATCATGCGTCGGTACGGGATTGACTGGAAGAAGAAAAACACGCATATTCAGCATTTATCCGTACTGGATTATAAGAAGCAGGAGCGGGTGAAGGAAGTGGCTGCTCTTGAGGAGGAACTGGAGGGTGCACAGGTTGTTCTTGAATTAAAAGAGGAAAGGATTGAAGCTCTAGAAAAGGAAATAGAGGATAAGCATGTCAGTATTCGAAAAGAACAATTCGAAGCTCAAAAGATGCTGGATGATACCAAGGCTGAAACTCGGAAATTGCAGTTGGAAACAACGGATTTACGCTTAAAGAATTCTGAATTACGGCTGGAATATTATGATAATCTGGATCAGCTCGCTGATAAACAAAAGGAAATTGAGGCAGCTCAAAAAGAGGCTGACAAGTGGATGATGATAATGGACACCGCAAAGTGGCAGACGGAGCAGGTACAGATGAAACTGGAGGAGGCGAAAAGACTTAAGAAGGAACTTCTGGGAGTAGTAGATGGCGATGATTATCTGAAGGAGCAGGTGATAGAACTGAGGTATCAGAATCAGATGCTCCGGGAGGAGAACCGAAGCCTGAAGGATAAGCTGGAAAAGGCGTATGAGTTTATGAAGCAGTTTGTGATTGGTGGGATGAATCTGTTGGAGAAGTTTTTGGAATGGATTGGGGAGAAGGTAAAGGATGTGAAAAAAGAAAAGAGGTAGCATGTATTGTACATGTTACCTCAAAATTGTAATGAGTTGTTTAATACTTTCACTATAAGTGAAAACACAGGTGCAAAAATTTGTGGTATGATCCAGCCAAGGAGGTGAGATATCATGAAACAATTTTATACCTGCAAAGATGTAATGGATGTGATGGGAGTAGGAGAATCCAAAGCATACAAAATAATTAAATGTTTGAACCAAGAATTAAATACTAAAGGATACATAACAGTAAGTGGAAAAGTATCCAGTAAATACTTTGAGGAAAGGGTTTACGGAATTGAATCAAATAATACAAAATAGAGTGTTGAATTTGTAGTATTTATGGTAAAATACAGGAGGATGCGATGTCTTTAGCAGATAAGATTTTTACATGTTTTAAAGGAGCAGAGAGGTTTACATTAAAAGAAGCATACGAAAAATATTCGGACAAACCGGCTGAAACAATTCGAGCAAGGATATATGATAATTTGGGCGTGAAATTTAAACGTATCGCAAAGGGTATATATTGCACGGTCGAATCAGAGAATGAAAAGTGTATCGTTTTAGAAGGTGATGGACGGGATTTATCTATTATAGAAGATAATAGTATAGATTGTATTTTTACAGACCATCCATGGCTGGATATAAAATCAAATAAAGGTGGAACCAGAGCATTTGCAGTGTATGATTGTTTTAAATATACACTAGATGACTTTAAGGAAAAAGCAAGGGTTTTAAAAGATGGTTGTTTTTTGGTAGAAGTTCTACCGGCGGAAAATGAAAATAACTATGAATATTTATATCAGATTAAGCAATATGCAAAAGAAGCGGGCTTCATTTATTATTCGAAGGTTGCATGGAAGAAAGGAACCTTTGTAAGTAATACAGGAAGAAAAGCAAAAAATACGCAAGATATTATGATTTTCTCTAAAGGAAAAGCGAGAAATATGCGTATTGACACAAAGAGAACAGAGCAGACCGGTAAATTGACATATATGAGTGGCTGTAAAGGAATGCTACCGACTATGTTTGATGTTCAACCTGTATCAAAGAAGAATAGAATTCATCAAAGTGAATTACCGGTTTCGTTGTGTGAGCAAATTCTTGAGTTCTTGACTTATGAAGGAGAGGTCGTTTTAGATTCGTTTGCGGGCAGTGGTGCTGTGGGTGAGGCGGCACTAAATCTGAAAAGAAATTGCATTCTAATTGAAATATTAAAAGATAATATTGAAAAGATTAAGAAAAGATTTGAGAATAATGTTTTGATGAAAACAGCAATGGAGTGGTAAAAAATGAATCTGACAATGGACGATAAAGTGGCTGAAAATTATAAAAGTAATTCTCAGAAAATACGAGTAATAACAGAACAGTGGGTAAGCAACAATTTGTTCTGTCCGTAGTGCGGTAAAGAAAAGATTGCTCATTTTGAGAATAATAGACCAGTTGCGGATTTTTATTGTCCAGATTGTGCGGAGGAATACGAATTAAAAAGTAAGAATGGAACAATTGAGAATAAGGTAAATGATGGCGCATATGACACAATGATAAAAAGAATTGAATCAATTAATAATCCGAACTTCTTTTTTATGAACTACAATAAGCAGGATTTGCATGTAAAAGATTTTTTGATGGTTCCGAAGTATTTTTTCTCTCCAGAGATTATCGAAAAGAGAAAACCTTTATCGGATACGGCAAGAAGGGCAGGTTGGGTAGGTTGTAATATAGTCTTGAAGCAAATTCCTCAAGAAGGAAGAATTTTTATAGTAAAAAATGAAATTGAGATACCGCAGAAAGAAATTATATCAAAAGTAAAAAGAACAGATTTTATAAAACAGTATAAGTTAGATGCAAGAGGTTGGGTTTTAGATGTTTTAAATTGTGTGAATCAAATAGAAGGACGAGATTTTACTTTGGAGCAGATGTATAAGTTTGAAGATGTACTGTCAAAGAAACATCCAGATAACAACCATATTAAAGATAAGATACGTCAGAAGCTCCAGATACTAAGAGATAAAGGAATATTAGAATTTAGAGGAAGGGGACATTATAGAAAAATATAGAGTTGTTAGCTCGACAATTGAATAAAAGAGTGAGATTAGGATGACAATAAAATGACAATAAGAAGAAGTAGAAAAGCAAAAAAGATATAGAAAACAGTACATAAATGAACTGTTTGGGTAATGAAAGCATTTCTAGATACATGAAAACAACTTTGCAAAGAAGAGTTTGAATAACGGACAGAAATGCCGAAAGCCTGTATTTATGCGGGTTTCCGGCATTTGTTTTATCAAATGGCTCTGGTTTGGCTCTATTTGTGGGAACAATAAATGATAAATAGAAGAAATTTAATAAGGAGCATTATATGACGAAAGTGAATTTTTATGATAGCATTGATGATTCAATGCTAAAGTTTGCAGTTATTATTGCAAAACATAATGGAAAATGGGTATTCTGCAAGCATAGAGAAAGAAGTACATGGGAAGTGCCGGGAGGACATAGAGAACAAGGTGAGGATATTCTTGAAACAGCAAAGAGAGAATTGTATGAGGAAACAGGAGCCATTAATTTTGAGATAAATCCGATATGTATTTATTCTGTGACGGTGCCAGACAACTTTAAGGGGAAAGAAACCTTTGGAAAGTTATTTTTCGCGGAGATACATACGTTTGAAAAAGATTTACACAGTGAGATAGAAAAAATAGCAATTATGAATGAACTACCGCTTAATTGGACATATCCGGAAATTCAACCAAGACTGCTAGAAGAAGCGAGACAAAGAGGATTTTTGCCTAAGAAGGATGAAATAAAATGGTTGTTTTTTGATGTTGGTTCGACGCTGGTTGATGAAAGTAGAGTTTATGAAGATAGGATGAAAAAAATAGCTGAATTATCTAGTCTAACTCCGCAACAAATTTATGAACATGCGATATCATTGTACAGGAGAAATAAAAAAGGTGATTTAGAGATAGCAAAACAATTGGGGATAGAACTACCTAAATGGGAATCACAATATGAAAAGCTGTATACAGATTCAGAAGATTGCCTGAAAAGGTTAAGCAGAAATTATGAAATTGGTATAATCGCAAACCAACCATTAGGAACTTCTGAAAGATTAGAAGATCTCGGAGTGCGAAAATATATTGATTTAGTCATTGCATCAGCAGAAGAAGGTGTATCAAAACCGGACAGACGTATATTTGAAATTGCTTTGGAAAGAAGTGGCTGTAAGCCGGAAAATGCTGTAATGATTGGTGACCGCATTGATAATGATATTGTACCAGCAAAACAGTTAGGAATGAAAACGATATGGATAAAACAGGGATTTGGAAGTTTGTGGACTGTAATGGACGAGAGTGAAAAAGCCGATATTGAAGTTAATAACTTATCTGACATTTTGAATTATCTATAGGAGGGAAAGTGAATGTTCAAGGTTGCTATACTACAAAAACGTCCTATTAATGAACAAATAGATAAGAATATTGAAACTATCATTATGGCAATGGAAGAGGCTTCGGAAAACCATGCAGATATTCTTTTATTGCCGGAATGCTTTATTACAGGATATGATTTGCCTATGTCGCATGAAAAAAGTATTTCCGATGATGATATAAGAATTGCAAAAATATGTAAGTATGCAAAAAAATATAAAATTGGAGTAGTACTAACTTCATTTACAAAAGGTAATAAGCAACCACAGAACTCAGCATTTGTTATCAATAAATCGGGTGATATTTTGATGAAATATTCTAAGGTGCATACATGTGATTTTGCAGATGAAAGAGATGTTGAATCAGGGAAAGAATTTAAGGTATGTGATTTTGAAGGAATAAAATTAGGCATTATGATTTGTTATGACAGAGAGTATCCGGAAAGTGCAAGAATACTGATGTTAAAAGGAGCTGAAATTATTTTGGTACCAAATGATTGTGGTTCCATGCAACCAAGAATCAGAGCACTTTCCACAAGGGCATATGAAAATATGGTTGCAGTCGCTATGGCAAATCCGAATGGAGATAATGCTGGATGTTCCTGTGCATATAGTCCAATTTGCTGGGATAGAAACGGAAAATGTGTTGATAACACAGTTTTGCTGGCTGATGATAAAACCGAGGGGATTTTTTATGCGGAGTTTGATATGGAAGCTATTAGAGAATACAGGAATCGGGAAATGTTAGGAAACACATTTCGTAAGGTAGAATCATATAGTCAGTTGTTACGTAAAGAAATCAAGGAACCATTTATAAGGGATGGGCAGAATAGATAAGCCAGGAGGGGGATGTCCTTAGGACTAAAAAGGGGGGCAGTGCAACTTGAACCGCATGATAAGCAATGGGACGAGATTGCTGTTCAAACAATTAAAATACTTAAAGCAATATTAGGTGATGATGTTATTGATATACAGCATATTGGAAGTACAGCAATACCAGCAATCACAGCAATTTGAAGGAATGTTTAAGGGTGTTAAAGAAAGGTGGGCTTTTAATTACTGCGTATATTCCAAGATATTATGTATTTCAATATGTTGTTACAAATAACGTGAAATATTTAGATGGACATTTGGCAAAACAGCTTATAGAAACAGGCATATTAAAGCATGATGATGAGAAGTGTTTTTGGACGGATACTTATTATTCATCAAAAGAAAAAATGGAAACAATTTATGGAGAACATGGTCTGAAAATTATAGATCATTTTGCACAAGATGGTTTGTCACCTCTTTTATCGCAAAAGATAGACTAATGGGATGAAAATCAGTTCAAAATTTGGTGCAATTACCATTATAGTGTATGTCGTGAACAGTCAGTGCTTGGTGCAAGTAACCATGTTATCATAATTGGCAGAAAATAACATTTATCCTTGCAGAAACATAAGTGCTTATGTTAGGATATTATTTAAGGAAAGTACCCGTGACAGGGTGTTAAGCGTCCGGGGGACGCTTGTTTAGCGCCGACCGGAGCGAAGCGTAGAGGTAACCTCCCGAGTTTTATGATACCGGTCTACCGGAATACATAGGAAGGTCGCTGGATGTCCAGTGGACATCCGTTTAGCGAGGACCGAAGCGGAGCGTAGACGGTGGCGCCGATGACGGCTTATGAAATCATTTCGATTTTCATTGGGATATTAGCATTGTTGATGTCCTTTGGTAGCTTGATTGTAGCGCTGCTTGCCTTTCTCGATAAAGAGAAAAGCTCTTCGAGGAAGAGCAGGCGAAAATAAAAATGCCTATCCTGTCTGATCCACAGGATAGGCGGTGTCCGTAAGGACATTTCTTTAGCCTAAACTCGGAGCATCCACCTTTGGAGTGGGTGCTTTATGTTTAATTAGATATTATCATCTTATGTCTGATAATTCAAGAGGCATCAGTCATTAGTTTTTGTTCCTAGTGGCTTGCCCCTTGACAGGGGATCTTTTTTTTATTATGATTGTTAACCATAAGGATAACGGAGGTTGACAATTATGACATCAAAAACAAAAACACTGGTATATTGCGGCCTTTTTACGGCACTTATTGCCGTTGGGGCATTTATCAAGATACCGATTCCTGTTGTGCCATTTACGCTTCAGTATTTATTCACGATGATGGCGGGGCTTTTGTTAGGACCTAAGCTTGGTGCGATGGCAGTTACTTTTTATATGCTGCTCGGGCTTATCGGACTGCCAATTTTTGCGGAGGGTGGCGGTCTGTGGTACATATTTAAGCCGAGCTTCGGGTACATTATAGGATTTATTGTGGGTACATTTGTAACAGGGTACATAGCAGAGCACATGAAGAAAAAGAATGTGGGAAATTATCTTGTGGCGAATTTTGCAGGGCTGTTCTTCGTCTATGCAATAGGAATGATTTATTACTACATAATCTGCAATTTTGTGATTAACACGCCGATTGCTGTGTGGCCGTTATTTTTGTACTGCTTTATTCTGGCAGTGCCGGGCGACATAGCACTTAGCATATTAGCAGCAGTGCTTGCAAAGCGTATCAAGCCTGTGCTGGGACTTGAGGCGATGGTTTCACATAAGAGGCTGAAATACAGCCGTTGAATATTGTTACTATAATGAAAATGGGAGGCATGACATGGATGCAATTAAATTAGCTGAGGAGATTATCGGAGGAAGGAGAATCACGAGGGAGGATGATTTGTCATTTTTCCTGAACTGTGATCTGGATGAGCTGTGCAAGGGTGCGGATATGATAAGGGAGAAGTTTGTCGGGGACAAGGTAGACCTCTGTTCAATCATAAATGGGCGAAGCGGAAGATGCCCGGAGGACTGCAAATATTGTGCACAGTCGGCTCATCATCACACGAATTGTGAGGTCTATGATTTCCTTCCTGAGGAGAAGATCCTTGAAGCGTGTAAGATGAATGAGAGTGAGGGTGTGGACAGATTTTCGATTGTGACTGCGGGAAAGGCACTGACCGGCGAGGAGTTTGAAAAGGCTATACACGCTTATGAGACGATGAAAAGGGAGTGCAAGATAGATTTGTGTGCTTCGATGGGCTTTTTGACGGCGGAGCAGCTTCACAGGCTTCATGAGGCGGGAGTTACAAGCTATCATCACAACATCGAGACTTCCAAAAGAAATTTCCCTAATATATGCACGACACATACCTACGATATGAAGATTGAGACACTCAAAAAGGTGAAGGCTGAGGGAATGTATGCATGCTCAGGCGGAATAATCGGAATGGGCGAAACATGGGAGGACAGACTTGACATGGCAGTGAGCCTTTCCGAGGTCGGCGTGGATTCTATACCGATAAATGCACTCATGCCGATACCGGGCACACCGCTTGAGGGGCTTGAAAGACTGAGTGAGCCGGAAATATTGCGTACAATCGCTTTTTTCAGATACATAAATCCGAAGGCGGACATCAGACTTGCGGCTGGACGTGCACTGCTCACCAATGATGGAGAGCTTGCGTTCAAGTCAGGTGCATCGGCGACAATAACCGGAAACATGCTCACAACCGCAGCCTGTGCGACAATCAGAAGTGACAGGGAGCTGCTTGAAAGCATGGGACGCGATGTGACGCCGGAGTATTGGAAGTAGTATTTATTTAAGGAATGAACAACAGAGAGGGTAATTAAGATGGCTAAATCTATATTTATAACCGGTACGGGGACCGATATCGGGAAGACGTATGTTGCGGGGTTGATTGTAAAGAAAATTGCGGATGCCGGGAAATCGGCGGCATATTATAAGGCAGCAATGAGCGGAAATGACAGGAGGGAGGATGGCACTCTTATACCGGGGGATGCACTTTTTGTCAGGCAGACGGCAGGGATAGAGCAGCCACTTGACGAGATGTGTCCTTATGTGTATGAAAATGCATATTCCCCGCATCTGGCTTCACGCATAGAGGGGCATCCGGTGGAGCTGTCCGTTGTCAAAGAGGGATATAAAAAGGTCTGTGAAAAATACGACTATGTCACGATGGAGGGCAGCGGCGGAATACTCTGTCCTATATGCTTTGACGAGGCAAAAATACAGCTTGAGGATGTCATAAAGGAGCTGGGCTTGTCCTGCATAATTGTTGCGGATGCCGGACTTGGCACAATAAACAGCGTTGTGCTCACGGTTGAATACATGAAGACACATGACCTGCCAGTGAAGGGAATAATATTTAACAATTATCATCCGGGAAATGTCATGGAGGATGACAACATATTTATGTGCGAGTATATGACCGGGCTGCCAACCCTTGCGAAGGTTAAGAAGGGGGACACACAGCTTGACATTGAGGTGGAGAAGCTTTTAGGGCTTTATGAATAAGCTTCGAGGATTGCGGGAGCGCAAAGCGTGAAGCAATCTGATATCATTGTGGGCAAAATACCTTTTGCCTCGACATAATTAATATAAAGGAGTACAACATGATTTGGTATCCATATGAACAGATGAAGACAATGAAGGCACCGTACAAGATAATAGATGCGGAGGGTGTATATCTTTACACGGAGGATCAGAAGCTTATAGACTCTGTATCCTCATGGTGGTGCATGATTCATGGCTACAAGCACCCGGAGCTGACTGAGGCTATAAAGGAGCAGGCAGACCACTTCTGCCATGTGATGCTTGGTGGGCTCACACATGACCCGGTTCAGAGATTATCTAAGAAACTGGAGGAATTTCTGCCGGGTGATCTGGACTACTGCTTTTTCTCAGATTCGGGAAGCGTGGCGGTGGAGGTATCCCTCAAGATGGCATTGCAGTACAACACGAATCAGGGGAGGAAGCGTCCGCTGGTGCTTGCCTTAGAGCATGCTTATCATGGCGACACCTTTAAGGCTATGGAGGTCGGTGACGATGAGGATTACCATTTCGCATTTGAGAGCAAATCAGGAGTGGTACATATCCCGACGGAAATTCAGGCACTTGAGGAGGCGTTTGAAAAATACCATGATGAGCTCAACTGCTTTATCGTCGAGCCGCTTTTGCAGGGTGCCGGAGGCATGAGAATGTATGATATATCCTTCCTTAAGAGGGCTAGGGAGCTGTGCGATGAGTACGATGTGCTTCTGATATTTGACGAGGTGGCGACAGGCTTTGGAAGGACAGGCAACAGATTTGTGGCTGACCTTGTGCTGCCGGATATTCTGGTGCTTGGCAAGGCTCTTACCGGAGGCTATATCGGACACGCCGTCACTGTAGCCAATCACAAGGTATTCAATGCATTTTACAGTGACAATGACAGACATGCCCTGATGCATGGACCGACGTTTATGGGAAATGCATTGGCGTGTGCGGTGGCTCTGAAGGGCATCGAGATTTTTGAACGCGATGACTACATGAGCAAAATCAAGCGTATAGAGGAAATCTCCAGACGCGAGATGGCAGACTTTACAGACCCTCGCATAAAGGAGGTCCGCATCATGGGCGGCTGCACATGCGTGGAGGTCTATGACCCGAAGACGCTTGAGGGCTTCCAGCAGTTTGCCTACGAAAGAGGAGTTTTTTCAAGACCTTTCCTTTCATACATGTATTCCATGGTTCCGTATGTGATAGAGGAGAAGGAGCTTGTGAGAATATTTGACGTTATGAAGGAATGGTTTGCGTAAACAAATTAAAAACCATTGGGGACGGAGTTATTGAGCGTATACTCGGACTTTTGATGGTATTATACATGCAGTATCGGTATTAACTGAATATGGTGTCCGCCTAATATGATTCCTGCTTTCAGAAGTGGAAAAAACAAACGCAAATAATTAGAAAAACATACATTTACCTATATTATTCACGGCATAGCCGTAAAAGTGGCTGAAAGCCACAGAGTTACTGTATTTTAGCTGAATATTGCTTGGAGCTATGTCAATACCTTGGACACAAAAAGTTGAACTTTTCTCCCAGCATAGCATATGCCGAGAGAATTATTTCTTATGCAGCCCTTAGATATGCGTTGATAGTTCGCAGAAGTCCGTTGGAATATCGAGACGATAAAGAGACATTCGACTACGCTGAGACGCTTGCGGAGTCGATACAGCGCTTTGCAGATGTACTGGAAAAAGCACAAATACAAGCAAAGGAGATAAATCAATGATTAACATTTTACTTGAAGGATTTGACATAGATGCGCCTTGGCTCTATGACGAATTGAAAAACTACATACAGCCAAATCATTCTGTTGCGGTCGTAGCGTTCTCCTTTAGAGACAACCGTGTAAAATCCTTGTCGGATTGGAATGCTTTGTATAGCAAGGAATGTGGCAAATATCACGATGGGATTGTTGGAGGCTTTACTACTTATGGCATCCCGGAAGAAAACATTAACTTTATCAATTATTTTACCGACACAAAGGAATCTGCAACTCAAAAAATCAAAAGCGCAGACATTGTTTATTTCCCTGGTGGGTTGCCGGACAGAATGATGGATCGAATCAAAGAGTTCGATTTGTATGATATTTTGATGCAACATGATGGGATTCTGATGGGCTATAGTGCCGGTGCTGTCATTCAGTTAGCAGAGTACCATTTGTCTCCCGATGATGATTACCCCGAATTTAAGTATTATGAGGGGCTTCCTTATCTGAATGATTTTTATTTGGAAGTTCACTATGAGGGGACTTTGGAACAGGATGAGTCGATACAACGGGTACTTGCAGAACGTGGTAAAACCGTGTACGCAACCGCTGTGCGAGCTGGCGCAATTCTCGTGGATAATGGAAACCTTAAACTGCTCGGTGATGTCAAGGTGTTTGGCAGATAGAGCTACGGAGTATGTGATTGAGCCGACAAAGACGAATGCCGGAACAAGGGTAATTCCAATGACAAAAGAAGTTACAGAAATGTTTCGAGCAATCATTCAAGATAGACCAGAATATAAAGTGGAGAAAGTGGTAGGTGGATACACTGGATTTCTTTTTCTGGATAAGAACGGAATGCCGATGGTTGCCATGCACTGGGAACACAGATTTAACAGTATGGTGGGCAGGTACAACGAGATTTATAAGGTACAGATGCCAAATGTCACACCTCATGTATGCCGTCATACATATTGCTCTAACATGGCGAAATCAGGCATGAATCCTAAGACATTGCAGTACCTCATGGGGCATTCGGATATTGCCGTGACACTTAATGTTTACACCCACGTTGGACTTGAGGATGCGGAGAAAGAACTTCAGAAGATGCAGGGGTTGGAAAATGCAAGAAAAGAGATGGGACTTTCGGACAAGGACGATAAGCCTTTGAAACAGAATATGTTCAAGGTGGTTTGATAATAGAATATTGATATAGATTTGTGGCACTCAGGCTATATGGCTTGGGTGCCTTTTTTGCTAGTAAAAATATGCCTTGGCTGATATAATGTAAGTAAACGCCTCATAGTCCGTACATTGCACTTTATATAAAAATTTGAGAAAATCAGACTATACCATTTAAATCAAGTATAAAAGGTTAAGTCACAACTTTTTATACAATTTCAGGAGGTTAGTCTATGAGTTCTCAAACAAGTCAATTTGTTTTGTAATGGATAATACGCGTATATATGAGGCAATGGAGCCGTCTATGGAAAGCGAGAAATTTATTTTAACAGATAAACCTCACAGCACTATTAGAAAAGAGGGATTCCCGTTGGATAGCATATCTCTTGATATAAAGACGAATAAATACTATTACGATTTGCCGGAAGATAGATTAGAGCAGGTGGCTGTTGAAGATGGTTTTTTAGAATTCTTCAAGAATATTTTAAATCTGAACGCAGAATAAGCAATCCCCCGCTTCAAGTGTGTAGAGCACTAAGCGGTGTGTGAGTGGGATGCTTATGTCAGTGGGAGTTAAAAGCTCCCACTGACATTTCGCAAAGCGACTGCGTTCATGAGCAAGTAGCGAAAGCGGATTGCGAATGTCCGCTTTACTTAGCGATTGATATTGGAGGTAGGTGTGATGATTGAAAATGCCATAAAATATGTAAAACAGATATTTGCGGATGATTGCAGCGGGCATGACTATTATCATACCATGAGGGTTTATCGTTTGGCTATACAGATTGCAGAGCAAGAAAACGCGGATATGTTGATTGTGCAGTTGGCAGCTTTATTACACGATGTAGATGATGTTAAGCTTTCACCGGAAACACACGAAACTAAGAAAAATGCAGTTAGATTTATGAAAAATAGTGGCGTGGATGATAAAGTTATAGCTTCTGTGTGCAAGATTATAGATGAGGTTTCTTTTGCAGGAACGGATTCAGTTGTACCAAGCACGATAGATGGAAAATGTGTACAGGATGCAGACAGGCTGGATGCAATGGGAGCGGTTGGAATAGCAAGGGCATTTGCATATGGCGGTAGTAAAGGAAGAAGAATACATGACCCGGATATAAAACCTATGACTAATATGAATAAGGCGGATTATAATCAGAACCATAATTCTACAAGTATTAATCACTTTTATGAAAAACTCTTGTTGCTTAAAGATATGATGAATACTGAGACTGCCAAGAAAATGGCTATGCATAGACAAGCTGTTATGGAGGACTTTCTTGAAGAGTTTATGGCAGAATGGGAAGGAGAAAAGTGATATGTTGGAAGTAAAATTTTATGATACAGTAGATGATTCACTATTGAAATTTGCAGTAATTATTTCACAGAGCAATGGCAAATGGGTAATTTGCAAACATAAGGAACGAGATACCTATGAGGCTCCGGGAGGTCATCGTGAAGTTGGAGAAGATATTTTGGAAACTGCTAAGAGAGAACTTCAGGAAGAAACAGGTGCTATCCGGTTTGATATTAAGCCAATATGCGTTTATTCCGTTACGGGTAAGAATAGTGTAAATGAGACCGGTGAGGAAACATTTGGATTATTATGTTTTGCGGAGATAAGGGAATTTTCAGGTCAGCTGGAAAGTGAGATGGAGAAGGTTGAACTTATGGATGAGTTGCCTGAAAACTGGACTTATCCACTGATTCAGCCTAAATTGATTGAAAAGTATCTGCAGATAGAAAAGCAATCTTACAGTCGGATACAGCTGGCAGCGAAACAGACTATAGAATACATAAAGAATACTATCAAGCCGGGAATGAATTTACTTGAGATTCGAAAGTTATGTGAGGAAAAACTGTTAGAGTTGGGTGCAGATTCGTTCTGGTATTGGGATGTTGGTGCATTTGTATTTGCAGGAGATGAAACATGCGTTTCTGTATCTGGTAAGCAGTATGTAAC
>ENA-UESE01001724-UESE01001724.1-human-gut-metagenome-genome-assembly--contig:-NODE-1724-length-15319-cov-2.985304_pt1 | contig 15319 bp, 10 predicted proteins | sample MGYA00242995_ERZ507996 | MGnify/ENA primary metagenome ERZ507996 (study PRJEB26167, sample SAMN06115489) | human gut metagenome | host: Homo sapiens | place: China:Sichuan | collected 2015-04-15... | reverse complement strand
GGCGTGCAGTCCATATCAGACTATACCCGCAATTGCTGACAGATGTGCCTATACTGTTTTTCGTTAATTCGAGTTTAAAGAGCAGTCCCCCGTCTGTTTTGCGGGCAGACATGTTCGAAATAAAATTACCTAAAGAGTAAAGCACCACATTTTGCTGTCCGCTGAGCGTATCGGTTCGCAACTCCATGGGCTGTACCACGTGTGGATGGGAGCCGATCACATGGGTGACTCCCCGGCTAAGCAACCAGTCGGCAAGAGATGTTTGTTCCTTGTTGGGCAGCGATTGGTATTCGATGCCCCAGTGCATACATGCAATCAATGCATCCGGGTTCAATGCTTTGGCAGTTTCGATGTCCCGGGCCATGATATCCTTATCGATATAATTGACGATGTTGGGGGCAGATACCTTGATGCCGTTAGTGCCATATGTATAATTGAGCAGGACAATGCGGAAGCCATTCTGTTCCAGCAAGAGCGGATACCGCGAGGCACGGGCCGTACTATCGGTGTAGGTGCCGGCATACGGAATTTGTAGGGAATCCAACATCAGGATGGTTCTTTCCAACCCTTTTTTGCCTCGGTCGAGGCAATGATTGTTGGCTGTTATCAATACGTTGAAGCCGGCATCTTTGATTGCGGTCAGATATTCGTCGGGAGCACTGAAGGCCGGATACCCCCGATAGGGCTTTCCACCGAGGGTTACCTCCAGATTTCCGATGGCGATGTCTGCTTTGCCGATTTCTTCTTTTATCAGTTTAAAGTAGTCTGTATAGTCGTACCCGGTTGCTGTCCGGGCTGCGTCTATCTGTGCCTGATGCTGCATCAGGTCGCCTGCAAAGAGGAGGGTGATCTTCTGTGCGGGTATTGTGTCGGCCGATGAGGTAGGGACAGGTTGCTCTTGCGCGTTGCTACTGCAAGATACAGAACAAAAAAAGAGAAAAAGAAGAATCAGATGTTTCATAAATTACCGATATTAAAGTTCTTTCTGGAGAATACGTTCCACCTCTTCGGCTGTAGGGTTCACGGCAAGAATGATTCCTTGGGCGTTCACGAGGAAAGTTCCGCCGGCAGCGTTCGGTATCCGGTATTTTGACCAGATCTGTTGAACGTCATTCAGCTCGATAAGGTTCAGCCAGGGATAACCGTCTTTCCGTATGGCTTCTCTCATACGGATATCGCTGTTCTGCTCGCGTGCGACGCCGATGACGGTGAATCCACGGTCTTTATATTTTTCGTAGATGGGAATCAATTGCTTGGAGGTCGTACGGCACGGACCACACCAGGAAGCCCATAGGTCGATCAGAGCCACTTTTCCCCGTATCTGTTCGGACAACTGAACCATGTTACCATTCAGGTCGGGAGCGGAGAAGTCGATGAAACGGTTTCCCGTCTTGGGTTGGTTATTGTCGATAAACATTTGCATTTCCCGGGTATAAGGATGTTCGGCATACACTTTTTGAAATGCTTCCAGATAGGGTGTGACGTCTTCATCTTTCCGTGCGTTCTCCACCTTCATTTTCAGGATAAATAGTCCCACCAGCGAAGGGTGTTGCGAGGCTTGTTCCGTTTCCCAAATTACTTTTTTCCGAAAGAGTTGTTCCCTTTCCTTTATAAGTGCTTTTGCTTCTTTTGTGAATGCTTCGCCACTTTCTTCCAGGCGGTCTCTTTCTCTGAAAAGCTTGTTTCTTTCTTCGGGATTGTCTTTCACCTCATCGAAATTTTTCCAGAGTGCTTGCATGGCTTCACTTTAAAAACGTCCGTATTTTTCGAGCGTATCTCTTCGTGCGTTGAGTTCATCGAAACTGAACTTATCCTTCCCTTCCGCTTCAAATAGCCGGAGGGCCGTCGTCAGTGAGTTGAGGGTCTCTATGCGATAGGGTGGGCGTGCGTCTATGGCAGATATGGTGAAAGATACCGTTCCATTTTCTGCAAAGAAAGTGACCGGATACCAGCAACCGTTTAACAGGTCGTCCCAGCAAATAAGTTCGTAAGCCTTTTCGTGGTCGGTATAGAAGTCGTACTCAAAGACACCGTTGCGCACCGGTATCGAAATCCACGGGGTACTGCGTGTATTCTTGTTGCTTTCTATAAGTATCAGGCGACTGGTTTGTGGTCGGTTTGCCATTTTGCCGGCCAGGTGGCAGTGTACTTTCTTTTTGGGGACAGATGCGTCAAGGCAAATTCCCTCGATCCGGAAGTCTTCTTCATTGTTGCTTTCTACAAAGTCTATCGTCCGGTCCTGCGGATCGATAGGGGCAAATTGCAGAGTAAACGTCACATTGCCCGAAGCCGGCATGTATACCTGCTTGTCCAGTTCGAAACCTTGCGATCGGATGACAGGGTATTTCTTCCCGCTTTGCACCCCGTGTAGAGAGAGCTCCGAAGCCAGCCGTATCCAATAGTTAGGGCGCGAGTAAGCATCCATATACAGAATGGTAGCTGTGTCATTACGGACGATCCGGCTGATTTCAAGTGCGTCGGTATTTCTTTTTTGATATGAGGGATAGTCGATAGAAGAATTTTGTGCGGCAGCCCATGGGGTACATGCGAAGAGAAAGACGCACAAGCCTGTGGTTTTAAATATCGTATTCATGATACTAAGGTATTGAAAAGCAAATTCTCCGTTTCCCCCTCTATGAAGAGGGAAACGGAGGAATGGGTTATTGATAGATCGCCTTCTTACCTGCCAGCAATGTATTTTTCATCAGTGACACGATGGTCATCGGGCCGACTCCTCCCGGAACGGGAGTGATGAACGAACACTTCGGAGATACTTCGTCAAACTTCACATCTCCTGTGAGCTTGAACCCGGACTTCTTGCTGGCATCGGGCACCCGGGTGGTACCTACGTCAATGACCACGGCACCTTCTTTCACCATTTCCGCCTTTACGAAATTGGGTTGTCCCAATGCAGCGATAATGATATCGGCTTCCCGGCACTCTTTCACCAGATCTTTTGAGCGGCTGTGACATACGGTCACCGTAGCGTCTCCCGGATAAGCCTTCTGCATCATCAGGGCAGCCATCGGTTTGCCGACAATATTGCTGCGTCCCAATACGACGCACTTTTTCCCGGATGTCTCTATCCGGTAGCGTTTCAGCAGTTCGAGGATTCCATTCGGAGTGGCCGATACATAGCAAGGCAGTCCGATAGACATGCGTCCTACATTGATCGGGTGAAATCCGTCCACATCTTTGCGGTAATCGATGGTCTCAATCACTTTTTGTTCGGAGATGTGTTTGGGCAACGGAAGTTGTACGATAAATCCGTCTACATCGTCATCTTCATTCAGTTCGCGTACTTTGGCAAGCAGCTCGTCCTCTGTCACATCACTTTCGTAACGGATCAGTGACGACTTGAATCCGCACACTTCGCAAGCTTTTACTTTGGCGGCTACATATGTCTCGCTGCCTCCGTCGTGTCCTACGAGGATGGCTGCCAGATGAGGGCGTTTGCCTCCATGAGCCACTATTTCTGCCACTTCGGCTGCAATCTCCTGCTTTACTTGTTCGGAGATGGCTTTTCCATCAATCAGTGTCATTTCTTATTCGTTTATTGAGTTATTTATTGTTTAGTACTTCGGCTACTTTATTTTTCATTCCTTCTCCTCTGAGGTCACGTGCGATGATGGTTCCGTCAGGTCCGAAGAGGAGGATGAAAGGGATACCTTTTACACCGTACAGATCCATGGGCGTCATACCGGTGTCGATAATTTGCGGCCAGTCGATATTGAGTTCCTTGATCGCTTTTTTGGTATTTTCCGGTTTGTCCCAGACTGCTACTCCCAGAACAGTCAGTCCTTTGTCTTTGTATGTGTTGTAGAGTTCGGCTATATGAGGCGATTCGGAACGGCAGGGGCCACACCAGCTTGCCCAGAAATCTACCAAAGTGTATTGACCTTTGCCCACAAAATCGGATAAAGAGCTTGCGGCGCCGTCTATGGTCTTACCGCTGAAGTCGGTAAACTTTTGTCCTACTGCCGTCGCTTTCATGCCTTGAAACTGCTTTTCGATGCGGTGATATACGCTCAGTGACTTCAACCAGGGGCCGGAAGCCGCAAATATGGTGTCCATCTCTTCGGGCAAAGCGCACATGGCAAGCTCTCTGATGGCAAACTCTCCGAGTGCATTGTCCGGGTTCTTCATAAACATGTCTTTGTATAGTCGGGTATAAGTCGGATGCCAGTAAGTATCGGCGTATTCTTTTTTAAGCCGGAGTTGTTCCGATTTGTCTTCTGTTTGCTGTTCGATGGCCGCATGTCTTTTTCTCAACTCTGTGACCAGCTCGGATGTCTTATCAGATATGTGGGTATACTCCTCATTCATTGGCGTTCCCTTCGGGTCATTGTGAGTCAGTACATTGACCTGGATGTTGCCCCCTTCGAGGATGAAGTTGGCATACTCTCTCCCCGCATCGATGCGGCAAAAACAGGGGATGTCCGCTTTTCCGGTGAATTTAAATTGCCCGTTGGTCACTTGCGTGCTATCCACTTTCATTCCGTCGTCATAACGGCTGATATAGAGTGTCTGTCCGTTCAGGGTAGAATCGTTTATCAAACCTTCTACCGTATAGGAGTGCCCATTGTGTTGTGCGTTGGCTATCCCGGCTATGGAAGCAAGCGCCAGAGTGAAGAGAATGTGTTTCATTGATTCAATGCTTTTATGGTATCAGGCAAAAGTAATATCATTTACCATCCCCTGTTTTTTGTCAAGAGTAGCTTTATAGATTATTAACAGGGTGGGGAGGAGTTCCGAAGGCAAAGAGGAACTTCTGGGAATAGAGCCGGGATCCGATGCGGGTAGAGCCGGGGTTTTACTGAAATGCAGTAAGCATCTGACTGCAATGCAGCCGGTATTCGGGAGTGGAGCAACCGTCTCCGGGACTTCAAGCGGCGGGTTATGGTTTCTTACTCCGGTAGGTACATAAAAAAAGGAGGAAACAGCGGCTTCCTCCTTCTATTGCATTCTAATTGAATTTATTGAATGATTACATAGACAAAGATACATCATCCCGAAGCCAAAGTCAAGCTTTCGGGAAGAAAAGTGCAGTCTTATTTCATCTTCGGCATCATCTTGCCCATCTTGCTGCTGGTCACCATCTTCATCATTTTGCGAGTCTGGTCAAACTGTTTCAGCAGACGGTTCACCTCCTGGATAGTCGTACCGCTACCTTTGGCGATACGTGTACGGCGCGAACCGTTCAGGATGCCCGGATTGCTGCGTTCCTCCGGAGTCATGGAGTAGATGATGGCTTCGATGCTTTTGAAAGCATTGTCGTCGATATCGATATCTTTGATGGCCTTGCCCACACCCGGAATCATTGAAGCGAGCTCTTTCAGATTACCCATTTTCTTAATCTGGGAGATCTGGCTGAGGAAGTCGTTGAAGTCGAATTGGTTCTTGGCAATCTTCTTTTGAAGGCGTTTAGCTTCTTCTTCGTCATATTGTTCCTGTGCGCGTTCCACCAACGAAACGATGTCACCCATACCCAGGATACGGTCGGCCATACGGGCAGGGTGGAACTGGTCGATGGCATCGAGTTTCTCGCCCGTACCTACAAACTTGATAGGTTTGTTCACTGGTCAGCACCACGCCGTCAAAGTCGAGGCGTTCGTTGAACTCTTTGGCTGTGTTGACCGCATCTTGTCCGGTCATAGAGTCTACCACGAACAGAATTTCGTTGGGCTGGATGGCTTCTTTGATGGCAGCGATCTCATTCATCATCTGTTCGTCGACTGCCAGACGTCCGGCCGTATCGACAATTACCAGATCGTATCCCTTGGCACGTGCTTCTTTGATGGCATTCTGGGCGATGGAAACCGGATCTTTGCTGTCGATCTCCGAGTACATCGGTACGTCAATCTGTTCGGCCAGTACGCGAAGCTGCTCGATAGCTGCCGGACGGTAAACGTCACATGCAACGAGCAACGGGCGTTTGTTCTTCTTGGTTTTCAGCATGCGGGCCAGCTTACCCGAGAAAGTGGTCTTACCCGAACCTTGCAAACCGGACATCAGGATGACTGCCGGCTGACCTTTGGTGTCGATTTCGACAGTTTCTCCACCCATCAGCTGGGTCAGTTCGTCATGAACAATCTTCACCATCAACTGGCTCGGTTTTACGGCTGTGAGCACGTTCTGTCCCAGTGCCTTTTCCTTCACCGTATCAGTGAATCCTTTGGCTACTTTATAGTTAACGTCGGCATCGAGCAGTGCCTTGCGCACGTCTTTCAGGGTTTCTGCTACGTTGATCTCGGTGATTTTGCCTTCACCTTTCAGAATCTTAAACGACCTTTCGAGTCTTTCGCTTAAATTGTCGAACATATCTTTGAATTATGAATTACTAATGATGTGTAAAGCCTGCCGCAAATTGTACGGATCGACACGGATTTTATATCTGACATAGAGAATATCTGTGCTAATCTGTGCAATCTGCGGTGAAATCAGCCGCAAATGTACAAAAATCTCTCGTACTTTATATCTTTTTGTTCTGCCATTTTGCTTTTTTGAAATAAATATAGCTTGTGGCGAGCAACAGTGTATAGTACAGAATCTCAATCGTAAAGCACCATTCGATGGGAGCTTTCACCCACATTCCGATGAAAATGATGTACGATCCGTAGATTGCAATCGTGATGGCTTCGAGCATCAGGGCTGCTTGAGTATTGCCTGTACCCGATATTCCGTTGAAGACGACGTTAGCAACAGAGGCAATCAGCATGGCCACGCAGATGACATATACCGATGATACCGATTCATTGATCAATGCCGTTTCGTTGGTGTATACCGAGAGCAATGCTTGTGGGAACAGGGCGGTTATGATGACCAGTCCCAGCATGATCAGGAAAGAGAAGCGCCCGATTTTGTTTATCAACGGCATCACGTAGTTGATGCCTCCCGCGCCGATGGCGTTGCTCACCAGGCTGTTGGTCGTGGTGGCCAGTGCATTTACCGGAATCAGCATAACGATGTAGATGCTTCTCACGATGTTGGCAATAGCGAGTTCGCGCTGTCCCAACCTCTCCACTGCCACAAAGAAAACAAACCAGGTGGCCATCGACAGGAAATACTGAAGCATGGTGAAGCACGATATACTGAGAATGCGCATCAACAAAACCGGGTCGAACGACCGCAAGCGGTTGAGGCCATACTTTTTCAGGTCGACGGTGATGTACGTATAAATCAGGAAAAAGAGCAGAGAAGCCGCTTCGGCGATTACGGAAGCAATGGCTGCTCCTTTGATGCCCATTTCCGGAAGCCCGAAGTGTCCGAATATCAGGGCATAGTCCAGCACCACATTGGTCAGCGCCATAACCACTGCATTGATGGTGAGCACCTTGGTGCGGGTGATTCCGATGTAGAGTGCCCGGAACATCACGTTGACAAATGAGAAGAAGAACCCGAAGATGCGCCAGTCGAGAAACTCCATCGTGGCATCATAAATGCTTTCGGAAGAGACCAGCAGGCGCATGATGTTTCCGCCGAACGCTTTGGTGAATCCGAAGAGCAGGAGAGCCATGACCAACAGGAACAAGACTCCCTGAATCATGACCGGACCTACATCGCCGTAACGTGCTTCACCGTTGCGGCGGGCAATGACGATCTGGGAACCGGTGCTGAATCCGAAGGCAATGGTAAAAATACCAACATAGAAAAGCCCACCAATGGCAGAAGCACCGAGGGCAAGCTCACTGACACGTCCCAGAAAGGCAGTGTCGGTGACGTTGATGACATTTTGCGCAAGCAAGCTCAGGAGAATCGGGTAACTGACACTCCAAATCTGTTTGTTGGTATACATAAAGAAGGGTTTAAGTTTGCAGGTTGCAAAGATACAACTTTCTGTAGAAGTAGACGAGCGGATAGGGGAAGAAGTCAATTTCTTCCTGAGGGAAACGTGAAGAGGATGGCCGGCTTTCCGTCCGGATTTGTCTGTACTTTGTAGCTTCCTCCGAAATACTCAAATAGCAGGCGGTTGATTTCGTGACGGATGCATACCTCTTGCGAAGTAAATCTTTCGTCAGCCAGCGGAGAGTTGGTGATGCGGAAGTTGATGAAGTTCTTCTCCGTGTCGAGTGTCACCTTAAAGTCGATTTCCCGTTTTTCTTTGTACTTCTGCGGATATGTCAGTGCACTCAGCAACGCCTGTGTGAAACGGACGGTGTCTACCCGGATGTTCAGGTCTGTGTCAATTTCGTTTTCCAACCGGATGACGGTACACCCTTCACTATGCATGCGCGCCATATAGGTAGCTTCATTGCAGAGTTCCGCCAGTCCGTACTCCTGAATGTTGAACTTCATCATACCGGCTTCGAGCCGTGATAAATCAAGTACATCATTAACCAGGCGCATCAATTCTTCGGAGTTCTTCTGAATGATGGAAGAGTATTCTTTACGGAGCTCATCGGGCATGTTGGGTTCGGAGGCTATCAATTGTGAGAAACCCACTACACCGTTCAGCGGGATGCGGATGTGATAGCTTATGTTCGACAAAAAGCGATTTTTCATTTCGTTGGCTTCTTCCGCCATGCGGGTTGTTTCCCGTGTTTCTTTTTCCGATCGTTCCAAAGCCTTGCGTACGTGTGAAATGCGGAGCATGAAAGCAACCAGAATTATCAGGATAATGACCACCACTATTAAGGTGCCGAGTTGGATGTAGCTTTTCAGCCGTTCCTCTTCCAATGCCACTTTGTCGATGTTGTATTTGGCTTTTATCTGTTGCATCTGTTTGTCGAGAACGGTCGTTTCGATAGAGTCTTTAAGATGGAGCGTTTCGATGTACAGGGGAATGGCTTCCGCACTTCGTCCGGCTTCTGCCAGGAGGTCGGCTTTTGTCAATTTTTGGTGGATGTAATTGCTGTTGAAGTCCTCTTGCAGCAGTATGATGGTGGAGTCTATCTTGGCAAGTGCCCGGTCATACGCTTTGCAAGCCCGGAAGTATGCTGCATAGGCATCGTAATAGAGCACCCTGTAGAGAAAGAAGGTGTTGCCATTGAGAAATTTGCCCGCGTTAACCAGATTTTTATGTGCTTGTTCCGGCTGGCCTGCATATAGATAATAATAGGTGTAATATACTTCGCAGAACAGGTAAACATCATAAAATGCCTCTTTGAGCATCGGGTTCGTGGAGGTATGGTGATGCAGTGTTTCTTTTAGCTTCGCAAGGTATTCGGAGAGTAATTGGTTGTTTTTCTGATCCTTGGTTATGGAAATCAGTTGACAGAGAATCGAGATTCGTACTACCGCATTATCTGTTTGTAAAGAGAGTTGATAGGCAGCTTCCAATGCTTTCATTCCTTCGTCCCATCTCTCTGTACTGATATAGACGTTGCCCAAGCATTGTTTTGCTCCGATCAGTCCGCGGGCGCAGTTCACTTTTTGGGCTCTTTCGTACATCAGGTTCGCTTCGTTGATGGCAAGTTCATACTGCTCTTCGTAGGTGCATAGGTCTATCTGAAAGCGGAGCGCATCGAAATAGAGATCCCAGGTTTGCGATTTGCGGGCATAAGGCTCCATTGTGTCAAGCCATTTTTTTACGCTGTCCCGGTTGTTTTGGTTATAGTAGTACACTGTGTGCAGATAGGCGGCTATGGCGTTGTATCTGTCATTCTTCTGCAAGGTGGCTTCCTCGCGCAACAGACCCGAGAAGGTGATACACCTGGGAGTCAGCTGCTCTATTTGTGCCAGTCTCTTGAACATTTCCAGACGAGTCGAGTCATGCGGAAGTGACTGTGCCACCCGATACAGGCTGTCCGTTTCCGTTTGTGTATTTGCATGACACCATCCTAAGGCCCGGCAACATACTATGATGATAAGTATCAGTCGCTTCATCTTTCTGCCGCCTTTGCCTTTGCGGGCCGGACGGGGTGTGTAAACCGGAATCGCGCACCTTCGGTGTAGTCCGGGTCAATCCATATTCTCCCTCCGATTTGCTCGATGATAAGTTGACAGATCGAGAGTCCCAGACCTGTTCCCTGTGCACCTTCGTTCAGTTTCTCAAAACGATTGAATATCTGGTCCTGTTTTTCACGGAGGATACCACATCCGGTATCTGTCACAGTGAACAGAGCTATGGTTTCTGATTCTTTTTCTAATGTCAGGGTGATGCTTCCTTCGGTAGTGAACTTGGTGGCATTGATCAGCAGGTTGATCAATACCTGTTGCAGGCGTGCCTCGTCTGTACGCAAAGTCAGTTTATCCAGTGAAGTGACAAAACTGACTCCGGCTTGTGTCTGCTTCACCTTCTCTACGGTGTTGATTACGTTACGGCATATATTGACGGCGTCACATTCTTTAAAATTGAAAGTCAGCTTGCCGGGATCGAGATTTGACAGGTCTATTACATCATTGATCAGCTTTAGCAGCAGTTCGGAGTTTTGCTGGATGATGTCATTGCATTGATACCGTGTGTCATTGTCGATGGATTCGTCGGTCAGGATGGATGAGAATCCGGAAAGTGCATTCAGTGGTGTCCGTATTTCGTGACTCATGTTCGACAGGAACAGACTTTTGGTACGTATTGAGTTCTCGGCATACTTACGGGCTATTTCCAATTCTTCTTTGGAGCGGAGAAGCCGGTTGGACTCCTGCCGGATGCGGACAATCAACAGCAAAACAAGCATCAATATAAAGATGGAAGCTATGATGATCCACAAGATGATTTGGTTTCGTTGAATTTGGTTCCGGATTTCCATCCGGTCTATCTGATACATTCCCCGTAGGTCATTGATTTGCCGGGCATAGCTCAGAGCGTTCAAAGAGTCTTTTTGCCGGTTGGCCTTTTGATAGATACGATAGGCTTCTTCCGTTCGTCCCATTTGAGTCAGCAGTTGGGCACACTCAAGCTGCAAACCGATGTGTTTGTTGGGGGCAGGTGCTTTAGGGACCTTTGTCAGGCATTCGTATTGTTGCAGGGCCAGTTCATACTTCCCGACAGCTTGATAGTACTGGGCCAATATATAGTTGTAGATACTACGCAGGTAGAGATAATTCAGTTGTTCGTGGATTTTCCTGGCTTTGTCCAGTTCGGCTTTTCCCTTTTCGGGATCACCGGACTCGATGTTATAGTAGGCATTGCACGCACATATGAAAAAGTGGAATGTAGGATTAGGGTTATCGGCATACAGGTTTTCAAACTTTTGCAGATAGATGCGTACCTCGTCCATGTGCGAGGTCTGAATCAGGGTCAGGATGAATTTCGGAAGAATCTCTTGTTCGAGGATTTCGCTACCCGGTATTTTGTCAAGCAACTCCAGAGCTTCTTTATAAGATTCGATGGCGGGTTCCTGCATATTGGCATTCAAGTAGGCATCCCCAATGGCACGGCTGGAAAGAGCTATACCGATGGGGGAATTCAATTCTTTGGCTTCCTTATACATCCGGCGGGCATGGTCGATGGCCATATTCATGTCTCCTCGTGAGGCATAAGCTGTCACAATCAGTTGTTTCAACTGAAATAGAGTTTTATATTCTTTCTGCTTTTTCAGGAGAGGAGCCAATTCGTTGCCCCATTGGATAATACTGTCGTTGGGAGCTTCTTTACTATAGTTGAGGCTGTTGTCGATCAGGTCCAGCAGCGCTGACACGTGCCTTGTTGCTTTGTTATCGGCAGCATATGTAGTGACAGAGTATAAGGTTACTGCTATTACTATAAGCGCTATATTGAAAGACTTTCCCACAGTAAATGTTGTTTTCCCGATGTTTGTTTTATGCTTGTTTATGATGCATGTAGTGCAAAGCTAAATAAAAAGAGTGAGATTCAAACAGAATCTCACTCTTTTTACTATATTTTGTTCACAAAAGGAACTCTTTAGCTGTTCATGCTCATCAGGAACTCGTCATTGTCTTTGGTTTTTTCCAATCGGTCTTTTACGAAATCCATTGCTTCGATAGGATTCATATCCGACAGATACTTGCGTAGAATCCACATGCGGTCCAGTGTTTGCTTGTCGAGCAGCAAGTCGTCGCGGCGGGTGCTCGATGCCACAATGTTGACAGCAGGGAAGATACGTTTGTTACTTAGGTTGCGGTCGAGCTGCAACTCCATGTTACCTGTACCCTTGAACTCTTCAAAGATTACTTCGTCCATCTTCGAACCGGTGTCGATCAGGGCAGTAGCGATAATGGTGAGCGAACCTCCGTTCTCTATGTTACGGGCTGCTCCGAAGAAACGTTTCGGTTTGTGTAGTGCATTGGCATCCACACCACCCGAGAGTACCTTTCCTGATGCCGGAGATACAGTATTGTATGCGCGCGCCAGACGGGTGATAGAGTCGAGGAAGATCACTACATCGTGTCCGCACTCTACCAATCTTTTAGCTTTTTCGAGTACGATGCCGGCAATTTTCACATGGCGTTCGGCAGGTTCGTCGAATGTAGAAGCAATCACTTCCGCATTGACACTGCGGGCCATGTCGGTTACTTCTTCCGGACGTTCGTCAATCAACAACATGATCATATATACTTCCGGATGGTTGGCAGCGATGGCATTGGCGATTTCTTTCATCAGGATGGTTTTACCGGTCTTGGGCTGAGCCACGATCAAGGCACGCTGTCCTTTACCGATTGGTGAAAAGAGGTCGACTACACGTGCCGACATCGAGTCGGAGTAGCCTCCCTTGCAAAGCTTGAACTTTTCGTCCGGGAACAGCGGAGTGAGATGGTCGAACGGTACACGGTCACGTACGAAAGCGGCATCACGTCCGTTGATTTTAGAAACCTTTACCAGCGGGAAGTATTTTTCGCCTTCTTTGGGCGGACGGATTACACCTTCTACTACGTCACCGGTCTTCAGACCGAATAGTTTGATCTGGGATTGCGAAACGTAGATATCGTCCGGTGAAGAGAGGTAGTTATAATCTGACGAACGGAGGAATCCGTAACCATCCTGCATGATTTCCAATACACCGGTTCCGGTGAGGATATCATCAAATTCATAAGGTTTCTCACGTTCAATCACGCGGCGTTCCTGAACGGGTGCGGCTTCGGCGGCATTTTGTTGCGGCATGGGACGCTGTTGTACAGGCTGACGCTGGTTATTGTTGCGTTGGTTATTATTATTGTTGTTGTTATTGTTGTCGCGTGGGCGAATCACACGCGGGCGTTGGGGTTGTACCACAGGTTCGGGGGCTGTTGCTGCTTCGGCTTTGGTCGATTCAAATTTGCCGAACAGTTCGGTTGGCAATTCTACTTTTTCCGAAGGCAGGTCTTCGATGGGGATAAAATCATCGTCTGCATCTATATCCGAGAGGATCGAGCTTTCTTCGTCTACAACGGCCGGTTTGGGTTTGAGAATCGGTTTGCTGATGGGACGTTTTTCTGCTTCCGGTTGGGCAGCGGGCTTTTCTTCTTGTGCCGATGGTACTGTTTCCGGTTTTTCGGTAGTTTCTTCTGCGGGTTTAGCTTCTGTTTCTACCTGATTTTTACGGGGACGTCCCGGTTTCTTTTTCGGAGTGGCATAAGGTGTCACTTTGACAGATTCGGCCGGAGTGGCGTTTGTTTCGGCGTTTGCCTCTTTAGCTGTTTCTGGGGTCGGTTCTGTTGTTTTAGGTTGTGGCTGTGTTTTGGCTGCAGGTGTTTTGGCATCTGTTTTAGTTAGTTCTCCATTCTTGGTAGAAGAGAAAACCTTGTCGGCGTTTTCCTTCTTTACTGTCACCCGAGAGCGTTTTTTCTTATCTTCTTTGCGTTCCTCTTTCAGTTTGTCGGCAGCTACCTTTTTAGTAGCTCCGGCTATGGCTTGTTCGTCGAGGATTTTGTAGACAAGTTCTTCTTTCTTAAGTGAGTCTGTTTTTTTGATACCCAATTCCTGGGCAATAGCTTGTAGTTCCGACAAATTCTTGTCGTTCAATTGAATGATGTTATACATATAGTATAGTGAGTTATTTAAATATTTTAATTTTATTCGTTGAAATACGTACGGCTGAAGCTGCGACGCAGGGGTCGGAAACTTAACAAACGCAATAATCTTTAAATGATGAATTAGGGATGTTTGGCTGAATCGGAAATCCGAATTTGTCTCCCGTTGGAGGGGTTCGGAATGTTTCAACGCCGCAAAGATAATAAATAATTTTGGTTTTTGTCTTCGTTTACTCTTTTTTTCTTCATAAAAGTGTACCTTTGTTGCATAAAAAGTAACTATTATGACAGCAAACGAAGTCCATTTGATTTATTTCTCGCCTACCCACACCTCTAAACAAGTTGGAGAGGCAATTGTTCGTGGAACCGGAATAACAAATGTGATAAACACGAATTTAACACAACAGGCAACTCAGGATTTAGTGATTGCCGAATCTGCATTAGCTATTATTGTCGTGCCGGTATATGGAGGCCGTGTAGCCCCTTTGGCCATGGATCGTCTGGCAAGTGTGCGCGGAAGTAATACTCCGGCGGTTATCGTGGTGGTATACGGTAACCGTGCTTACGAAAAATCGTTGATGGAACTTGATTATTGGGCTATTCAACAGGGGTTTAAAGTGATTGCCGGTGCTACTTTCATAGGAGAACACTCTTATAGTACAGAAAAATATCCCGTAGCTGCCGGACGTCCTGACGAACGTGACCTTGCTGTGGCAGCCGATTTTGGAAAGCAGATTTCAGATAAAATAGCATCTGCTACCGAACCGGAAAAATTATATGCGGTCGATGTCCGTAAAATCCGGCGTCCGCGTCAGCCTTTTTTCCCATTGTTTCGCTTTTTGCGGAAAGTGATTGCCTTGCGTAAAAGTGGGGTTCCCCTTCCCCGTACTCCTTGGGTGGAAGATGAATCTTTGTGTACTCACTGCGGTGCGTGTGCGAAAATGTGTCCTGTAAGCGCCATAGCCAAAGGTGACGAGTTGAATACGGATGCCGAACGCTGCATTAAATGTTGTGCCTGTGTAAAGGGATGCCCACAGAAAGCTAGAGTATATGATACCCCGTTTGCCGTACTACTGTCGCAATGTTTTGTTAAGCAGAAAGATCCCTGTACGTTGGTTTAATGAAAAAAGGTTAGTGGCATAGCATTGTGCAAGATTTTACTTGTTATTGGAGTTTGTTTCAATTAACATTGTTAACGTCATTTCCTTATAATTTGATTCTTGTGTGCAAATAACAAGTCTTTTGTATTTTAATAACTTGTTATTTGTATCCCAAGAATTATTTTTTATGAAGAGATTTTTCTACTTACATAAATTTAATTAGCCAGTTGTGAAAAGTATAACTAAAAATGATTTTAGTGTACGGTAAATTGGTCAGGATTGGGGGTCTGTCAGTGTCATTTGATAAATGGAGATTCTGTTTCTTGAACTATTGTACTCAATTATTGTTTTAAATAAACGTTTAAGATACA
>ENA-UESE01001715-UESE01001715.1-human-gut-metagenome-genome-assembly--contig:-NODE-1715-length-15391-cov-82.770733_pt1 | contig 15391 bp, 17 predicted proteins | sample MGYA00242995_ERZ507996 | MGnify/ENA primary metagenome ERZ507996 (study PRJEB26167, sample SAMN06115489) | human gut metagenome | host: Homo sapiens | place: China:Sichuan | collected 2015-04-15... | reverse complement strand
AATCAACCTCATTAAAAATTTTAATTAGGTTAATCTTTTGAATTTACATAAATATCTTGTTAAAATATATCCCATTGCTCCATAAACAGCCCAGAAACAAGCGAATTTGATAAAATAAGTAAAACATAAGCCCGACCTGAAATCAATCAAACCGGGCTAAATTATAAGCTTTATCTATGGAACAGTTTATATATTTTCTACTGAATTTGACATTTGGATAAACATCTGAAATTTTCTTAAGGCCTGACGAACAGATGTATGGCTTCTTTTACCATAACTTGATTTTTCACCGGTTATTTCATATTGAGGTAGTATAGAAGCGATATTTTCAACCAGATGAGCAAGTGTATAATCTTCTTTCCGGCATAATCTTTCAACCCGTCCCATATAATCCGCAGCAGTCAAAGCAGAGTATTTATTTTCCAACAACCAGTTTTCAAAATTCTTTAACATAACACAATCTCCTTATCATCAAATTAGTTCATAAAAACCGGCTCAGTACAAACCGCAATCATTGTCTGTTTCAATCTTTGGCACTCAGACAGGCAGTCACTAAAAAACTGATAAGGTGTTGGGAGAATGGTGTCATTGAGTTTTACATACCACATAACTTTTTCCTTTCATAAATAGTCGTTTTACTCATTAACTATTTACATTATGCGGTGTATTTTCCCATTCGCGAGCCCCTAAAACTCACGAAACCAACGACATTTTGCTACGATTTGGGAATTTAAAATAAAAACAAGTGCTTAACTTCTCGGTATTTTTGAAAAGAAGTCGTGCGTAAGTTAAAAATATCTTGAATTTTTATAATTTTAATCTTTTAGCAAACCACTTATCTGATTCAGACTTTTTGTTTATTTGCCACAAATAGTTAAAACGATTCTGATAATCCTGAATAGTTTGTTTGTTGTTAATGATAAATAAACAATTTTCACTGTTTTTATCACTTGCAGGTTCTGTCCAGTTATAACTTCCCGTTACAACACTGTCAAAATCAAAAATAGCAAACTTATTATGCTCAATCTTATGTTTAGAGTTAACACGAATGTTAATGCCAAAATCATATAATTCACGAACTTTTGAATTTTTGTTACTTGCTTGCAATTTATCGGTTAAAATACGAATTTTTAAACCTCGTTTATGAGCTTTTTTAAGTGCGTTGATAATAACTTTATTATTTATAGCATAAACCGCTGCATCAACTGATTTTTCTGCTTTATCTATATGTTGAACAATAGAATTTTCACATTTTTTAGATGGTGTAAAAAAAGCAGACATACTTGCATAACACGGGGATATCTGCAATATAACGAAAATACTGAGTGTAAAGCGATAAATCATAATGCTGTTAATAGTATGAAAATGCTTTTATACTAATTTTTAGGCTTTGTTATTAAAGCTAAAAGACCGGTTATTATGTCACCAATCATCCATATAAAAATAATCATAAAGAAGCCTAAGCCTGTTCCAATTGCAGCACCGGCTCTTTCTGCTTCAGAACTAGCTGTTGATGCAATATCAGCAGCTCCAGACATACCACCAATCAGCCAAAATAACATTAAGGCATTAAAACCATAAAATATCCATAGAAATAATTTTCCCAAAAAACCTCTCTTGGATTCACGTAATTGTTTACCACAGTGGGGACATTTTATAGCTTCATCACTAATTTCCCTAGTACATTCTGGACATTTAATCAAAGTCATTTTACCCTCCCTTAAATATTAAGACTATATCTATTTAATTTCTATAACATCAACGCTATACCCCATTATTTCTCCTACACGCTTAATTTTTCCTTTTATATGAACAATATTTCCTACATTTTTACTGATAAGAATTTGTTTTTGTTGTTCATTTTTAATGGAGCAATGAAATGAAGAAAGAAAACCACCTGACTTAACGCCAAAATATTCACCATTTGCATCAATATTGTCTATTGGACCATCAAACTCAACATACATACCTTGATATTGTTGTTGTGCTCTGGCTGCATTTTCTTTTAACTGTCTTTCCAAATTTCTTAAAGATATTTTTTGATATACTATATTTTCCGCTGTTTTTTCAGGATTAGAATATTGTTTGCTGTTAGTTTTATCACTATTTGAAAGATTGCCAATAAAACCTATGATAAACAAAATTCCAACGATTTGTAAAAACAAATTACCTTTCTTTACTTTTTTGCCACAGTGAGGACAGACTTCTGCATCTTTGCTAATTTCTTTGCCGCATTCTTTGCATTTGATTAAAGCCATAAATAGTCTCCTTAAAATATCAAATTTTCAGTTCCACTATACACAAACCAACCTTTGTGGCCGGATGCCAAGAAACAGATGTATCCCGAAACAAAAGAAAACAAGCTATTATTTTTCCTTGATTTTTTATGAAGAGAAAAAGTGCGAAACTTGCAAAAAGCGGTTGATTTTATCGTTCTAATAAAATGACCGGCATTTTTAAGAAAATTTAAGGAGAAAACAATGGCTGTTATTGGTTACATTCGGGTAAGTTCAAATAAGCAAACCCTTGAACATCAACGCTTTGAGATTGAACAATATGCTAAAAAACAGGGGCTAAAAATTGATGATTGGGTCGAAGAAAAAATATCCTCCCGAAAGGCATTAAAAAACCGCAAACTTGGTGCTTTATTAGATAATTTACAGGAAAATGATATACTTATCTCTTGCGAAATATCCCGTCTCGGCCGTTCTTTGCTTGAAGTTATGCGAATTTTGGAAACCTGCCTTAATAAAAACTGCCAGGTCTGGACGATTAAAGAGAATTATCGCTTAGGAAATGATATACAGAGTAAAGTCTTAGCATTTGCTTTTGGTTTAGCAGCCGAAATTGAGAGAAACCTTATCTCCCAACGCACAAAATCATCACTTGCCAATCTCAAAGCATCAGGAAAAAAACTCGGACGCCCGTTTTCAGCAGAATCAAAAAAGCTTAAACTCTCTAAAAATGCTAAAAAAATAAAGAATCTACTAGCCAAAGGCATTTCCAAAACACAAATAGCCCAAATCCTCGGCGTCCAACGCAGTACATTAAGACGGTTTATTGAAAGAATGGCTTAACCTTTAACATCGCTATGTCAAAAGTTGAAACATTTACTATTTGGAAAATTCATCTCAAAAAATTTAGTAGAAAATAGCTTGAGTCATACTTCTATAATGTATGACAAATACATATAACCAACTCAAAAAAGAGTTATCAGTTCTGTATCCCGACGTTACGGATATTGAATTAAATGAAATGACAAGCAACTTGATTGATTTTTATACAACAGCCGTGAAAGCCGTTATGGAAGATGAAACACCGGACGCAAAAGAATTTGTCGTTGATGACAATAACTTTTCTTCATAACCTCATTTATTTTATACATTAGGTTAATAGCTTGAAAAATCAGTAAAATATTAGTAAAAAAGTTGCCTGAAAGTGCATTTTTTTGCGTACATTCCCAAAATAACGCGACATAATAATATTGTGTTAAATCAATGGAGTAGTTAAAAATGGCAAAGAAATACAGATATGCAAAAGCGGCACCATGCGTTCAAGCTGTCATATTTGCGCGAGTATCTACTAAGGAGCAAGAACCAGGTGCTTCTCTAAAGGCTCAAAAAGAAGCAATGGAAGATTATTGTAACAAAAAGGGACTTCCTATTGTTCAGAAATACAGAGCAATTGAAAGCTCTACTAACGGCAACCGCACAAAATTCAATGAAATGTTAGATTTTGTCAGGAAACAGAAGAAGAAAACCGCGATTGTTGTGCATTGTATTGACCGTTTTCAAAGACGTTTTAATGAATGTGTGGAAGTTGAAGAGATTTTGTTGGATGATAAAACCGATCTGCATTTTTGCAAAGAAGGGTTAATTCTCACTAAAAATAGTCCGTCTTCTGATATTATGCGTTGGGATATGGGTATTTTATCAGGTAAAATGTATGTGGCAAATCTGCGTGATAATGTTAACAGAGGTATGAATTACAACTGGTCGATTGGAAAATATCAAACAAAGGCACCTGTCGGCTATTTGAATGTTAACAAAGACATTATTGTTGATTCAGAACGTGCACCCTTGGTTAAAAAGATGTTTGAGATGTATGCTACCGGATTATACTCTATCAAAAGCTTACAAAATTTTGCTGAAGAAATGAATTTATGCTCTTCTCACTCTAAGACAAATAAACCATTAGGACGAGAAACCATATATGCAATGTTAAAAAATCCGTTTTATTATGGTGAAATGGTTATTCGGGGTGAAAAAATGCCGCATGCTAGCGAACCTCTTATTTCAAAATCATTATATGATAAAGTTCAAGAAGTGCGTTCCGGTGGTAAAATACATACAAAAATGCGAGAATATGCCGGAATTCCTTTTGTATTTCGTGGATTGGTAAAATGTGCAGAGTGTGGCGGTACCATAACATCAGAACAGCATTTTAAAAAAAGTGGCAGAAAATATACTTATTTGCGTTGTACACACTCAAACGGTTGTTGTCATCAGGGGTTAGTCAGCGAAAACCTTTTGTTACAACAGTTGGATGATGAAGTTTTTAGTAAAATCAGACTTAGCTGTAATATCTTGGAACCTCTGAAAAAATGTGTACAGAAAAAATTGCTTGAAGAATCTGATGCCAATATGGTTATGAAACGCAAAATTACCGTAGAACTAAACAATCTTGAAGCTAAAGAAAGACGGGTTAAGGATTCATTTTTTGACGGAGACATAAGCAGAGAGGAATGGCAGGAAGAAAAAGCCCTTATTGCCACCAAGAGGGAAGAATTACAAAGAACAGCGGAAAAATATGCCGATATAAGCAAAGATATTCAGGTAACTGTTAATGAAATTTTAGATATTGCGGCAACTGTTTCCGATATTATGAAAAAAGCTGATCCTACTCAGCAAAATAAATTGTTAAGTCTTATGCTTTCGGAATGTTATTTAGACGGGCAGAAACTGATTTATAAACTGCAAAAGCCTTTTGACAAGCTGGTTAATCTTAAAAGCGTCAATACTTGGTTTGATTTTGATAAATCCGACATCAAAGAATATGAAACCATGGCCGAGAAGGTGCAGATGTATAAAGTTGAGAGGGAACGACTGGATATTTGTTCCTGACTGATATATGTGTATTATAGTAAATTATTCTCTATATCTCTGTTTGTATTCCGGCAGAGATTTTTTATATTCGGGATATATCGCAGGCAAAAAAAATACCTCAGCGTCTATACATATTTTTGAAACCAAAACTATGCAGGAAAACTAAGCCTCACCAATAAGCAATAATGCCCTCCAAAATGGAGGGCATTATTGCTTATTGGAAATTTTAATTTGATTCAAACCCATAAAAATGGGTTTGACAAGGACGAGCGGCAGACGGAAGTATGCCGGTGAGGCATTGCCGAGCGAGGACACTGCGGCGCGGAGAGCAGAGCGAACAAGCCAATCCCGTTGGGATCACCATTTCAAATGGCAGGTATAAAAACTGCCATGCTGCTTATGTTTCATTGTTTTATAATATATTATAATCCGATTGCCAGATTAACGCCTGTGCCGATAAATATAAAGCAAATTAATTTTTTGATAATTTCTTTGTATGTCAGATTTTCATTGAAATGATTGCCCAATAGTTTTGTCAGGATATATCCGTAGATAATAACAAAAATTGGCTGGGTTGATGAAATTGATGTTTCAACCAAGACCGGAATGGCAGAAAGGGCAAATACTGGTGCAAGATTACCAGATTGATCAAAAATTTCTATAAAGCAAAATTTAGAGAAATTAGTTTTATATTTCTGAAAATTTTTGATTATGTCTCGCCGCATAGATTGTCGGAATAAAATTGCCCATCTGAGAAGATAAGTAAGCAAGGCACACCAAAAAGCAGCAGAAACCCAATCTGTTTGTTTAAGTATTTTTTTATAGAAAACATTTTCAAAGGACAACATAACGGCTGTCAGAAGCATTAGCCAAAAACCTTTGTTTATTTTTATATGGTTGGTGTTTTCAAGGTTAAGAATCAATGATGCTATGATAATTATTCCTAAACCAACATATTGAACCGGCTGCAGTATTTCGTTGACGATCATATATGCCCAAAACGGAATGAATATTTTTTCAAGGGAAAACAAAGCGGCAACAATAGAGGTATCAGTTGTTTTTAAGGCTGTATAATAAGGAAAAAGATAACCAACATTTATCAAGCCGATTAATACGACATATGGTACAACATCTATCGGGATAAACTGAATCGGACTAATAAGAAGTAATGTTAGTGGACCAAAAATATTAGTTATATTGGTATAAAAAATAGTTGTTGATGTTTTTTTGAACAAATTTCCGGTTATGTAGGCATCGAAAATGTTTGATAAAGAATGTGCTGCCGGACTGATAAAAGCGGCCAATACTCCAATAAGATACATATCTTCCTCATAAAATAATTAAATAAAAAAATCCGCCGGGCTTATAGGTGAGAGCGGGGCGGATTTTTCGGATTACAAAAGGCCGTCAATTTTTTTCAACCGAGATAAAGCCGTCAGTTTCTGAATGATTTTTTGCTGTTCTTCGGCGGTCTTGTAAGAACCTTCGCTATAGCAAAAATAACAAGTCTGCACATAACCCTCCCGCATCAAATGGAAACATATATCGGCAAATCCCGCATATAAAAAAGTTTTTTCCTGCGTAAATATGACGATATTCTGCAACGGCTGCAGCCAGAAAGCGCGATCTAAAACCGCTCTGTATTTCTTGTGCGGCAGGTTGGTGACAATCAAAAGACCCCGCTGCTTTGAGCAATACGTGTCCAAACAATGTTCTGCAGCAAGTTCTTCCTCTTCGCTGATGCCTTTTTCTCTGCGGTCATAAGCGCGGACTTTGTCAATCTCTCCGCGGCTGAATGAACCGTACCGGCATAAATCGGCCATAATCTGCGTTGAATAAGGATATTCTTTGTAACGGTCTTCATCGTTAAAAAGAACCAAATTTTGCCAATCGCTTAATTCAATTTGCTCTCTTGCAGCCAACCGTTCAAGCGGTGAAGCATTGTGTTTGTAGCAGTAGCCATTCCAACATTCTGCCGTAGAGGACGAACAGGAACACAAAATGGCAATCGGGAAATAACCTTGTTGCTTGACTTGCTCTGTGTCTTTTTCTTCAAGCGGATAAAAGGAAAACTCTCCGGCTTCTACTCTTTTGTAAGGAAGGTTGTTCTCCTGCAAAATTTTTAAAATTTCAGCAGAAACGGCACCTTTGCCGCCGACAAAATAATAATTTTTCATAACTGTATATATTAATAATTTGTTTATACGCTTTTTTTATCACAACCTGTTTTGTTAGGCAAGAAAATTTTGCTTATGAAAAATACCTCATACTCCAGTATGAGGTATTTAATCAAAAAGCTTTCAAGTGTTTATTTCTTTTCAAACACTTTCTTAGCCTGTGCGGCAGTCAGTTTTTTTACGGCTTTTCCATTCTTGTCAAAAACCTGTGCATCAGCCAAAGACCAATTTGCTTTGCCGTTTTTGCCGACAATTGGGCGTTTATCATTTTTGTTCTTGGCGGCATTATAATTTTCCCCGTCAAAAACAAGATAGGAATATTCTCCCGGAATGATAACAGTGCCTTTTGTATTCATGATACCGGCCAGACCATTCTTCAAAAAGAGGACATTCCCGGCTTTGTCAACTTCCAGAGTATCATAATCTCCAGAAACAGCCGTTTGCGTTTTGATAAAGTAAAACCCCGTGCTTTTTCCTTTGGAAAATTCAAAATAATTTTCCTTCGCGGCGATTTTATCCTGCAGCGGAATCACTTCTTTGCCGGTAGTGTCAATCAGCCTAACGCCGGAAGCGTCCTGCGCGAGAAAATAACCGGAGTAATAATAACCGATACTGCTGTAAACCTGAGGAATAATTTCCTGATTGGAAACAACATCTTTAACGCCATACTTGCCGGAACCTTCAAGAGTTACCGTTGCATAATTTGTTTTGGCAAACTGACTTGTAATTTCTTTCGGGCCGCAAGAACATAAACACATAACCATAGCTGTCAAAACAGCAAAAAAACTAAACTTTTTCATAATGATAAAATTTAAAATTAAACAAAAAAATAACTTATCACCACTATTTTTATCACAAAAGGTTAAAAAGTCAATAGACGAAATATTGACGATAAAAAATAAAAGCAATTTGTGTTATAATCAAAATCTAAACAGTTTTTTTTGGTCTGTTTGGCTTTTGAATAAATCAAGAAAGGCGCCGCACGGGCAAAAAAATCGGCACCAGGGGCGGGGGATAAACAGGGCGAAAAACAGCGACGCAATGAAAATGACAATGGCGCTCACAGGGGCATATTCAGGTTTGAATGCGCTGAACGGCTCAAGACTTGCAATATTGACCCAGCTTCCGGCAAAAAACAATCCCGCGCACATTATCAAAACCGCCAGACGAAAGTATTCAAGCCCTGCCAGCACTTTTCTGAACCTTAATTTCTGCCGGCAGCATTTCCCGGCCGCTTCCTGCAAAGCGCCAAACGGGCAGAGATAAAAGCAATAAAAGTTTTTTCGGGTAAATATCGGCAGAAAGATTGATGTGGCAAAAACAATGAACAGAATCCATTGCCAGGTTTCCGGAATTCCGTTTATCAGCCATGAGGCAATTTTTGTTACGGAGAGCATATTGCTTTGCCAAAACCCCATAATAAAAACAGCGGACAATAAAACCGGAAAACGCAGCTGTTTCAGTTTTTGCGGATAAAAGTAACAACCGAGAGCCGCCAAAAAAAGCAGCAACAGACAACACCCCTCCAATGCCTTTCCGGCAGAAGACGGAGACGCCTCTTGTTGCAGCATATTCCCTAAAACCAGGTGAATACTGTCCTTGATGGCAGAGCTGGACATTGTCGCTCCGGAAACAGCGTCAACGTCATGAACATAAGCGTCGGAAATATTTTTGCCAATCCAGTTTTTCAAAAAGCCCGAAGAAATAACCTGCTCAAAAAAATGGGGCGTTTCCGTATTTTCCAACGGCAATATGTCGATAATGACATTTTGTGCGTCAATGCCGATTACCATAGGAACAGGCCCCCCATAACCGGATATGTCGTCAGCGGCAGGGCTGGTGAAGACAAGCCGTCCTGCCGGCATGCCTTGTTTGAAGACGTATCCGTCTTTCAGTGTCAGCCCTTTTTCTTTGAAAATTTGTTCGGCATAACCGGCGGCGTTTTCCTGAGCGGAAAGTGTCTGTTTAGGGGAAAAACCGCCGATTTGTCCGTATATAAAAGCGGTCATGAACATTAAAACGGTTATGGCTGAAATTTTCAAAAGAATCTTCATTTGTCGTCCATATATTAAAAATAACTGCAAATATGTTATTTCATTATAAAACAAAATCAAGAGATTTATATAAACAAAAGCGAAGGTTTGCTGTTGTGCAAACCTTCGCTTCTCGGATTGTTGCCGTCCGTTAAGGGACAATAACCCGAAAAGAAGAGCGACTTTCTTGGGATAAGGGCATATTTACTCTTCCTAATATATTAATAACAATGTTTTTTGCTAAAAGCAAGAATAATTTGCAATGTTTGTTTGTCTATTTAAAATGTAAAAACCTTAGATTGTTTTTTTGAGACTAATCGTCAGATTAGACTAATTTAAAAATATCAAAAAAGGTTCCGCTTACAGGGGAACCTTTGGTCTTTCATAGTCAAAACCGTTAGTTATACGGAATAACGCGTGCTTGCGGCCCGTAAATAACCAGACATTTTTCACCGACTGTCATCAAAACGTCGTTTCCTTGCGTAACCGTAACAACACCGCCGTTTTGCAGTTGAATGACATATTCATAGCCGGCCTGTTTGGATAAGCCGTCCTGAGCGATGTCACCGGCGATACCGCCGACAATGGCGCCGCCCAAAGCGCCGAGAACGCCCGCAGTCGATCCTCTGCCGATTTGCGACCCGGCAACACCGCCGGCAACCGTGCCGAGCAGGGCGCCGCCGCCATTCTCATTTCTGACAATGACTTTGCGTACGCTGATAATTGTTCCGATTTGTGCTGACTGAACGGTATTAACGTTTTGTACGGCATAATCGTCGGCGCCGATGTTGGAGGTGCAGGCTGCCGTTAACATCAAAACCGGAAGCATTAAGGATAAGGCGGTTTTTTTCATGTGGTTTTCTCCTAAAAATAAAATTCACGTTGATTTTATACCCGTAAATATAATTGTCAATCTGGACAATTAAATAGAAGTGATGTATATATTTGAGGCAATTGTTCATTGGTAATTGGAAATAAGAAGAATAATGAGGTAAAATAATGTTAAAAAGAACAAAAATTGTAAAGCTTCTGGCTGCGGAACAAACTCTGCCGGAAGTGTTGGTCAAAGGCTGGGTAAGAACCAAAAGAGATGCGAAAGATTTTTCCTTTATTGAATTGAATGACGGTTCCTGCCTGAAAAATATTCAGATTATTGCCAATAACACTTTGCCGAATTATAACGATGTCAAAAAAATCACAACAGGTTCTTCCGTTGCCGTTATCGGCGCATTGGTCGATTCTAAGGGCGGCAGCCAGAAATATGAAGTTATTGCCGACAGTATCGAAATTTACAGCCTGGCGCCGGATGATTTTCCGCTGCAAAAGAAAAAGCATACGGATGAGTTTTTGCGTTCAATCGCTCACCTGCGCCCGAGAACCAACAAATACGGCGCGGCATTCCGGATTCGCTCTCAGTTGTCCTATGCCGTTCATAAGTTTTTTCAGGAACGCGGCTTCAAATATGTCCACACGCCGATTATTACCGGCTCGGACTGTGAAGGGGCAGGGGAAATGTTTCAGGTTACCACGCTGGATTTGAATAATCCGCCGCGTACCAAAGACGGAAAGATTGATTACAGCCGGGATTTCTTTGGCAAGGAAGCGCATTTGACCGTGTCCGGCCAGTTGAACGGCGAAATGTATGCCACGGCGCTGGGCGATATCTATACATTTGGCCCGACTTTCCGCGCTGAAAATTCCAACACGCCGCGCCACGCTGCGGAATTCTGGATGATTGAACCGGAAATGGCCTTTGCCGATATTTACGATGATATGGATTTGGCGGAAGACATGGTGCGTTTTTGCGTCCGGGATGTTATGGAAAACTGCGCTGAAGATTTGGAACTGTTTGAGAAGTACGTAGACCCGACGTTGAAGGAAACGCTGGATAACATCATGAATAACGATTTTGCCCGCATTACCTATAGCGAAGCGATTGAAATCATGAAAAAATCCGGCAAAAAGTTTGAATATACGCCGGAATATGGTATTGACCTGCAGACGGAGCATGAACGCTATCTGGCGGAAGAACATTTCAAAAAGCCGGTGATTGTCCGCGATTATCCGAAAGAGATTAAAGCTTTTTACATGAAGCTGAATCCCGATGGCAAAACCGTTGCTGCCATGGATGTTCTTGTGCCGCGGATTGGCGAGCTGATAGGCGGTTCCCAGCGTGAAGACAATTATGAATTGCTGTTGAAACGCATTGAGGAAAACGGCATGTGCGAAGCCGATTATGACTGGTATCTTGATTCCCGCCGTTACGGTTCCGTGCCGCACGCTGGTTTCGGCCTGGGGTTTGAACGGATGATGATGCTGGTAACCGGTATAACCAACATTCGCGACGTTATTCCTTTCCCGAGAACGCCGAATTCGGTTAACTTCTAGACGATGGAGGAAAAATGCGGCGGATAATGTTGTTATTGGCGTTTCTTTGGGCTTTCGGCTTTTGCCGGGGGCCCTTCGCCGCATTTTATTTCGCGGATTCTCCAAACGGGCTGCCGTCTTGTCAAAATCAGGTTTTGCTTGAGCGGGTTCTGGCTGAGATAAAAAAATATCAGGAAGACAACCCGCCTCAAAACATCAAAGAGCGCCGCAAACAGCAGCTTTTGCTGAAAAATCTGAACGGATTTGTTCCCGTAGACAGCCGCGTCTTCACCTCAAAAGACGAACCACGGACAGCCAACCGCCTGATTACCGTAAAAATCAACCGGGGTTTGGATGATTCCGAATTAGTCCTCTGCAAAAGCTCGGGTCGCGGCGAAAAATACAATATTTACCTGCTGGTTTATCCTGACGGCAATGAGGGATACATTGTTGATATCCTCAATTTTGTTCCGATACAAATCGGAATGCCCGAACTAAGCTTTTCTTACTGATTTTTTTTATAAAATCTATTGTCTTTTTTCAAAAGACGGCTATTATATAAAGCTGTTGCGAAAGATAAATTCCGCATGAAAGAAGGTTGGTTTTAATGAGTAAAAGTTCTGCGCTTGCAGTTGTAAATACAAAGGCTAATCTGCCGGTTCTGGCAGAAGAAAACAGTCTGGTTTCATACTTTGAAAAGATTAAAAATTTTCCGGTTTTGAGTGAAGAAGACGAACAGAATCTTGTCCGCCGCTTTCAGAACAATGGAGATCTTGCTGCGGCTCAGCAGTTGGTAACCTCGCATCTGCGCCTTGCCGCAAAAATCGCCCTGACTTATCGCCGTTACGGTTTGCCGTTGGCCGACATTATTTCCGAAGCAAATATTGGGTTGATGCAGGCCGTGAAGAAATTCAGTCTGGATAAAAAAGTCCGCCTGGCAACTTATGCTATGTGGTGGATAAAGGCTGCGATTAACGATTATATCCTTCGCTCTTGGTCTTTGGTCAAAATCGGCACGATTGCCGCCCAGAAAAAGCTTTTTTACAATCTGAACCGCATCAAGGCGCGTTTGGGGCTTTTTGACAATAAGGAGCTTGAACCGGAAGTCGTCAAAACGATAGCCAAAGAATTGGTCGTTGAAGAAAAAGACGTTGTCGAAATGAATCGTCGTTTGGGCGGGGACAAATCTTTGAACGTTACCGCCGGTGACGACAGCGAAGATGAAAAAATTGACTTCGTTGTTGATGCCCGCCAAAACATTGAAGGGGCTCTTGCACTCCGTCAGGAAAAACAGTTGCGCCGCGATATCCTGCGCCGTTGTTTGGCTTCCCTGAATGAACGCGAACAATATATTATAGCTCATCGTATGTTAACCGATGAGCCTGAAACGCTGGATGATATTGGCGTCAGATTCGGCATCAGCCGCGAACGTGTCCGCCAGATTGAAAAAAGGGCTTTTGAACGTTTATCCGCCGTTGTCCGGGATGAAATGGCAAAAGTAAAAGATTTGGCGGCATAGATGACACAAGTAACCGACAGTGAATTTATATTTAAAAACCATCCGTCACCGAGTTACGACACGGCAGAATTACAAAAAAGCTTAAGGCGCCTGCTTGCAAAAGTCCGTAAACTCCGTGAAAAGAAGAACGAAAACGCTAATCTGATTGTTTATAAAGAACAAAGCCGCTCCGTATAGCGGCTTTATGATTCGAACGTAACACTACCTGCGTGAGCAGGTAGATGTAGACATTCCAGCCCAGCCGTTAGGCTTGCGTAGCGTTTGGGCTGGGCGAACGAAGTTCGAAATGGTTAATACCACTTGCGTTAGCTAGTGGAAGTTTATTTGTAAAAAATGTACACAACTGCCAGTCAGGAGGTTTGCATTCTTCTCAAAATATTTTAGATTACAGCCAGAACAAAAAGGAAATCTAAAAATGAATGAATATGAAGAACAGGTTTTAGAATGTCATAAAGCTATGGAGGTGGCAATAGCCGAACCATATAGTGTTGATTTGCTGCGTCTGCGCCAAAAGCTACTGCGAGAGGAAATGAATGAGCTTGATGTTGAAATCAATTCGTTGATTGCCGAGCAGGAACAATCCGGAATAACGCAAAAGGAAACGCGCGCCCGTATGATGAAAGAGCTTGCTGACTTGCAGTATGTTTTGAGCGGTATGGTTGTCGCTTTGGGTTTGCCGATGCAGGAGGCGTTCAGGCGTGTTCACCAGAGCAATATGTCAAAGTTGGTGAACGGCCGTCCCCTGAAGCGTGAAGACGGTAAGTTTTTGAAAGGCCCCAACTACAAACCGCCCTTTCTTGATGATCTGATGTAAAAGATTAAGGCTCCATCCCGGAGCCTTTTGATTTTAATATTTTGTTCCGTAAGATGGACAGGAATTGCTGTATTGATTGTATAAATCACTTCGACAAGATTCACATGCTTCTGCAGTGGAAGAACAACAAAAGGTACCGCCAGTCAGACCACGAACAATTGCTCTTCCGTCAGAGATATAGCAAAAAGGTTCCATCATTCCGCCACTGCAAAAATCGCCTCCGACACGTTTAGTGCAGGAACTTGATGTATCTGTAACATAACCATCTCCGGTATAATAATAAGAACAACTAGTATAGCAGGTTAGGCCATAACGCTCAACCGTATCACAAATTTGATTTTCTGGAATTTCTGAAAGATAAGGGCTGCATGTCGCTTTTTTACATCCGCTGGCCGAATTATAGTATCCGCTTTCGCAATAACATTTTCCATCTTCACAGTAAGCATTGCTGCCGCAAGAAACACCTTTACAAGGATTGAAAACACACTCATAACAAGTTGAGCCGCAATCAGTTGTTCCGACAGAAACTTTATCTTCTTTAGAAGAACAGTAAACCCAGGTGCTGCCTTGGGAGCAATAGTCTGAACAACAGGATTCGTAAGGGTAATAACAGGTCTTTGTTCCGCATTCATTTGTTGTCGTCCCTCCGCATCCACCGGGATTGATTGTAGATGTCCCGCTAGGACAAGATTCACTGCAGGGACGGCATTTGTCATACATAGTTGTCGAACCTGATAAACAGCTTTTTGCTCCGACTTCGGAACCAAATAGACATTTTTCAAATCCATCGCAAGGAGCTGGTTTTATTTTATATTTCTCCTTATTGCCACAGGCAATGCATGAAGAACCGTCTGTAACATAACCATTGGGAATATTATCTTTGGTGTAGATATATCCGTCACAGCGATTACAGCAAATTCCAAAAGAATCGTCAAAAGAGCAGCGAAGATTGTCAAGTTGCCAGCCGGTTGGGCATCTATTAACGAAACTGGGGTTCTCTTCCATACAGGCACGAGACGTATCTTTTTGACATTGTTTATATTTTTCGCGACAAGGTTCTCCAACTCCGTAATAAGGTTTTTCACAGGTTTGACTATATTCATCACTACAAGTACAAATATGGAAAGAAAAGTCTACCGGGCAAGGAATTTCTGATGTACCAGATGGACAAGCTTTTTGAAAATACCCCGCCGCCTGACATTGTTCCTGTGGCGTATCATAATCCGGAATACCCCCGGGATTGCCGTTGCCATTTCCCGGCGTTTCGTCATTGCTGAACTTCTCCCCCGAACACGCCCTCGTATCGGTGATGAAGCAGACTGAGGCTGTTTTAAAAACATTCAGCTTATTATCCTCCCCTTGAGGTAGGGGGAGCA
>ENA-UESE01001712-UESE01001712.1-human-gut-metagenome-genome-assembly--contig:-NODE-1712-length-15414-cov-3.367347_pt1 | contig 15414 bp, 10 predicted proteins | sample MGYA00242995_ERZ507996 | MGnify/ENA primary metagenome ERZ507996 (study PRJEB26167, sample SAMN06115489) | human gut metagenome | host: Homo sapiens | place: China:Sichuan | collected 2015-04-15... | reverse complement strand
GCGGCGCTGCCGGAATCGCTGCAAAACAGCAAGCCCAGCACACCAGCAGAACAGTATGAGACTTTATGCGCTATTCGCTCCTGGATGGCAGAGCGCACCACATACACGCTTGCGCCGGGAAAGACACCCCGGACACGGGATTTCGTCAACTTCTTCCTGCTGGAAAACCAGAAGGGATACTGTGTGCATTACGCCACAGCCGGAACGATACTTGCCCGGCATCTGGGCATTCCTGCCCGGTACTGCGAGGGCTATCTTGTGGGCGAGGACATTCTGGACAGCGCATCGGTGGATTCTGACGGTTACACCGTGGAACTAAAAGACCGGCAGGCGCACGCCTGGTGCGAGTTTTATGTGGACGGTTACGGCTGGGTCCCCTTTGAGATGACGCCGGGCTATTATGACAGCACCAAGGTCGGTGATGTGGAGGTTGCTGACTCGACAGAACCGCCCACAAATACAACGCAGGAAACCACGATGGATGCAGCAGCATCTAATGTCGTCTCCACGGAAATGACAAGCGCATCTGTGACTTCTGCCGTTTCGTCGGGAGAAAGCACTGCGTCAGAAACGGAGCCGATTCCCGGCGGCACAGAGCCAGATCCGAATGGCGGCGGTCTCTTCGGGAATACCGGCAGTGCAGCGAATCTGGTTCGGCTCTTTATACACATCTTCCTCTGGCTGCTGCTTGCGGCAGTTCTGACCGTGCCGCTGTTTGCCGGCGGCGCACAGATAACTGCGGCTGCGGAGGCGGCCGGGAAGACACTGGATGTGGTGTTCACGCACGACACCCACTCCCATCTGAACAGTTTTTCCACGGTGATTGACGGAGAATCCACAGAGGTGGGCGGATTTGCAAGGATCAAGACAGTGATTGATGAGCAGAAAGCGGAGAATCCGGACACGCTCGTTGTCGATGGCGGTGATTTTTCCATGGGTACGCTGGTGCAGACCGTCTATGAGGATGAGGCGGCAGAGCTTCGGATGCTGGGCGCAATCGGCTGTGAAGTGACGACGTTTGGTAACCATGAGTTTGATTACCGTTCCAGCGGACTGGCACAGATGCTGAAGAGTGCAGCCGAAAGCGGCGACGCACTGCCGGAGCTTGTGGTGTGTAATGTAGACTGGGATGCGATGGAGGCTGCGGGGTTAAACGACGGACAGCAGCAGATTTTAAGCGGATTTGAGGAGTACGGCGTGAAGGATTATGTCGTGCTGCAAAAGGGAGATGTCAATGTTGCTGTGACAGGTGTGTTCGGTGTGGACGCACTTGCCTGCGCGCCGACCTGTGAACTGTTATTCCGCGATCCGGTGGAAGCAGTCAAGGAGACGGTGGCAGAGATCAAGGCAAATGAGGATGTGGACATGATCGTCTGCGTATCACACAGCGGTACGTGGGAGGATGAGAGCAAATCCGAGGATGAGATTCTTGCCAGGAGTGTGCCGGATCTTGACCTGATTATCAGCGGTCATACCCACACAGAGCTCGCGGAGCCGATCGTGCACGGCGACACGTATATTGTATCCACGGGAGAGTACGGCAAGAAGATCGGAGAACTTTCCATGACCCAGAAGAGCGATGGCAGATGGGAGATAGCGGATTATAAACTGGTTCCGATTCTTTCGACCATCACTGCAGACGGAGCGACCCAGGAGAAGATTGATGGCTTCATGGAAGCGGTGGATACTGGTTATCTTGCAGATTTCGGGTACACCAAGGATGAGGTGCTTGCAACCAATAATGTGCAGTTTTCCACGTTGCATGATCTTGAGTATGAGCACACGGAACACAATCTGGGAGATTTGATGTCGGACGCCTATGTGTATGCCGTGGAGAACTCCGATGATTTTGACGGTGTGCCGGTGGATGTTGCCGTGGTTCCGAGCGGTACGGTGCGCGATACCTACACGGCCGGGGACATTACGGTGGAGCAGGTGTTTAATTCTTTTTCCCTTGGCATCGGTCCGGACGGCGTGCCGGGATACCCGCTGATCAGTGTCTATCTGACAGGGAAGGAACTTCGCACAGCCGCGGAGATTGACGCGTCCGTCTCCGATTACATGACGACAGCCAGACTTTATATGAGCGGACTTCATTTTACATACAATCCGAACCGCATGATTTTAAACAGGGTGACGGATATTTATCTGACCGATGAGAACGGAAGCCGCGTGGGGCTTGAGGACGATAAGCTGTACCGCGTTGTGGCAGATCTCTACAGCGGACAGATGTTAAGCGCGGTGACGGATATGTCGCACGGACTGTTGTCGCTTGTGCCAAAGTATGCGGACGGAACGCCGATCGAGGATTTTGAGGACGTCATCGTGATGGAGGGGAACCGCGAGTTAAAAGCGTGGGATTCGATTGCCAGATATATGCAGTCCTTTGAGGATACGGACGGCGACGGTATTGCCAATGTGCCGTCTTACTACAGCCAGATGCACGACCGCAAGGTGGTGGATGAGAGCCGCTCGCTCGGCGATCTTGTAAAGAGCCCGAATAAATATGCGGCTATGATTGTCGCCGTGATTCTGATTGTGATAATTCTGGTTGTATTACTGATTGTGTTAGTGGTAAAATTGATAAAACGCATACGGAGACGGAAAGCGGATACAATACATAAAAGATAATTGAAATACAGGAGACCATTATGAGTGCGCAGGATAAGACAGAGCAGGTGTTGCGGGAAATGCATATCATGTATGCCAACAGCGAGATGTATGATAAAGCGACAAACCGGGTTATCATAGACAAAAAGAAGGCGTTAAATCTCCTGCAGCGTCTGAATGTCTGCATCTACGAACTCATGGAGGAACATGAGCTTACCCAGCAGAGCCGCGATGCAGCAGAACGGCAGTTCCGCAGGAAAACGGACGGTATTGTCGAGGATGCGAACCGCATGGCGGAGGATGTGTATGCCGGATCGGTCATGTATACGGATGAGGCACTTCGCCGCGTACAGGATATTATGCAGGATGCGATGGACTCTGTCCGGGAGATCTGCGATAAGATGAATGATGCGCTCGCGCAGGAAAAGTCAAATGTGCGCAGGGATCAGTCGGAGTTAAAGAGCCACCTTGAGGATTTAAGGGATACGAACAAATACATGAATCTGATCGAGCAGCGCAACAAGGAGATTGCAAAGGAACGCGCGAAGCGCGGGCAGGAGAAAGAAGAGGCGACTTCCGTCTATGCATCCGTAAAGCCGGAGATCAAGATAAACGAAGAGTATTTTGAGAAGAATGGAATTCCGTTAGAGACAGAGGAACCGGAGGAAGAGCCGGAGAAGAACACCGGTGAGACCGGGGCGGAGATAAAAGTAAATCTCGATGCGGAATACTTCAAATGGAAAGAAGACGCTGACGGCGGCAAAGAGGAGAAGAAACCGGAGCGCCATTCTTTCTTTGGCAAGCGGTCGAAGTAATAGAATTGAAGAGAGAGTGGATATCCAATTGGTGGAAGATCCGCTCTCTTTTTTTACTCTAACCGGTAGGCGCGCGGCGACATGCCATAGTGCTTCCGGAACGCATCCCCGAAATAATTGCCGTCAGAAAAACCGCAGATCCCGGCAATTTCAGTGATCGAAGTGTCTGTCGTGCGCAGAAGGTGTGCGGCGTTCTGAAGCCGGATGTGCGTTAAGTATTCCTTAAAGCCGAATCCGGTTGTTTCCCGGAATTTTTTGGAAAAATAGGTGGGATTCATATGCGCGACTGCGGCGGCTGCTGCAAGTGAGACCGGCTCCTCGTAATGCTCATAGATGTAGCGTGCGCTCTCCTGGATGGCGGTGCTGGTCTCATCCAGAAACTGCGGAGTCTGGAGGACATTCTGGCACCGTGCAATCTCGACCAGAAATTCTGAAAAAAGGCTTCTGGTCATGAGCGGTGCATAAGGATCGCTGCTTTCGGATTCGAGGCGCAGGCGCGTCAACAGGCGTTCTAACTGCGGACGGCTGGAAGAGGGAACGGTGAGTCTGCTGCGGGAAAAAAGCCCGGCGCAAAGATCCGAGCCGCCGGCGGCAAACACCCGGTGTATGTAATCTTCCGAAAAAAAGATGTTGATGCGCTCGGCAGGACGCTTGGTTTCATAGAGAACGCGGTGCAGCACAGAGGGAGGAATCATAATCAGATCCCCCGGAAAGAGCCGGTAAATGCTGTGGCTGATAAAACAGCGGCACTGACCGGACAACAGGTAATAAAATTCGTAGTACGGGTGATAGTGGGATTCTCCCATATCGAAATGCGAATCGCGCTGTACCTGCGTAATTTTAAAATCGGCAATGCGGTCGTGACAGCTGAAGGAAGCGAAATCGTTCATATGTATAACTCCTGTTCCCGGTTCCGCGAAGGTTTCTGCGGAATGCTGATCCGGGATTTTTGCTTGTAATGACAAAAAATCAGTAGTATAAAGCAAAACAACGGAAAAAATTCGTATAAATAAATATATTTTTGTTATACCATGGGAGAACAGAAAAGTAAAGAAACGCAGATAGAAAAAGAATGGAGAAGAGCATGCAGGCAGATCTTTCAAAAAAGGACGAACAATTTCGCGAGTTTTCCCTAAACGGGCCCATGTGGCGGGTGGTATTGTATGTGGGATTTCCGCTGGCGCTCTATGAGAGCCTGAACCAGCTTTTTAAGATACTCGATACCATGATGGCGTCACACATTGGCGCATCCGCGGTGTCCGCAGTCGCGTATCTGTCCCAGATTAACATGATGATCTCGGCGGTGGGAACCGGGCTTGCGGTGGGCGCCAGCATCAAGGTGAGCCAGGCATATGGGGCCGGCGATTTCATGCTGGTAAAAAAGCGTGTCAGCACAATGTTTGCCATGTGTGGGGTGCTCGGTATCGCAATACTGTTTGTCCTGGTGCCGTTCACGCCGGAGTTTCTGCGCCTGATGAATACACCGGAAGAATTTATTGCGGACGGGAGCACGTATTTCAGGCTGGAGCTGTTCGGAATGGTCATCACGTTTTTCAATAACGTCTACATCGCCATTGAGCGTGCCAGAGGCAATTCCAAACGGATTCTGATTCTCAACACGGCGGTCATCGTAGTGAAACTGGGGTTGACGGCGTGGTTTGTCTACGGGCTGGACGGAGGCATCAATATGATCTCCTGTGCGACGATCATCTCACAGAGCTTTCTTCTTCTTGCTGCGTGCATCAATATGAACCAGAAAGGAAATGCGTTTGGATTCTCACTGCGTGCCGTCTCCATAAAAAAGGAGGTCATCTGTCCGATGCTCACACTGTCGTTTCCGGTCATCGTGGAGCGGATTGCGTTTGCGGTCGGAAAGGTGATCGTCAATTCGATGAGTACCGTCTACGGTTCCTGGACGGTGGGAGCGCTTGGAATCTCCAATAATATCGGCGGCATCACGACGAACCCGCAGAACGGATTTCAGGAGGGAGGCTCCTCCATTATCAGTCAGAATCTGGGGGCGGGCAGACCAAAGCGCGCGCTTTTGGCGTTCCGCTGGGGGCTTTACATTGATATGTTCATCGGACTGGTCATCATGACGGCGTCGCTGTTATGCTTAAACCAGCTGGCAGGTCTCTTTGCCGGGGACAATACAGAGTTTGCGGAGATGATCAAACAGATTTACCGGTTTGAGGCGGTCGGAGCCATTCCGCTCGGCGTCAACGCGGCGGTGATGGCGCTGCTTTATGGATTTGGAAAGACGCGTGTGACGCTGGTCATGAACTTCTGCCGTGTCTTTCTGTTCCGTGTGCCGGTACTTTGGGCGTTGCAGCAGTTCACGGATCTCGGAAACGTCAGCGCCGGCATTGTCATGGCGGTGAGCAATGTGGCGAGCGGCGTGCTTGCAGCGGTGGTGGGGATCATCGAGATACGCAGAATCTGTAACACATACGATGTGAGGTATTTTGGCGGCGAGCGGAAAAATTAAGAAATAAAAACTACACCCATAGATTGCAAATATTTCAACTCTATGTTAAAATGTCTAAAACAGTATCAATTCGATAGAATAAAGGACAGGACATGAGTATTAAAGACAGGATTCTGAAAAGGCGGGAAAGATTTGCATACGAACGCGCTCACTGGGTGGATGCGGATCCCGAAGAGAGCTGGTTTTATCTTATGACGAACATACAGCGCAACAACCTGTATTCACTGGTATTGATTGGACCGGCAATTTTTTGCATCTTATTTTACTCTTTTCCAGGGATTACGCCCAATATTGCGCTGTCTTATCTGACCATTGACATGATCGTGATCTTTGCCAAGAGGCATTTTGCAATCCGAAGGATCCGGGAGGATCAGGCGTATGCCCGGCTCGGCGACCGCACAGAGGTTCTTCTGCAGATGGCGCGGGAACTAAGTGAAAAAGATCAGGTGAAGAGGGAACAGAATACAGATCACACAGATAAAAGGGATAAGAATAAAAAGGCACAGGAGAAGAGACAAGACAGACAAAAGAGAAAAAAGAAAGAGTGATACTACGGCCGGGTAGCGTCCGTGTGCTTCATGACTTCGACAAGTTCACGCAGAATACGGATCTGTGCATCGGTGAGGTCTTTTACCTCGATGATCGTAGCGTAGGAATCGGTCGTGGTTCGTCCGAGAATATAGTCCGTGGATGTGTGATAGATATCAGCCAGTGCGATCAGACGCTCCAGACTGGGGTTACGCTCCGTTTTCTCATAAGCGCTGATTAAGGCAGTCGTCACACCGAGACGATTTGCGACTGCACTCTGGGACAGATGATTCTTTTCACGTAATTCAATTAAACGGTCTGCCATATTCTTGTCCATAATCAACGCCTCGCTTTCCTACTTAGTCTAGTGCACTTTTCCCATACTTGCGGTTATGAAGAGATCAACTATAAGTTGAAAATGATACTACTTAGAATATGCAGGACATGAAAAAATACACCCGCTGAAGATAAAGAATATCATAGCAGGTGTATTTTTATCATTAAAGGCGCAGTTGTCACTGATATGGCAGAAAGCCCATTTGAAGCGGGATCAGAAGCCGTCGCCCTCGCGGTAACCGGTTTTGCTGGTGATCATTTCACTGTTGTTTTTCACTGTATCGGAAGGCGTGTAAGCCATATCTGTATAGAGGAACTGATGAAGTGCCGTGACATTGGACGATAGGTCGCAGGGAATCACGACATCTCCCACTTTGTCATAGCGGTGGGCGGTTTTTTCATATGGGAACCCGTTGGTCTCGCTGAGCTTGTAATTAAAAATATTGGTGGCGAGTGCAAGCAGATCCGCATTGGAGAAGCTGGTCTGAATATCGCTGAAGAGAGTGTTGATTAGTGCGTTGAGCGTCTTCAGATCGGATTTTTGTGCTTTGGCAATCATAGCTGAAAGTACCGCACGCTGACGTTCCGTGCGCTTGTAATCATCACCGCCGCCGTAACGGATTCGTGCAAATGCCGTTGCCTGCACGCCGTTTAAGGTGTAAGTTCCGCCGGAAGACGGGCAGGAAGCGGTATTTCCGGTAAGGCGGTTTAATTCCTGAATATAGCCGAGCATCAGGCTGGCTTCGTCATCGGTGATCGTCATTTCCACGCCGCCCAGCAGATCCACACATTCGACAATTGCACTGAAATCCACCGTCACATAATCTGTGATTGCAAGATCGAGATTGGTATTGAGCATTGAGAGTGCCTGCTCGGGTCCTCCTTTTGCGTAGGCGGCGTTGCATTTTTCAAAGACTCCGCTGCCGGTGTCCAGATAGGTATCCCGGTAGATGGAGACCAGTTGGACCTCGTGCGTTTTGTTGTTGATATTGGCGAGCATAATGACATCGCTCCGCCCTTTGGACAGGGAATTGTTTGTACGGTTGTCCAGACCGAAGAGAGCAACTGTGCGATAGTCTGACATGGCATCCATTGTTTCGGAGGACAGATCTTCATTGATGGCGACTTGATCCATGTCAAGCTTTGTTTTCTGTATTTTTGAAAGTTTTACAACTGCAAACAACAAAAGAGTCAGCAGAAGAATCAGAATAATTTCTGCAATCAGCAAAATGACTCTGCGGCGTTTCTTCGTTTTTTTCTTTTTCATATCAAAGATCCTCCAGAATAAAAGCATGGTTGGGTTACCTGCTTATCTTAAAGCGGGAATATGCCGCCCGCAATAAAGATTCTCTTAATTTTGCGCGCAGATTTTTAAAAATAATTAAGAAATCTCCTCTATAACAATTTGCGCGTGTCTGTTAAAATGAAGAAAACAGGCAATAGAAAGGCTGATATGCAGTGCGATATCTGCCACGTTAGAATGGAGAGAAGAGAATGCAGACAATTCTGGTATGTGATGATGACAAAGAGATCGTGGAAGCGATCGACATATACTTACAGCAGGAAGGCTATCAGGTATTAAAGGCGTACGATGGAGAGGAAGCGCTTGAGATCTTAAAAGAAAAAGAAGTCCATCTTCTGATCATCGACGTCATGATGCCGCGGCTGGACGGCATCCGGGCAACGTTAAAGATCCGGGAGGAGAGCAGTATCCCGATCATTATTCTATCTGCGAAAACGGAAGATGCGGACAAGATTTTAGGACTTAATATCGGCGCGGACGATTATGTGGAAAAGCCGTTCAATCCTCTGGAACTGGTGGCACGTGTAAAGTCGCAGCTTCGCCGTTATACGCAGCTTGGCAATGCGGCAGAGAACGACGCGTCCGTATATACCGTCGGCGGTCTGTCGATCAACGATGATTTAAAAGAGGTCACGGTGGACGGGGAGACGGTTAAGCTGACGCCGATTGAATACAACATTCTGCTTCTCCTTGTGAAGAATCAGGGGAAGGTATTTTCTATCAACCAGATCTATGAGAGCATCTGGAACGAGGATGCGATCGGTGCGGACAATACGGTGGCGGTTCATATCCGCCATATCCGCGAGAAGATCGAGATCAACCCGAAAGAGCCGCGCTACCTCAAGGTAGTCTGGGGCGTGGGCTATAAGATTGACAAGAACTAGAGGAGCGTCTTTATGGAGAAAAGATCCTACAGTTACGGAATGAAAATAACGGGAGTGCTCCTTCATTCCTTTTTTACAATCGTTCTTACAGTGTCCGTGTTCCTTCTGGCATCGCTTGTCAGCAAGAATATTCTGGAGCTTACCGATATTGGAACCGATGATTTCCTTAGTTCCGGGTATTATCTGAAATGCATGGAGCAGAAGTGCAATGATCTGAACGATTATCTGCTCCTAACACAGAAAGGCGCGCTTCGGACAGCGGAGGATGAGAAACGCTATCTGCAGTATACCAATGAATTTAAGCAGGAGAGTACAAATTTCTGCTACTGGTATAAGATCAATGGCGTGTGGTATACTAATCAGCCAGATACCAGAGAGGGGCAGCAGTTCGATACGCAGACGGTTCTCATGGAGGCAAAGACCATGGGAGATTATCTGCTTTACGATATGGAAGACAAGGAATTTGGCACGGATATCCGGGGACTGGAGAATTATTTTTTCAGCAATAACGGCAATCAGATCTACTGGCCCCTGGAAGACGTGGTGCTTGTCATCGGCGTGGACACACAGCTTTCGGCAGGGGATGATCTGCGGGATGCCAAGATAGAATATGAAAGGCTTCATCCGTGGATCAAAGTGAGCATTGCAGGGGCAATTATCAGTCTGCTGGGCTGGATTCTGACGCTTGTGTACCTGACACTGGCAGCGGGACACAAGGAGGGGGAGGAAGGCATCGCCTTAAGCTCCATTGACCGCATCAAGACCGAACTTATGATTGCTGGCTTTGTGTTTTTATCGGCGGAGCTGGTTATGCTGCTTGCGAGAGCAAGCAGCCGGGAATGGGAGGTTGCAGGTCTCCTTGTCGCATCAGGGACCATCAGTTTTCTCATTGATACGCTGTTTCTTATCTTCTATCTGAGTATGGTGCGTCGCCTGAAAGCGGAAGTGATGTGGGAGAACAGCCTTGTGTGCTGGCTTGGACGCGGGATTGAGAAGACGTTCCGGGAAAGGTCTGTCACAGTTAAGATTTTGATGATCTTTGCGATTCATATGATCGTCTGCTTTTTCCTGGCGGCGGGAGCGTTTTACTACAGAAATGTGCCGGCACTCATTGCCCTGCTCTTATTCAGCGCCATGGAGGCATACATTCTGCTCCGGAAAGCGGTGGAGCACTATCAGATCCTGCAGGGAGTTGAGGAGATTGCGGACGGTGATCTCTCTGCCAAGATTGACGTTGAAGAACTTCACGGTGAGGACCGGAAGCTGGCGGAGACGATCAACAATATCGGCGCCGGACTGTTGCATGCCGTGGACGACAGCACGAAAAACGAGCGCATGAAAGCGGATCTGATTACCAACGTCTCCCATGACATCAAGACACCGCTGACATCGATTATCAATTATGTCAACCTTATACAGCGCGAGGATGTGGACAACGAGCGCGTGAAAAACTACGTGAAGATCCTGGACGAAAAGTCCCAGCGCTTAAAGCAGCTCACAGAAGATCTGGTGGAGGCATCCAAGGTCAGTTCCGGGAATGTGAAGCTTGAGATGCACAAGATCGACATTGTGGAACTGGTGTGCCAGACTGGCGGCGAATTCAATGAAAAGTTCGAGGACAAAGAACTTACGATAGTGACAAAGCTTCCGCGCCAGGCGGTCTACATCTGGTCAGACGGACGGCACCTCTACCGCGTGATCGAGAATCTCTATAATAATGTCGCCAAGTATGCACTTCAAAAGACGCGTGTCTATGTGGAAGTGCAGGCGGACGAAGAACGTGCCGTCTTTTCTATTAAGAATGTTTCGGCGCGGTCACTGGCAAGAGAGAACAGCGAAGTGGAAGATCTGACGGAACGGTTTATCCGGGGGGATTCCTCCAGAACGACGGAGGGAAGCGGTCTGGGACTTTCCATCGCGAAGAATCTCACGCTTCTTATGGGAGGAATGTTTGATATTTCTGTGGATGGAGACCTGTTTAAGGCGACCATCGCTCTTCCGCTCTATGTGGAGGGACAGGAAGAAAGGGGGCAGTGATATGGTAAAAGCAGTGATCTTTGATATGGACGGGGTACTCATTGACACGGAAAAATGGCTGAACAAATACTGGCGCCAGGCGGCAGCGGAGGCGGGGTATGATATGACGGTGGAGGATGGTCTTGCGATCCGGAGTCTCGCGGCAAAGTATGCGGCGCCGTTTCTGCAGGAGCGGTTTGGAGCGGATTTCCCGTACTGGACGATCCGCGAGCGGCGCAAGGAACTGATGAAGGCGCACATCGCGGCGAACGGGATCGATAAAAAGCCGGGTGTGGATGAACTTCTGGACTATCTGCGGGCGCATCGGATTAAGACGGCGGTGGCAACTGCCACAGATCCGGCGCGCACAAAGGATTATCTCACCAAAATCGGCATCTACGACAAGTTTGACCGTATAGTGTGCGCAACGATGGTGGAGAACGGCAAGCCCAAGCCGGATATTTATCTCTATGCCTGTGAGCAGATCGGGGAAGCGCCTGCGGACTGTATTGCGGTCGAAGATTCCCCCAACGGCGTGCGCTCCGCAACGGATGCGGGAATCCGGACGGTCATGGTGCCGGATCTGGCGGAACCGGATGCGGACACGGCAAAACGCATCGCGGCAAAAGCGGGTACACTCTTTGATATCATACTGATGTTTGAAGACGGCGATTTGTCATGATAAAGCGCGAAAGTGCTTGATTTTTACCTGCAAGACCGATATAATTTTTGAAAGGCTATGATAAGGGCAAGGAGGAAATCATGAAGTTATATGACAGCGGAGTATATCTGGTAAACGGAACGGAACTGGTTGCGGATGACGCGCAGGCAGCTGCCGCAATAAAGAGCAGGACGGGCAGAGAGGTGGCAAAAGCCGAGGCGGCGCAGGGAACGATCGCATACGGCATTTTAAAGGATCACAATGTATCCGGCAATATGGACAAGCTGCAGGTCAAGTTTGATAAGCTGACTTCCCACGACATTACGTTCGTAGGAATCATACAGACAGCACGTGCATCGGGACTGGAGAAGTTCCCGATTCCGTATGTACTGACGAACTGCCACAACAGTCTCTGCGCAGTGGGCGGCACCATCAACGAGGATGACCACATGTTTGGGCTGACCTGTGCAAAGCGCTATGGCGGAATCTATGTGCCGCCTCATCAGGCAGTCATTCACCAGTTTGCCAGAGAGATGCTGGCGGCAGGCGGCAAGATGATCCTCGGATCGGATTCCCACACGAGATACGGAGCGCTCGGTACCATGGCAGTCGGCGAGGGCGGTCCGGAGCTGGTAAAGCAGCTTCTCTCCAAGACATACGATATTGATATGCCGGGCGTAGTCGGCGTTTATCTGACGGGTACACCGCGCAAGGGCGTCGGACCGCAGGATATTGCACTGGCGATCATCGGCGAAGTATTTGACCGCGGTTATGTGAAAAATAAGGTCATGGAGTTCGTCGGACCGGGTGTTTCCAACATGAGTGTGGACTATCGTATCGGTGTGGACGTCATGACAACCGAGACGACCTGCCTTTCCTCTATCTGGAGAACGGACGATGCGGTGAAGGAGTTCTATGAGATTCACGGCAGAGCAGGAGATTACAAGGAACTGAATCCGGCAGCAGTTGCTTACTATGACGGAATGATCGAAATCAATCTGGATGAGATCAAACCGATGATTGCGATGCCGTTCCACCCGAGCAACACCTACACGATCGAGGAGCTGAACGCAAACCTGATGGATATTCTGGATGACTGCGAGAAGCGGGCAGAGGTAAGCTTTGACGGTGCGGTCAAGCTCGACTTAAAGAGCAAGGTCAGAAACGGCAGACTGTATGTGGATCAGGGTATTATCGCAGGCTGCGCGGGCGGCGGTTTTGAGAATATCTGTGATGCGGCGGACATCTTAAAGGGTGCGTCGATCGGACCGGATGAGTTTACGCTCAGCGTTTATCCGGCAAGTACGCCGATTTATATGGAACTGGTGAAAAATGGAGCCGTTGCCACGCTCATGGAGACGGGCGCGATTGTGAAGACGGCATTCTGCGGACCGTGCTTTGGCGCAGGAGACACGCCGGCGAACAATGCATTTTCCATCCGCCACTCCACGAGAAACTTCCCGAACCGCGAGGGTTCCAAGGTGCAGAAGGGACAGGTTGCTTCCGTGGCGCTTATGGACGCGCGTTCCATCGCTGCGACGGCGGCAAACAAGGGATATTTGACGGCAGCTACGGACGTGGATGTAGATTTTTCCAAGCCGAAGTATCATTTTGACAGTGCGATCTATGCAAACCGTGTCTTCGACAGCAAGGGCGTGGCAGATCCGTCCGTGGAGATCCAGTTCGGACCGAACATCAAGGACTGGCCGGCGATGAGTGCGCTTCCGGAGAATATGGTATTAAAAGTAGTATCGGAGATTCATGATCCGGTAACGACGACAGATGAGCTGATTCCTTCCGGCGAGACCTCTTCTTTCCGCTCGAACCCGCTCGGATTGGCAGAGTTTGCACTCTCCAGAAAAGATCCGCAGTATGTGGAACGTGCTAAGGAGATCCAGAAGGCACAGAAAGCAGTCGAGGAGGGCACATGTCCGGTTGAGGCAGTCGAAGAACTGCGCCCGGTAATGGATGCGATCCGTGCAGCATTTCCGGAGAAAACGTTTGGCGAAGAGATGAAGCCGGGAACACTTGGCTTCGGAAGTACGATTTTCGCGGTGAAGCCGGGCGACGGTTCTGCGCGTGAGCAGGCAGCGTCCTGTCAGAAGGTGCTTGGCGGCTGGGCAAACATCGCCAATGAGTACGCGACAAAGCGTTACCGCTCGAACCTTATCAACTGGGGTATGCTTCCGTTTGTCATTCCGGAGGGAGCGCTTCCGTTCCAGAATCTGGATTATCTGTTTTTGCCGGACATCCGCAAGGCAGTGGAAGAAAAGCAGAGCGAGATTACCGCATACGTGGTGAAGGGTTCTGAGTTAAAGGAATTTAGACTGGGACTGGGTGCGATGACGGACGACGAGAGAGAGATTATCTTAAAAGGTTGTCTGATCAATTATTATCGCGGATAAGCCCGTTTCGTGGCAATAGGATCAGAGAGAACAGGCAGTGTTAAGAAATGCACTGCCTGTGTTTTTACAGCGGAGTTTGTTTTAACTAACCAAAAAGTTTATTTTGTTGTAAATACAACAGACTAATTCCTGGTACCATGGTAGGATTTGGAAGAAATAGAAAACACGGGGTTGTGTAACAATAGAACATAGAGGAAAACGACCGCGTGTGTGAAATAGAAAGGAGAAATGAATAATGATGAATCCAAGAAAAGTTGCAGTAATCGGATGTGGTTTTGTAGGGGCGTCCATCGCGTTTGCCTTCATGCAGAAAGGACTGTTTTCAGAGATGGTGCTCATAGATGCCAATCACGCAAAAGCGGAGGGGGAGGCGATGGATTTAAGCCACGGTCTTCCCTACACGGCGTCGATGGACATCTATGCCGGGGACTATAAGGATGTGGCAGACTGCGGTCTGATCATTATTACCGCGGGAGCGAATCAGAAACCGGGAGAGACGCGTCTGGACCTGATCGAGAAGAATGTCGGTATATTAAAATCGATCGTTCCGCAGATCACGGCGACGGCGTTCGAGGGAATTTTAATGATAGTTGCCAATCCAGTGGATGTGCTGACCTATGCGGCACAGCAGATATCCGGTTATCCGGTGGAGAGAGTCTTTGGCTCCGGTACGGTTTTGGATACGGCGAGACTCAAATATCAGGTTGGCAGACATCTGGATGTGGACAGCCGCAGCGTTCATGCTGTTATCATCGGTGAGCATGGCGACAGCGAACTTCCGGTATGGAGCGGGGCGAATGTGTCCGGAATCGATCTGAATCATTTCTGCGAACTGCGGGGACATTTCAACCACGAGGCATCCATGGAGCGCCTGTATGAGGAGGTGCGCGACAGCGCCTATGAGATCATAGAGCGCAAGGGTGCGACCTACTACGGCATTGCCATGGCGGTTGCGAGAATTGCAGAGAGCATTGTGAAGGATGAGCATGCCGTGCTTCCGGTGTCGGTGGAACTGCAGGGAGAGTACGGTCTGTCCGGTCTGGCACTCAGCATCCCGTCGGTGGTCGGCAAGAACGGAATCGAGAAGGTGCTTGAGATTCCGCTCAATGAGAAGGAGAAAAATGCACTTCTTGCGTCGGCAGACCAGCTGAAGGCAGTCATTGAAAAATTAACATTAAATTAGCGGCAAATAAAGAATAGCGATTGGAAAACCTCCCTGCATGGGGTATAATGTACGCATAGGCAAAAGTGAGCATGCATCGAAACGGATGCAGATGCTTGCAGCGGCAGCCGGATCCGATGCATGTGAACGCGTCAGCGGGTCCGGAAAACCGTAGGTTTTTCGGACCTTTTGCCGTAGGCGTGAAA
>ENA-UESE01001705-UESE01001705.1-human-gut-metagenome-genome-assembly--contig:-NODE-1705-length-15482-cov-7.395391_pt1 | contig 15482 bp, 17 predicted proteins | sample MGYA00242995_ERZ507996 | MGnify/ENA primary metagenome ERZ507996 (study PRJEB26167, sample SAMN06115489) | human gut metagenome | host: Homo sapiens | place: China:Sichuan | collected 2015-04-15... | reverse complement strand
TAAGAAGGAACCAGAAGTTAAAGAATCCGGAGGAAGTGATGAGGATGCTGTATGCCTTGTCGGAGGATGAGAGATATCTGGAAAATATAGAATTTATGGAGGAAAGAGAGGGAACAGGAATGTGTGATTTGTTAGATGAAGCGGAGAACAGAGGAAGGAAACAGGGAATAGAGCAGGGAAAAACATTAGGGCTGGAACAGGGAAAAATACTGGGATTGGAACAGGGAGTCCGGGCGCTGATAGCCACCTGTAAGGAATTTGGGGCAAGTTTTGAAGAAACGGCAGGGAAGCTGAAAAAGAGGTTTGGGCTGGAAGAGGCGGAAATTGAGCGGGATATGAAATTATACTGGTAGAAACAGGAAGAAACAGTTTATAATGAACTGGATGGACAGAGTACACAGTTGAATAAAAGGAAGGAAAGAACTCTTATGCTGAAAGAAGAAAAGAAAATCTGGATTGCCCAAAGGGCAGACCCCTATGTTATCCGTCATACAGACGGTATTTATTATTTTATGGCAAGCGTACCGGCATATGACAGGATTGTGCTTCGCAGCGCAGAAAAACTGGAAGAACTGGCAGATGCGGAAGAGGTGACAATCTGGATGAAGCATGAAACCGGGACTATGGGAAATCATATCTGGGCACCGGAGCTTCATTATATAAAAGGACACTGGTATATTTATTTTGCTGCAGGAGATGCGGAGGACAAGTGGCATATCAGACCGTATGTACTGGAATGTACCGGGCAGAACCCCATGACGGATGCCTGGGTGGAGCGGGGGATGATGCAGTGTGCTCCGGAGGATGAATTTTCCTTTCGCTCCTTTTCTCTGGATGCCACTGTTTTTGAAAACCATGGGGAATATTATTATGTCTGGGCAGAAAAGGTGGGAGTCGGAAAAATGATTTCCAATTTATATATTGCCAGAATGGAAAGTCCCGTGAAGCTGGCAACCGTACAGGTGCTTTTGACTACGCCGGATTATGAATGGGAGAGAAGGGGGTTCTGGGTAAATGAGGGCCCTGCTGTTTTAAAACATCAGGGAAAAATTTATCTGACCTATTCAGCCAGTGATACCGGAGTGAACTATTGTATGGGTATGCTTACGGCGGATGAAAATGCGGACCTTTTGGATCCGGAGCAGTGGTCAAAAAAACGGGAACCGGTACTGGCTACCTGCAGGGAAAAGGGAATTTTCGGCCCGGGACATAACAGCTTTACCACAGATGCAGAGGGAAATCCGGTTCTGGTTTTTCATGCCAGGACAGAAGAAAAAATCGAAGGCGACCCGCTGTATAATCCGAATCGTCATGCCATGCTGCGTCATGTGATTTTCGGAATAGACGGAGAACCACGCTTTTTCCTGTAAAGGGCTAAAGTATTCCGCTTCTTAGCCGATAAAAGTATTAGTAAGGAAAACACAGATGGCAGTAGAAGGAGGGATTCCTATGCGTATCGAAGCATATACACAGGTGCAGCAGCTGTATCAGAACCGCAAGGTTACAAAGACACAGCAGGCTGGCAGCGTATCCCATGCAGACCAGGTACAAATCAGTAGTCTTGGAAAGGATATCCAGACGGCAAAGGCAGCAGTAGCGGCGGCTCCCGATGTGAGGGAGGATGTAGTCGCATCTGTCAAAACACGGATTCAGGATGGAACCTACAGCGTGGAAACAGGAAGCTTTGCAGAAAAGCTTTTGAAAAAATATGAGGAAATGAGGTAAGAAGTCCCGTGGCAAGTCTGATGGAAAACCTGATTCAGGTATTGGAACAGGAAAGTGAAGAATATGAGGGACTTCTGAGCTTATCTCAGAAAAAGACGCCTATAATCGTGAGCAGCGATTTGGAAAAATTACAGAAAATCACGGATGATGAACAGGTAATTGTAAGCAGAATCAACCAGCTGGAAAAAAAGCGTACAGAGGTGGTTGCTGATATTGCCAATGTTTTAAACAGGGATGTTGACACTTTAAAATTAGCAAATCTGATTGAAATGCTGGCAGCAAGGCCCGTTGAACAGGCAAAGCTGGCGGAAGCCCATGACAGGCTCCAAAAATCCGTTTATGGATTAAAACGGGTAAATGAGCAGAACAGAGAGCTTCTGACCAATGCGCTGGAGATGATAGAGTTTGAAATGAATCTCCTGCAGGCCTCCAAGGCGGCGCCGGAAACGGCAAATTATAATAAAGGTGCGTACAATGCCGGAGATACCATGGGAGTATACAACGGCGGATTTGATGCAAAACAGTAGTTGAGGTGATTTACATGCCATTAATGGGTAGTTTATATATCGGAGCATCCGGATTACAGACCAGTCAAAATGCGCTGAATACAACAGCGCATAATCTTTCTAACGTAGATACAACCGGATATACCAGACAGCAGGTACAGCAGTCTGACAGACGCTATGTAACCCTTTCCATAGACCCGAAATCTGTAAACAATAAGCAGACAGGTCTTGGGGTTATTTATTCCAGGGTAAAACAGGTCAGAGATACTTTTCTGGATAAAACATACCGGAAGGAGTCCGGAAGAAGTATGTTTTATGAAGTATCAACTGAAGTTCTGGAACAGGTGGAAAGCCAGCTTGGAGAAATGCAGGGAGAAGCGTTCCAGACAACCATTGAAGATTTCTGGACGGCAATTCAGGAACTGGCAAAGGACCCGGCAAGCTCTGTCACGCAGGGACTTCTGGTACAGAGAGCGTCAGAATTTATAGAGCGTGCAGGTGCGGTATATTCGGGACTTTCTTCTTATCAGGATAATCTCAATATTCAGATAAAAAAACAGGTAGATACAATCAATGATTACGGTAAGAAAATCCTGACATTGAATGACAGTATCAGGGCAATCGAAGCAGGCGGGATTGAACATGCCAATGACCTTCGGGATGCCAGAAACCAGATACTGGATGAACTGTCTGAAATGGCGGATATTACCTATGGAGAGGACTTGTATGGAAATGTCTATGTCCGCATTGAGGGAGTGGATTTCGTAAAGGGAGGCACCTGCTATGAAATCGCTCTGGATGTGGATGCAACCAACGGCTTCTATACACCCTTCTGGCCGCAGAATGCAAAATATACCGTTCAGGCGGATGGCACAAGAAAATATGTGATTGACGGAGCAGAGGTATTTAATTTAAACCGGGAAATATCTACGGATTTAAATACGGATATCGGCGGATTAAAGTCCATGCTTCTGGCAAGAGGCGACCATCGGGCGGATTACACGGACGCGACCGGGGGCAATTATGATAAGGTTTCCCAGTCAATTCTGATGAACATTCAGGCAGAGTTCGACCAGCTGATTCACAATGTAGTAACAAAAGTAAATTCCATTCTGGCAGAGGCTTCCGGACAGCAGACGGGGGATTTGACACTGAAGGATGGAACGGTGCTTAAAAACGTAAGCTACTGTAAATCAGAGCCGGATGGATATTTGAGAAGAGAGGACGGCAGTCCGATTCAGCTTTTTACAAAGGCAACCACAGATGGTTACAGAAAAGTGACGGCGCTGGATGAAAATGGTGTTGAAACGGACTATTGGGTATATAACGAAGAAGATGCCTCCCAGGGAGATTCCCTGTATACCATCGGTAATCTGGAAATTGATGCAGAGCTGATGCAGAGCCCTTCCAAGCTGGGCTTCAGGCTGGCAGACGGCTCCGAGGATATCAAGACAGCGGAGGCTTTGAAAGCGGCATTTACAGAGGAAAGCTATACCTTAAATCCCAACGTAAAGAAGAAAACAACCTTCGTGGATTATTATACAGACCTGGTTTCCCAGGTGGCAAATTCCGGTTCTGTTTACAGAAGTATCTATGAGAATCAGACGGACACGGTAGAATCGGCTTCCAGCGCCAGAGAACAGGTTATCGGAGTATCCTCCGACGAGGAGCTTTCCAATATGATTAAGTTTCAGAATGCCTACAACGCATCCAGCCGGTACATTAACGTTATCAGTGAGATGCTGGAGCATATTATCAATACACTGGGTGTATAAAGCAGACAGGGAGGAAGCAGGATGCCTTCACAGTTTTTTGGATTAAGTATTTCCTATTCAGGGCTTCTGGCAAGCAATGCGGCTTTGAATACAACGGCAAACAATATAGCAAACGTGCAGACAAAGGGGTACAGCAGGCAGCAGGTATCCCAGCAGGCGGCGAGCGCACTGCGGGTTTTTCAGACCTACGGCTGCGCGGGAGCGGGTGTGGAAACCCTGGCAATCGAAAGAGTGCGGGATGAATTTTATGACGGAAGATACTGGGATAATAATTCCAAGGTCGGGGAGTATAACCAGAAGCAGTATTATATGACCCAGATAGAATCCTATTTTGATGATAACGGTAAAAATTCCGGTTTTAAGACTATTTTCGACCAGCTGATGGTAACGGGAATGCAGGAGCTTTTGAAAAATCCGGACAATGCGACCACAAAATCCCAGTTTGTAGGATATGCGGGAGCCCTGACGGAGTATTTTAACGGGCTGGCGGGAAACCTGCAGAAGCTGCAGAAGGATGTCAATCAGGAGCTGAAGCTGAAGGTAGACGAAATCAACTCTCTGGCAGGCGAAATTGCAACCCTGAATAAGCAGATAAACACCATTGAACTGACAGGGGTAAAAGCAAACGAACTGCGGGACAGAAGAACCCTTTTGATTGACCAGTTATCAGAAATTGTGGATGTGGATGTCACGGAAACTCCCGTGGTGGATACCAATAATCCGGACAGGCTTACCGGGGCAAACCGTTATATCGTAAAGATTGCCGGGGGACAGATTCTGGTGGATGACAGCGAATATAACGGTCTGGAATGCGTGGCAAGAGAAGCCTATGAAAAGGTAAACCAGACAGATATTGACGGACTGTATGATGTTTACTGGGAAAACGGACAGAAATTTAATCTGTATAATGCAGCCATGGGCGGTTCCTTAAGGGGACTGGTACAGATGCGGGATGGCAATAACGGAGAGAATTTTACCGGAAAAGTTACCGGGACGGGGACTTCCGTAGATGGTCAGGGCAAGATTCATGACATGGTAACGATTCAGGTTTCCAAGGCATACCTGACAGATTTGAATAAATGTAATCTTTCTGACCAGGGTGGTATTATCAATCTGGGAAATCAGGAATTTTATTATGATTCCTGGGAATACGAAATAAGCTATGATGCCAACGGAGAGCCGGTATATTCCTATACCTTTACGCTTTCGGATTCTGAAAAGAATGATTTGCGGCTGACCAATGACAGGGTGGGAAAAACAGCATCCATCGGTGCGAGTCTTTCCTATCAGGGTGTTCCCTATTATATGAACCAGATGAATGAATGGGTAAGAACCTTTGCTGAGAAATTTAACGACATTCTCACAAGCGGTTATGCCTCCGGAAATGAAAAGGGTATCAAGATGTTTACCGGTGATAAGACAACCACAGATGCCCAGTACGAATTTCCGGATGATTTCAGATATGATTCCTTTACCTATGAGGATTATGTCAATGGCGGAAACCAGTCCATGAAAGTAAAAAATTCCAGTGACAGCTATTACCGCCTGACAGCAGCCAATTTCAGCATTGTGACAGCTATGGAGCTTGACCCGGGCAGAATGGCAAACCGCTATGACCAGGGGGATGGCGTGGAGCAGAGTGACCTGCTACAGGATTTGAAAAATCTGGCAACGAATAAGGAGCAGATGAGCTTCCGAGGTGCTTCCGCATCAGAATTTTTACAGTGTATTCTTTCGGATGTTGCTTTGAATGCGCAGCGTGCGGAAACCTTTCAGAAAAGCTTTAAGGATGTTGCAAATACAATTGATACCCAGAGGCTTTCTATTTCCGGCGTGGATGAGGATGAGGAAGCAGTCAGTCTGGTAAAATATCAGAACGGCTATAATCTGGCATCCAAAATGATACAGACGCTGACGGAAATTTATGACAGGCTGATTCTGGAAACAGGCGTTTAAAAAGAGTCAGAACAGGCTGCGTTGAGAAGGAAGCGCAGAAACGGAGGCTTTCATGAGAATTACCAATAAAATTATTCAGAACAACAATCTTTCTAATATCAATACAAACAAGATATATCAGGATACCTTAAGCACCCAGATGTCTACCCAGAAGAAAATCAACCGTCCTTCTGATGACCCTGTGGTTGCAATCCGTGCCCTGAGACTGCGCAGCAGTGTAACAGAAGTAACCCAGTATTACAGCAAAAACATACCGGATGCGGAGAGCTGGCTGAATGTAACGGAGGATGCGCTGAAGAATCTTTCCCAGATTATGACCAGTATGATTAGCCAGTGTACCAAGGGCTCCAGCGGAGAATTAAAGACGGAGGACAGACAGATTATTCTGGAACAGTTAAAGGCGCTGGCGGATGAGGTCTATTCCACGGGAGATGCGGATTATGCGGGAAGATATGTCTTTACAGGGTATCGCACCGATACTTCCTTAAGTTTTGACAAGGAGCAGAATCTGACTTATAGCATCACAGAACAACTCGACAGCAGTGCCATCAGCAGTGTGACAAAGGTCAATACGGACGAGCTTCTGAATATCAATTCCAAGAATTATATGGACGCGGACAAGCAGGTAAAGGAGCAGGACATTACATCTGTAGATGTATACCGGATTCGGCTGGCTTATGACAACTGCCTTGCGGATGGCGTTTTACCTCAGGTTCAGTACTACGGAGCAATACTGGATGCAGCTGGTGCGCCAACGGGACAATATGAATTAAAAACTCTGGGACAGCAGGCAGGCGGAACAAATGCTATGAAGCAGATGCACTCCTATGAGGATCCATATACCTTTGTGGCACAAAATGATGATGCTCTGGTGTATGTACCGGAAACGGGAGAAATCCTGATGGGTAAGAACCATTATGAAACCCTGATGGCAACGAAGGATGATGATGCCACAAAGCAGAATGAGGGAGAAATCCGGGTAACTTATCAGAAGGCAAGCTGGCAGAAGGGAGATTTACGCCCGGAGCACTATTTTGCCTGCAGGAGCAATCCCGGAACAGCGGATGAAATTTCCTATAATTCCGCATACCTGACCGGAAATGCGGAAAGACAGGATATCGAGTATGATGTGGGATTCAATCAGACAATCCGGGTAAATTCCACAGCAGATGAGTGCTTTCAGCATGGCATTGGCAGAGAAACGGATGATTTGGTAAATGCCATGCAGAATGTGCTGGATTTGGAAGGGGTAAAAACGAATCTGGAATCCCTTTACAGTAAAGCGCAGGAGGGCAGCAATGAGCAGACGGTATTAAAGGACCAGCTTGATGCTGTGGAAAAAGCGCTGACCTATGCAAAAGACAAGGAGCAGAAGCTTTTTGAGAAGGGGATTACCAGCTTTCAGGGATATCTGGACGATACAAACCTCTGCATTACAAACTGTGGTACAAGAAGCAGTAAGTTAAGTCTGGTAAAAAACAGGATGCAGAACCAGAAGACAACCTTTGAAACCTTAAAGAGTGAGAACGAGGACGTAGATATTACAGAGGTTGCTATTCATTTAAAGAGCGCGGCGCTTACTTATGAGGCAGCCTTGATGGCAACGGGAAAGGTAACGCAGACCAGTCTGCTGAATTTCATTTAACAGAGAGAAGATTGGAAAATAAAATTTTTCAATTGCGGGTTTTGTGTCCGGGCGCACTTGACACAAACTCGTCATGCGGTGGAGAAGTGCGCAGAAATGAGTATAAGCATGAAAATAAACACAAAAAAGTTCGGGGAAATTGAAATCGAAGAAGAAAAGATAATTGTATTTGAAAACGGAATTATCGGATTTCCGGATTTAAAGCATTTTGCCCTGATTCATGATGCGGAAGAGGGAACGAATGCAGGAATCCGTTTTTTGCAGTCTGTGGAAGAACCCGGTTTCGCGATGCCGGTGATGGATCCGCTTCTGGTAAAGCCGGACTATGACCCGGAGGTAAATGATGAACTGCTCAGTGCCGCCGGAAATATTACGCCGGATAATATTCTGGTGCTTGTAACGGTTTCCGTACCCAGGGAAATTCAGAAAATGAGTGTGAATTTACAGGGGCCGATTGTCATTAACGTGGAAGAACATAAAGCATGTCAGGTTATTGTGGAAAGCAAGGACTGTCCGGTGAAGTTTCCTGTCTATGACATCTTGAGGGCTGGAAAGGAAGGTGCATAGAATGCTGGCATTGTCGAGGAAAAAGAACGAGGCAATCGTTGTCAATAATAATATTGAAATTACTATTCTGGAGGTAAAGGGCGATCAGGTAAAAATCGGTATCAATGCCCCAAAGGAAGTGCCAATTTACCGCAAGGAGGTTTACCTGCAGATTCAGGAAGCGAATAAAGAAGCCATGGCTGCAGACGGCATGGAAGCACTGAAAAATCTTCTGGGATAAATTCACTATTAATTTTTGTATATAAAAAGCCGATAAAGCATTTAGATACACAGTAGGGTGTACCTGCGTTGACAAAGAACACACGGAGGTGGATGTGAAATGACAGTAGAACCGGTATCCAGTGTAATGACGATACAGGCACAGGGAAGTGCAATATCGAAGTCACAGACTTCTGTACCGTCGGAAAAGACAGATGAAACAGAGGCAGGAAGACAGGCTGTCCAGGCTGCAGAGGCAGTAGACAAAACAACAAGCATTGTGGAAAATTCCCAGGAAAAGGGTTTCTCCGGCAAAGAGGATTCCCAGGGAAAGGAAGCCACGAATGAGCAGATTCGGAAAGCAGTAGAGCAGATTAACAAAAATATGGGAAACTCAGAGGCTGTTTTCGGAATCCATGAAAAGACCAATCGGGTCATGATTAAGATTGTAGATAAGGAAACAAAGAAGGTTATCAAGGAACTTCCCCCGGAAAAGACGTTGGATATGATTGCCAAGGTCTGGGACATGGCGGGAATTCTGGTAGACGAAAGGCGCTGATAAAGGTATGGCGCAGAAACGAGGATTATTATGGCAATGCGATTAACGGGACTGATGTCCGGCATGGATACAGAATCTATGATTCAGCAGCTGGTGGAAGCAAAGAGCACCAAGGTGGAAACTGCTAAAAAAGACCAGACGAAGCTGGGCTGGAAGCAGGATGTCTGGAAAGAACTGAATACCAAGCTGAAAAATCTGCAGTCCAAGTACTTGAATGAGATGCGTTTTACCAGTGGCTATACCCAGAAGACCACAAAGGTTTCCAACGAAAGCGCAGTAAGCGTTATAACAGGAGAGAATGCGGTAAATGGTGTGCAGTCCCTGAGCGTGGACCAGCTGGCAAAGACAGCATATCTGACCGGTGGCAAGGTAACTGCGTTGGATTCTGCTGCTTCTCAGGATGTGACTGCATTAACAAAAATGAAGAACCTGATGGAGTTTGAAACAGGCGCAGATGGCAATGAGGTTACAAAGACCCTGACCTTCGCAAAGAAAGATGGAACAAGCGTAGATATTACCCTGACTTCCAAGACAACAATTTCCGATGTGCTGACAAGCTTAAAGGAAGCAGGGGTAAATGCAAACTTTGATGCAAACCAGAAGCGCTTCTTTATCAGTGCGAAGGAATCCGGCGCTGACGGAAACTTTACCATAACCTGTGATGACAACAATGCCCTGAAGGCACTTGGGTTTAATATTCCGGCGGAAGGCTCCGGCGAGGAAGGTGCAACCTATATCAAGGGCCAGAATGCCAAGCTTACTCTGAACGGAGCAGAGTTTGAAAGCAATAATAATGTATTTGAAATTAACGGACTGACCTTTACCGCTCTGAATGAAACCAAGGGTGAGAATGTTACGATTACAACCCAACAGGATACAGACGGCATTTACGATATGATTAAGAACTTCTTAAAGGAGTACAATTCCATCATCAATGAGATGGATAAGCTGTACAATGCAGATTCCGCATCCGGCTATGAACCTTTGACGGATGAGGAGAAGAAATCCATGTCTGAGAGCGAAATCGAAAAGTATGAGAGTAAAATAAAGGATTCCCTGCTTCGCCGGGACAGTACCGTTTACAGCATCAGCTCTGATTTGAAGCAGATAATGAGTGGTGGAATAGAAATAGACGGACAGACCTATTATCTGAGCAGTTTTGGTATTGAAACTCTGAGCTATTTTACAGCGGCAGAGAATGAAAAGAATGCTTACCATATTGCAGGCGACCCAGATGATTCCGATACCTCCGGAAATGCGGATAAGTTAAAGGGGCTTATTGCCTCTGACCCGGATTTGGTAGTCAATTTCTTTACCAAGCTTTCCCAGAATCTGTATACATCCATGAATGAACATTCTACGGCGGTAGAAGGATATCGTAGTTTTGGCAGCTTTTATGATGACAAAAAGATGAAATCCGATTACAGCGATTATACAACAAAGATAAAAGACCTGGAAGAAAAGCTGGCAGACTATGAGGATAAGTGGTATAATAAGTTTGCTGCGATGGAAACTGCTATGGCAAAAATGCAGAACAATGCAAGTGCCGTTACCAGTCTTCTCGGAGGTTCATAACATAAAAACACGGTAACTGTTCAGAACTTATTCATTTGGTTCTGAACAGTTACCTGATGCGTACATGAAACGCAGAAATGAGGAAGGCTATGGCATTACCAAATGCGTATGCACAGTATAATAACAGCAAAGTACTAACCGCATCCCCTGCGGAACTGACCCTGATGCTCTATGAAGGTGCTATCAAGTTCTGCAATATTGCTATTGTGGCTGTGGAAAAAAAGGATATAGAGAAAGCCAATAACAATATTATCAAGACGGAGCGGATTATCGATTATTTCCGTCAGACACTGGATACGAAATATCCTGTGGCGGAGGATTTTGACCGGGTATATGAGTACATTGGACGCAGACTTGTGGAAGCAAATCTGAAAAAGGATAAGGAAATTCTGGAAGAGGTAGCAGGACATCTGCGCTCTATGCGGGATACCTGGAAGGAAGTCATGCAGGTGAACCGTGAGAAAGGAACTCTCTGATGGAGAATTATCTGAATATTTTGGCGGAAAGTCTGGATAAAAAGATAAAGCTTCTTGAAAAAATCCAGGATTATAATAAACGTCAGGAGGAAGCATTTTCTTCCTCAAAAATAAAACTGGAAGATTTTGACCGGGCAATTGAGGAAAAGGGAAACCTGATTGAAGAAATCAACCGGCTGGATGCCGGATTTGAAAGCCTTTATCAGGGGCTGGCAGAAGAATTGAAAGGAAACCGGGACAAATATGCGGCACAGATTTGCCTGTTACAGGAAAAAATTTCCAGAGTAACAGAAATGAGCGTTGCAGTCCAGACCCAGGAGACCAGAAACAAACAGCTCATAGAGAGTTATTTTGTAAAGCAGCGTCAGGGCATCAAAGAAGGGCGTACCGTTTCCAGGGCGGCATATAACTATTACAGAAACATGAGCAATTCCAATCATGTACCGCCCCAGTTTATGGACAGCAAACAATAAGAAACAGGAAGAATAAACGAAAATTCGTTCATAAAAAGCGTTGACTTTCGTTAAAAAAGCTTGTATATTATTTATACAAGCTTTTTTATTTTACATAATCATTTATTTCTATGCAATGTTCCGGCACACTCTGCCAAACAACGCAAAAACAGACAACTTAACAGGAAAGGGCAGAGGTGAAAGAATTTGCAGGATTAGATAATTTGCAAGAGCAGATAACCATACCTCCTGCCTGGCACAGAAAGAGGCTTTGAAGGCACCTTTCAGAAGGGAGAAACACAAATGACAGATTCACAGAAACTTGATTACTTAATTGAACAGTTCGGAGAAATGCGTGCAGACATCAAAGAACTGCAAAAGGGGATGAACAACCTTGAAATGAGGATGGACAGGGTAGAAAAACGCCTGGACAGCCTTGAAATGCGAATGGATGCTGTGGAACAGCGGTTGGACAGACTTGAACAGCGAATGGATGCTGTGGAACAACGATTGGATGCTGTGGAAAATAGGCTGGATAAACAGGAAGAAGAAATCCGATATATCCGTCTATTTCAGGAAAACCATCTGCAAGCGCAGATTCGCAGGATTGCAGAAGGACATTTGGATTTATACAGAAAGCTGTTGGATGCTTTAAAAATTTCGGGAGAAGATGAGCTTATCCATGTGCGGGTCAATATGCTGGAAAGTGATATGAAACGGGTGAAGGACAGACTTGCGATGGGGTAAGCACCAGAATAAGGAACAAGAAAGGAATAAGGAAAAAATACTTTGCTCTAAAGATTCTCCTGCTATCAACCGATATATTTTATAATAGAAGAATAAGATAGCAGGGAAGCTGAAGAAGAGAATGGATTCTGGGAAAAATGGATTTTGTAAAGAAATCGGCTTCGGTCGGTTTCTTTTTTTGTATCTGAAAGCAGAGGTATAACGGATGAAGGTTGTTATTCTGGCAGGCGGGCTTGGCACACGAATCAGTGAGGAAAGCCATTTAAAACCAAAGCCCATGATTGAAATAGGGGATGCGCCTATTTTGTGGCATATAATGAAAAGTTATTCTTATTATGGTTTTCATGATTTCATTATTTGCTGCGGATATAAAGGGCATATTATCAAGGAATATTTTGCAGATTACTATTTGCATCGAAGCGATATTACGTTTGATTTCTCTAACAATAATGAAATGATTGTACATAACAATGTGGCAGAACCATGGAGAGTAACGTTGGTAGATACCGGATTATATACTCAGACAGGTGGAAGAATAAAGCGTATTCAGAAATATGTGGGAAATGAGAGCTTTCTCTGTACTTACGGAGATGGGGTATCAGATATTGATATTACAAAATTAGTTGCCTTTCATAAAGAACATGGGAAATTGGCAACAATTACGGCAGTGCAGCCGGGAAATAAATTTGGTGTACTGGACATTGGAGCGGATGAGGTCATTCAGAAGTTCACGGAAAAAGGAAAAGAAGAAGGCGGCTGGATTAATGCCGGATTTATGGTACTGGAGCCACAGGTGTTTGAGATGATAGACGGTGACAGTACTGTTTTGGAGCGTGTACCATTTGAACATCTGGCAGAATTGGGACAATTGACAGCATACCGATACAATGGCTTTTGGCAGTGCATGGACACGCAAAGGGATAAATTCTATCTGGAAAGACTGATTGAGGAGGGCAAAGCCCCATGGATAAAGTGGACATAAAGGTAAGTGTCATTATGCTTACTTATAATCGGGAGAAGCTGGTGGCACATGCAATAGAATCAGTTCTTGCTCAGACAATGCAGGAGTTTGAGTTTATTATTGTGGATAATGGTTCTTCCGATAACAGTGGAAAAATAGCAGATGAGTATGCAAAAAAGGATAACAGAGTACGTGTATTACATATTCCCAAGAGTACAATTGGAGCAGGAAGAAATGAAGGGCTGAATATTGCGTCAGGAAAATATATTACTTTTTTGGATGATGATGACAGCATAGATGCAGATATGCTGGAGTTTATGTACCGGTTGGCGGTGGAAAATGATGCAGAGATTTCCATTTGTGGTTCTACTAAAACAGTCAATGGGCAAGAATTACCCAATTGTGTTTTTCAGGAAAAACTTCTTATGACACCGGAAGAAGCGGTTGTTACTTTACTGAAGCGGAAAAAATACAGTGCAGGAATGCCCGCAAAATTATTTGAAAGAAGCCTGTTTGACAAGATTCGGTTCGCAACAGACAGAAGATATGAGGATATTCATACTACCTATAAATATTTTGCCGAGGCGAAGAGGGTTGCAGCGCATGGGCTGCCTAAGTATCGTATCTTAAGGCATCCGGGAAATAATTCAAACTTTACCACAAATGATTTGCTCCTGACACCGGAGCAGTTGGACGAATACTTTGAAGCATTTCGGGAGAGAACGATTTATTTGTCGGAGAAGTTACCTGAAATCGCGGATTATGCACAATACAGTGAGTGGTCGTATATGATTTCCATGTGCAACAAAATAGAAAAAAATCATTTGGAAAAATGTAAGAAGCAACTTGAATTTGTGAAAAGGGAACTGACAGAGCACTATGAGGAATTTTATAATTCACCTTACATAGAAGAATTTGAGAAGGAATTTATGAGGAAGTATATAGCTTTAACGGGAGTATAAGAAATTTTATCGGAAAGGGAGAAAAATATGAAACACATTATTTTTGGCGGATTTGATTATGCCGTTTTATATGAAATGAATCAGGATGCTATTTTGAACGGAATAGATTATTTTGTAGATACGGATGAAAAACTAATAGGAACCAGCTATTTAGGAAAACCAATTAAAGCAATAGAGGAATTGAAGAAGGAAGATGCGGATAATGTTTTAATCTTAATTGGTTCGATTGTATATAGAGCGGAAGCAGAGTTATTGTTAAAAGAATTGGGCTTTAAGGAAAACAAAAATTATATGTGGGCAATCGCATTTAATGGAGATAGTGAATGTGAGAGATTGTGGAGGCATATAGAGTGGTCGGATAGAGAAAACAATATTGTTAATTTAAAGACGGTTGAGGAAGGCGAATATTCATATGTAAGGCTGAAAATGGCGGCAAGTATGTTGGAATGGAATAAATATGAAAAAGTCATAGACTTAGGAGCTGCTAATGAAAGATTGAGAAACTTCATACCTAAGGAAATAAAATATATTCCGGTTGACTATTTGAAGTACACTGATAGTACTCTGGTAATGAATATTAATAAGTATGAGTTTCCTTTTTTAGGTGCTGAGGAAAAGCAGGACAAAGTGTGTATAATGGCAATTGGGATTGTCCAGTATTGTGCAGATTGGAAGTGGTTTTTAAATGCTATGACGCAGACTGCTGATTGTATTATTATTGGGCATGATGACTTTGCAAGACTGGCGAGAGAATATAGAAGAACCCAATGGGGGAGATTTAATGCTTTGTTTGACCATCAGATTATCAGATATATGCAGGAACAGGGATTTGTGTTGACGGATTCTATGGATTTTCGTTTAAAAACTTCTCTATACAAGTTTGAAAGAAAAAATAGGTAGTGAAGAATTTTGGACATTGTTTGCATGTAGAAATAGAATTGCAAATAGGGCGGTATAGAATGATATGAAAGCATATTTAGTGTGGAGAAAAGTATATGTATGCTAAAAAATGTAATGAACTGAAAATAGCCTTGAATGACGAAAATTTATGTAAGGAAGCGGCGAAGTATTTTAAAAATAAAGACACTAGAATGTTGTATGTACTCAATAAGGAAAGACTGGAAGGAATAGTATTCAGAAATGATTATTTTCGTGGAAAAGACACAGAAAGCATTATAAATAAAACATTTAAATATATAGTTTTTGCGGAGGGGGGAGATGAAAGGGCATTAGAACAGGAAGCATTAAAGTTGTTTATTGATTATAAGAGCGTAACAGAAGTTCCGGTAGTAGACAGTGAAATGCATTTGCTTTTTTCTTATGTCAGAGTTGGAAAGGCGTATGATGTTATGCCGGGACGATTCGGGGAACTATCTGT
>ENA-UESE01001700-UESE01001700.1-human-gut-metagenome-genome-assembly--contig:-NODE-1700-length-15550-cov-87.672462_pt1 | contig 15550 bp, 20 predicted proteins | sample MGYA00242995_ERZ507996 | MGnify/ENA primary metagenome ERZ507996 (study PRJEB26167, sample SAMN06115489) | human gut metagenome | host: Homo sapiens | place: China:Sichuan | collected 2015-04-15... | reverse complement strand
TTTCCCCTTTATCCATATATTTCGTTCAGGTGATGTAAAATATTGTACGATAGATAGTTATATTATTTTTCTCCGCTTTCCCTTGATTTTTCGTCTTGATTTCTGCCGCTTTTTATCGTACCTTTTTTTGCTACAAGCAAAAAACGTTAAAACCCGTTGATTTTCAACGGGTTTTAACGTTTTTCCGGAATTGTCGCAGCCTCGCCGGCCAAGACTGGCGCCCTTATCTTTCCGGCCAAAGCGCTATGCGGCTTACCGTCCGATATCTTTTCTGAAACGCCGAACCTGCTTCAACTTTTGTTTCAGTTCTTTGCGTTTTTCCTTATATTTTTTACGCGTCTTGCCGAAGGTTATTTTGGAAAGGATTTTATAACGCCAATAACGCCGTCGCAAACGCGGATAATCAATAACGGCCAGCAGCATCCGATAATTCGGATCGTTATCACGGCCGTTTTTGTCGGCCGCCGCCTGCGTCAGCGCCAGCCGGCGACAAAGTTTTCCGAGCAGCCTGTCCCCAAACGGCGGAAGCGACGTTTTCGACGTCGACAAAGCCTGTTTCAGCCAGCTCAAAGCCTTATCCTTTTCCGCGGCAATACGTCTCCGCACATCATCCCAATCAATCGGCGTAAAATCAAAATTCCCCGAAACGGCCGTTTCGGCAGCCGGCCGCAGTCGGTTTTCCAGCCCCAACCGGCCGAGCACGGTTTCAAAACGGGAAAACGCCATCGTCCTTGCCGCCACAGAAACAAACTCCCGGCCAAATATCACCGCAAAGCAGACGCCGTGGAAAGAATTTGTCACCAACAGACGGGCACCGCGAATATAATGCAGCCACTCTTCGGTAGTCATTTCCTTGGGCGAAAGATAAATCAGGGGAAGACCAAGCTTTCTGGCATAATATTCCGCCATCTGATCATTTTCCGGCAGCTTTCTGCCCAGAAAATAGGCCAGCACATATTCTTGCGGCAATTCCGGACTGACACTGTCGGCCATTTCATCATAATATTTTCGGTCAATGTAAAAAACGGGATCAATCACCACCTCTGCGTCAATACCCATCTTTTCGGCACAAAGTTTCCGGCCGGCATCTTCCCGCACGGATACCGCGTCAAAACGCCGCAACCAAAAAGCAGCCAGAGTTTCGTCTTCTTCCGTACCGATAAAATCGGCCATGCCGAAGCTCGCTGCACAGGCTATTTTCCGCGCACGGTCCCCGGCAAAACTCAGATAATAAACGCCTTTGTCTTTTCCCTGCGCGGTACTGCGCCAGATCTGGTCGGAGCCGGCAATAAAACAGGACGTCTGCTCATTAAGCCGTTCCAGTTCCTCGTCTTCAAGCAGCGGCGTATACTTCATATACCGGTCTGCAAATTTCTTAAAATGCGATTGCAGAAAAGTTTCCGCCAAATGGTTGCCGTTGGCCCGGTTCATATACCAGATCAGGCGGTTGCTGACGCCCATTTCATCCAAAGCCTTTTGCAGCGCATACCCCGTCAGGATCGCGCCGAAATTGCTGTACGGCCAAAAGTTAAGAATCGCGGCATCAAATTTGCCAGCTACACAAAAATCCAGATTTTCGGCCAAACTCATCCGTCCCCGATTATGGAAAAAGACGTCTCGGGCGAGGTTGTGTCTGCTGGAGGCAACAATATTCGGATTGCCGTCAACGGCCTTCTCCAGCGGTGCTTTTTCCAACAGCTTAAATGTTGCAGCGACGGCATTAAGAAGCCTGCGCCCTTTTTCATTATTGACAAGGATCACGCTAGTACCTTTGTCATCGTTCAGCCGACTGTCTACTTTGTCCACCCGCCAGAAATCGCCGACAGTCAGATCCCCCTGCCGCGGCAGACGGTTAAAGCGGCAGCGGCCGCAACTTGGCCTAAGACATAAGTTTTTGAGAAACGACGCCATATAAGGATAATTTTTGCCTTCTATGATCTGCTCGCTGCCGCCTGCCGAAATTTTCAGCGAATGCCATCCGTATCGGCCTGACTGCCGTCTTCTTCCGGCTCCTTTTTTCCCGATGCGCTCAAAAATCATATCCCCTGAGCAGTTCGGCGGCACTCATCGCTTTTTTGCCCTGCCGCTGGATTTCCGTAATTTCCAACGCTCCGTCGATACAGCCGGCAAACAACCGTCCGCCGCGGCCGACAATTTCTCCCTGCCCGACTTTTTCTTCGCTGACCGCGCCCCGCAAAATCTTAAACCGCTCCCCTTTATGCTCAAAATAAATCGCCGGATAGGGATTAAACGCACGAATTTTCCGCTCCAGCACCGCGGCCGGCACGGCCAGATCAAGCAGGCTTTCCGCCTTATCGATTTTGGCGGCATAACAGGACAGGGAATCATCCTGCTTCTGCGGTTTGATATCATTCCACTCGCGCAACGTCCGGACAATCAGCTCCGCGCCGATCTCCGCCAGTTTGTCGTGCAGTTCGCCGCCGGTCGTTTCCGGCGTGATTTCGGTTTCGCCTTTCAACAGCATGTCGCCGGTATCCAGCCCGGCATCCATTTTCATTGTCGTAATGCCGCTTTTTTCGTCGCCGGCCTCAATTGCCCGCTGGATCGGTGCCGCGCCGCGCCATCTCGGCAGCAGCGAACCGTGAATGTTGACACAGCCGAAAGGAAAGGCTTCCAGCACCGGCGGCGGCAAAATCAGACCATAGGCGGCAACCACCGCCATATCGGCGCCGAGCGCGGCAAATTTCGCCTGTTCTTCGGCATTGCGCAGCGTTTTCGGCGTACGTACTTCAATACCCTGCTCTTCCGCCCACAAATGCACCGGCGTTTTCACCAGTTTGTTGCCGCGGCCGGAAACTTTCGGTTCTTTAGTGTAAACGGCCAAAACTTCATGTTCGGTAGCCAGCTTCTTTAAGGCCGCCAGAGCAAATTCCGGTGTTCCCATAAACACGATTTTCATTCTTCATTTTCCTCCGCCCGCATTTTTTGCAGTTTCTTCAAAAGCATCTGCCGCTTCAGCCGGCTGATGCGGTCGATATACAAAATCCCGTCCAAGTGGTCGATTTCATGTTGCAGGGCAATCGCCAGCAAACCGTCGGCCGCCACTTCCCTTGCTTCCCCGTGATAGTCCAGATAACGTACCCGGACTTCGGCAAAGCGCATTACTTCCGCATGCTGGTCGGGCACCGACAGACATCCTTCCTCATGGCAGATTTTCTCTTCCGAGCGGGCAACGATTTCCGGATTGACCAAAAACAGCGGACGCGGCGCCTCGCCTTCTTCCTCATCATGGGTGTCGATGACAATCACTCTTTTCAAAACCCCGACCTGCGGCGCGGCCAGTCCGACCCCGGCAGCGGCGTACATGGTTTCAAGCATATCGTCAAGCAGCCGGCGCAACCCGTCGTCCACCTTTTCCACCGGCGCCGCTTTTTGCTTCAGCACCGGATCGGGATATTCGTATATCTTCAGTTTTGCCATTTTTCAGACTCTCTCCTCAGGCGCTGCGGACTTCGCGGGCAATCTGATCCAAAAGGGCGTTGACCATTTTCGGCTCGCCTTTGGAGAAAAAGGCATATGCCATGTCGACATATTCCTGAATCACCACTTTAACGTCCAAATCAAGCGTATTGTTGATTTCATAAACGGCGCACAACAGAAGCGCCTGCAAGGTACCGTCCAGCCGTTCCAGCGTCCGGCCGGCATTTAAAAACAGATTAAGCGACTTTTCCAGCTCTTCCTTGTTGCCCTGTACGCCGCGCACCAGTTTTTCGAAATAGGCTTTGTCCATCGGCTCTACTTCGCGGAATTCCTCATTGCCGTTTTCCGGATTGTCTTCAATCACAAAGCGGCCGACTTCTCCGTTTAAAAACTCTTTTATTACCTCGTCTACCGGCAGCTGGCCGTAGGCGGCCATATAGGTTGCCTGCACCGCGGCAAGCCTGGCCGAGGTTCTCATTTTGATTTTTTCCGAAACGAATTTTGCCATTTCCTATTCCTTTTCCTTATTGTCCCTTGGTTTGGCCATCTCATCAATCTGCGCCACAAATTCCTCAAAATCGCTCACTTCGCAGAAATCCTTGTAAACCGAAGCAAAACGCACATAGGCGACATTGTCGAGAGCGGCCAGCGCCTCCATTGCGTATTCCCCGATTACGCGCGAGGAAATTTCCGTTTCTCCCGAACTTTCCAGCCGGCGCTGAATGGAGGTAACGATTTTTTCCACCCGCTCGGGGGCAACCGGCCGCTTGCGCACCGCCAGCTGCAGGGAAAGCTCAAGTTTTTCGCGGTCAAAACGTTCTTTGTCGCCGTTTTTTTTGACCACCACCAGTTCCCGCAGCTGCACCCGTTCAAAGGTGGTAAAACGCGATCCGCATTCCGGGCATTCCCGCCGCCGGCGGATACAGGCGCCGTCCTCGGTCAGACGGGAATCCTTGACCTGAGAATCCAAAAAACCGCAAAACGGACATTTCATGCTTTTTCCAGCCCTTTCAGCAACGCATCGGTAACCTGATATAATTTTGAAGAATATCTGGCCCCTTTTATAAGCAAAATATCATTATTTTGCAACAGATTATTTAAGAGAAATTCCGCCACGCCCTCTTTGTCCGCAAAATAATGCTTTTCCTGATCCGGCCTCAGCTCGGCAAGCATCGTCTTCATTTCCGGGCAGACGCCGACCGCAATATCTACCGAACTGCCTGACAAACGTTCGCCGATCTCTTTGTGGCGGGCTTCGGAAGTTTCTCCCAGTTCCGCCATTTTGCCGAGAACGGCAATTTTTCGTCCTGCACACGGCATCTTGTCCAAACCGTCAATGGCGATTTTCATCGCTTCCGGCTGCCCGGAATAACTGTCGTCAATCAGGGTAAAAACGCCGCCGGCCGGCAGTTTCAGCCGATAGGACTTGCCCCGACCCGGCAGCGCGCCGAAATCTTTCAGAGCCGACGCGGCCTTATCAGCATCAAGCCCCAGCGCGTCAACCACCGCCAGCGTCGCCCATGCGTTGTAAAGCTGAGCCTCGCCGTCCTGCTCCAGTTCCAGTTTTCCGTCATAGTGATGCCGGCGGCCGAACTTAACCAACCGGGCACCGTGTTCCAAGGCCCGTTTTTCCAAAACATCGGCAAAATTGGTATCTTCGTTGATCACCGCCGTGCCGCCCGTCTTCAGTCCCTCGAAAATTTCCGCTTTGGCTTCGGCAATTCCCTCAAAATTTTCAAAAAACTCAATATGCATCGGATAAACATTCGTCACCAGCGCCAGATCAGGCTTTACATACGACGTCAAACGCGAAATTTCGCCTTTGGCACTCATCCCCATTTCTATCACCGCATAGTCGGCGTTCATATCCATCTCGCACAAACTCATCGGCACCCCGATATGGTTGTTGTGGTTGCCGGAGGTGGCATATACGCTGCCGAAACGGGAAAGCGCAAATTTGATTTCCTCCTTGGTGGTGGTTTTGCCGGCGCTGCCGGTCAGCCCGATCACCGTTCCCTTGAATTTGGAACGGTTATATGCCCCGATCCTGCCGTAAGCCTCAAGCGTATCCCGCACCACCACCTGCCGGTCGGCCGGTACGCCGGGCACCAGTTTTTCCACCAAAGCCAGCTCGGCTCCTTTGTCCAGAGCCTGGCCGACAAAATCATGACCGTCAAACCTTTCGCCCCGCACGGCAACAAACAAGACCCCTTTGCCCGCCTGCCGGCTGTCGGCAGTCACCCGGTCGATTTCCGTTTTTACGATCTCCGAACAGGATTCAACCGCGGCGATCAGTTCTTCCGACGATATTTTCTCCATTTTTCCCCCACAAGTAAAGATAACAATTCGGCTGTAAATATAACCGTCAAAAATAAAAAAGTCATTTAAATTATATGCCAGTTTTAGACTTGACAGTTTTAGACAAATAATATAGACTTACTATGGAATTTAATTTTTAACTTTTATTAACTCCTAAATTTTTTCGCTTATGAAAAAGCTCGTATTCGTATGTCTCGTCTGCCTGCTGGCAGTGAGCTGCAACAAGTTTAAATCTGTTGAAACGCCGATTGCCGGAACGAAAAACCTCGTAACCTACACGGCCGAAAACACTTCTCTGGTGGGAATCAAAGTCGCTAACGCCGAAACCACGCTGACCGCTCCGGTCTACATTAAGGCTGAAGCCAAATACGGTTATCTGATCGCACAGCTCGGACGACAAAAAGCCGACGACCCGGTCAAATGGGCTCTGCTCGACACGGAAGGACAATCGGTAACCGGTCAGACTTACGACAGGGTTTCGTACGCTCCGGCTTATTTCATGCTTGAAAACGCCGCCGGCAAATACTACCTGAAAAACGGCGAAAAATCGGCCTTCGGTCCTTATCAGGACTTCTACCTGCACGGTGAGCGCGTCTTCTTCGCCAAGGACGGGAAATGGGGCATCGGCCCGCTTTCCGCCGAATGGGAAAAGATTATCGTACTTGAACAGGCCGACGGCAAAGATTTCCGCTACGTCGCCAAAGTGCCCGGCAAAAAGCAATGGAAGATCCACGATTCGAGCGGCAAGTTCCTGAAGAACACAACCGCCGCCAAAGTGGCGCAGATGGAAAAGAACGCGAAAGCGAAAAAGTACGCCGACAAAAAATGGGGCAACGAAAGCACTTACGGTCTCACTGTTGCCAACGTGAAAGCGTATTGACGCTCTTGTCACTCTCTGAAAAAGGAGCCGGTCTTCATGACCCGCTCCTTTTTTTCGGCCGCCGCCTCAGGCAAAAATTTCTGCCGGCACATAGCCGCCGAAAGCAAATTTTTCGCCGGTCACGTAACGCAGATCTTTATTCATGCCGTCCAGCAATTCCATATCCGCCCGGTCCAGCTCAATGCCGAGCGCGGCAAAGTTTTCCTTCAGACGCTCGACATGCGTGCTCTTGGGGATCACCACGACGCCGCGGTTGATCTGCCAGGCCAGCACCAGCTGCGCCGGCGTCACTTTCAGCCGCGCCGCCGCCTCGGCGATCCGCGGATCGGCCAAAAGTTCGCCGTGGCCGGAACCGAGCGGTGAATAGGCGGTAACCGCAATCATGTTTTTGCGGCAAAAGTCAATCAGTTCGTTCTGCGGCAGGTAAGGATGCGATTCGATCTGCAAAACCGCCGGCATTTCTTCCGCCTTTTCCAGAAGCGCGGAAATTCTTTTTTCCCCGCAGTTGGAAAGACCGATCGCCAGCGCCTTGCCCTGCCGCCTGGCCTTTTCCATTTCCGCCCAGGTCAGTTCAAGCGGCAGTTTCGAAGGGGCAATCATGTCCGCGCCGCTTTCCGGCAGCCCGGTGCCCTTCTTCTGCGCTACCGGCCAGTGAGCCAGATAAAGGTCAAGATAATCCAGTTTAAGGTCTTGCAGCGTCTTTTCAAGCGCCGGCAAAACGTCTTCCGGCGCATGGCTGTCGTTCCACAGTTTGGAAGTGACAAACAACTCCTCCCGTCTGATGTCGCCTTCGTTGACCGCATCGGCAACCGCCTGGCCGATCTCGTCCTGATTGCCGTAAATTTCCGCGCAGTCAATATGGGTATAGCCGATCTTTATCGCCCAGCGAACCGCCTGATAAACTTCCCCCGGCGCGGCCTTCCAGGTTCCGAGTCCCATCACCGGCATTTTCCGGTCATTGTTCAGCGTCACATATTTCATCTTGTTCTCCTTCGCAAAACATCCGTTAACCAATTTTAAATATTAGCGATATATACTTGATGGATTGATAATTAAAATATCATAGACATCAACAAAACATAATTATTATTCAACAAAATTAAACTTAATAAAGACTAAAAGGACTAAAAGATTATGAAAAAAACTGTGTTAATGGCCGGGGTTGCCTGCATGTTTACCGCCAATGCCAACGCCGAAATCAGACCCTATGCCGGTTTGGACTTCAACTATTCCACTTTCGACTACGCCTATGACATCGAAAATGCCATTGAAGACGATTATCAGTCGGTCAGCTTCGTCGCCGGCGCAAAATTCCACAGAAACTTCGGAGCCGAAGTTTTCTATCAGCACTCCGGCAAAGAGAAAAACACCTATGACGAAGACAAGTATACCACTGCTTTCCAGGCTTACGGCGTAGATTTCCTCGGTTTCCTGCCGCTCGGCTGCGACGGAGAAGTTGAACTGATTGCCGGTGCCGGTATCGGTGAATACGAAATGAAAGTCAAAATGGTCGGCGCCGGTTCCGACAAGGAAGAAACTTTGGGTTACCGCTTAAATGTCGGCGCTCAGTACAACATTGACGAAAACTGGTCCGTTCGCGGCATGTATCACCATGTTTACACTCAGAAGTCTTTCATCGACGCGATCGACGAATTTTCTCTCGGCGTAAGATACAATTTCTAACTAGGAAACGCTTATTCCGTCTTCAAAAGGCTGCCGCAGACAAACGGCGGCCTTTTTCCGTGCCGCCCCTCTTTCCGCAAACCATCGGCCAACGTCCATTTGTTCTTGTCTTTTTCGCGTTTTGATTTATTCTTGAAAAAGACATAACCCGTATCAGGATCTGACCAATGTTTCGTTTACCCGTTTTCGTCATCTTGCTGACAGCCGTTTTGCTCTCGCTGCCCGGACCGGCCGGCGCAAGCTTCGCCGTCGCGGAATACGCGCCCGTACTCAGCCGCCTTTATAAAGACAAACAGAGTCCTCTGGCCTCTTCTTACCGGATCAGTTTTGACAAAAGCAAAAGCTCCGCCCCCTGCCTGACCGCATATACGCTGACCGGCACCGCCGCGGAACTCATTCGCTACGACTGCACCCGCCTCCCGGCAGACAACATTTTCAGCCGTTCGCGCAGCGAAAACGACGGAAGCCTAAAAGAGCTTGCTGCCGTCTTCAACGGCCTGCGGCACAATAACGACGACAAACCGGGCATTGCCCTGGTCAACGACGGAACGATCGACAAAATTTACGCCGACTTCATCAACAACGCCTCCGGCACGGCTTTCGGACAAAGCGTCTTTTATAACCGGGGATTCGTCAAAGAACTTAACGGCGACTTCGCCGGCAGCCGCCTCAACAATCGCAATCCCGAACGGCCGCTCGCCGCCGGTGCCGCCGTGGTCAACGCCGCCGCCGGCAGCATTTCCCTGGTCAATGTCAACATAACAGACAACCGCCTGAACAATCCGGGCGGCACCGAAAATTCCATATGGCTCAATGCCGGCAGCGTCTCCCGCATGAACGCCGTTTTTGCCGGCAACCGGGTCAGAGGCGATTTCGGCAGCAGCGCAATCTTGCTCAACACCGGCAGCCTGACATCGGTCAAAGGCATATTTTCCGCCAACTCGGTAAACGGCGAAAAGGCCACAGCAGGCGGCGCCGTATTAAACGAAGGGCACATCGACCTGATTGAAGCCGATTTTGTTGACAACCGGCTGCAAACCGCATCTGCGGACACCGGCGGCGCCGCCGTCCGCATTCCCCGGCAGGGAAAACTCTTTACCATCCGCAACGCAAATTTCATCGCCAACACCGCGGCCTCGGATTCCGGACGCGTCCTCGGCGGCGCCCTCAGCGTTTCCGGTACCGTCGACGGGCTGATAACCAACCCCGTCTTCATCGGCAACGGCGCCCGCGGCAGATCGGCAGACTCCGCTTTCGGAGGCGCCGTTTATACCGAAAAACCGCTCACTTTCAGCATTGACGGAAAGCAAAACGCCGTTTTCAGCGGCAACTATACCGACAACGCCGGCATCTCCGACCCGAACGCCTTTTACATCGACAAAACATCCGTTGTCTTCTCCGTCCGCGGCAACGGCGCCTACATTTTTGACGACAATATCCGCGGCAGCGGTTATGCCCTGTTCTTCAACGGGAGCGGCAGCGGCATATTTCGGCTTAACAACACCATATACAATGCTTCAAAAATCATCGTCAGGGAAGGCGTCTTGCAACTGCGGCAAGGCCCTTACGGCCGCGGCGGATTTTCCGCGGCTGCCGGTCTCAGCCTCACTGTCGCCCGTTTGGACATGCACAACGGATATCGGGATCTGGCATCGTTTGAGCACCTGATCTGCCAAAACTGCGAAGCCGACATCGACGTCAACATCGAAAACATGAGTACCGACACTCTTGAAATCGACAATTCCCTGACCGGCCGAGTCGCACTCAGCCTGCACGTTAGCGCCGACGACGACATTCGCGGCCGGCAGCCGCTTGTTTTCGCACTCTCCGGCAGCTTCGCCGCCAATCGCGAAAGCTTCAAGGTCAAAAAGGTTTACGGTAGTCCTTACATGTTTGACATTCTTTACAAAGAAGAAGACGACGGCCTCAAAAAAAGCTGGGCTCTGGTCATGAACGACATTCCCAATCCGGATTACCAACCGACAGCCGCCCCCTCGGCAGTTCAAAAAACTCAGACAAACAAAAAAGAACAGGCAGCAAAAAAAACACACGCAACTTCCGCCAAAGAAAGCGCTAAAGCGCCCAAACCCGCCCCCGTAAAAGAAAACGCCAAAACTTTTGAAACCGTTCCCGCGGAAGAAAAAAGAAAAGCCCCAGAAGCCGCCCCGACGGAAGGAAACGCTAAAACTCTCGAAGCCGCTCCTGCGGAAGAATACACAAAAGCACCTGATTGCCACAATAGCGTCGGATGTCTGTTTTTCCAGGCACTCAGCACAACAACAGTGATCATCTATCGGATTATTAATTTTTCTCACAAAATAGCAGACAAAACACTAACATCAATCGAAAAAGCCCTCGGAAAGTTCATCAACCAACTCCACAAAGCAGCCAGCTATTTTGCGCCGGAACCGGAACCGAAAGAAATTCTGCCTGTTGGCCCGGAACCTGCTCAAAACAATGTTCTTGCGAATTGATATGATGACTGTTCTTTGACTATTCTTCTAGCTTTTGTACACATAACAACGCCGCACCAACCAAACCGGCGTTATTTTCAAAAGAAGCCTCTTTCAACTCAAACGGCGTGGTCACAATCATTCTGTTGGCCTCGTCGTTCAACCGTTTATAGTCTATAAAGTGTGCCATGGAACCGCCAAGCAAAATCACCTCAGGATCAAAAATATCGGCAAAAATCACAATTCCGTTTTTAACCATCTCCTGCCAATTATGAAAAGCAGTTACTGCCGGCAGAGAGTTCTGTTTCAATCCCTCAATCACAGTATGACTGGTAACATTATCATCTTTGTAAACTTCTTTGGCCTCCAAACCAAGAGCTTTGCCGGACATATAAATTTCCAAACAATCATAGCGTCCGCATCCACACAGACGGTTGTTGTCATAACGCACCGGGAAATGAACTTCGCCGGCTGCCCCCGATTTGCCGACCAACAGCCGGCCGTCGGCAATGATGCCGACCCCGACGCCGGTGCCGAGGGTCAACAAAATTACGTTGTCATGCCCCTTGGCGTTGCCGAGAACATGCTCCGCCCATACGGCCGAATTAGCATCGTTTTCCACCACCACCGGCTTGGCCGAAAGCGCTTTGAAATCCGTATCCATATACCCTTCGGGCATGTTGCCGACCGAACCGGTAATCCGGGAATTGGTCCGGTCAACCGTCCCCGCGGTAGAAACCGCCACCGCATCAATCTGATCTTCAAACTGGGCAATAATGGTCTTCAGCAGCTTCGCCGCCGCGCCCGGCGCCGCCGGCGTCGGATGACGAATAACCTCGTTCAGTATTTTACCGTTTCTGTCAACCGTCGCATAAGCAATTTTGGTCCCCCCGATGTCAAAAGCCAGAACTTTGTTGATCTTCATTGCCTTAACTCCCTCTAATGTTTGTTATCGTCAATAATTTCATATTCCGCGTCAATGATCTCCCCCCTCGGATGTTGTCTTTCGCGACCGGCATTCCGTTCAAACATCAGCTTTACCGCTTTGCGCTGTTTGTAGCGGATCCATAAAAAACCGGCCAAAACCACGAAAAACAAAATCGGAACAATGATCGAGGCGACATATAAAAAAACCGTAAATGCCAACCCGGCAAACATAAACATAAAAATCCAAGACAGTATCTTCTGCATTTAGTTTAATCCTCTTCTTCTCATCAGTAAATATAGTTTTTTTTCACTCCGATGGCAACCTAAAATGAAAAATTAACGATAAAAAACCGCCGGTGCCCGATCCGACCGCTCCTTACATTACCCCGCCGATTACGACCTTCTTTCACCAGGCACTTTTCCCCCATACCCGACACAGCTTTCCTTAATGCCGACAACACTGTTTTACGAACCTTTCTTCCCCCTGCCGACACCGCCGCCCCTTTCTGCCGCCGTCTTCTCTGCCCCCTGCTCAGTTCAACTCCCCCGTCGCAGCCAGCGCCCGCACCAACCCGCCGTCTTTCCCGCGTCCCTGCCCCGGCCGACGCGGCTTCCCTTAACTCCGTAATGCCACCGTTACCCGCTCCGACCGCTTCTCACATTACCCCGCCGGTTACGGCCTTCTTTCATTCGGCACTTTTCCCCCCATACCCGACACAGCTTCCTTTAATGCCGCCGTCTCTGCAATAATGCCGTTTCAAATATCAGCCGTCTTCTTCCGTCACTATCCCCTGTCTTTCTTTCCTGTTCATCAATCGCTCTGCATTCCAAACATTTCCGGCCTTCTTAATTCTTGACATTAACCTTTCTCCAATTTTACCGCCACAAAAAAACAATACAAAAACAAACAGATATAAAAATCCCATATTTTTTTATCAATTATCTTAAAAATATTATTGCATTTATAAAAAAGATGTTTTATATTCCCCTCAATTCGATAACGCCGCTATAGCTCAGTGGTAGAGCACACCCTTGGTAAGGGTGGGGTCGCAAGTCCGATTCTTGCTAGCGGCACCATTCAAAAAGCCTTGATTTCCAAGGCTTTTTTGTTTTTTACAAAGATGTTTTAACATACTTTTCAGCTACTTGTATATACCGCCGAAAACCGCAGAATACCGTCCCTTTCTTTATACAAACGCGGCAAATTCTGGGCAAGATTTTATTTGCATACTTCCAACTCTTGCCGCAATTTGTCGATCCGCCCAATCCATTCCCAGGTGTTCGGAAATTCCGAATAACTCACTTTCTCCAGCTCCGCGGCCACTTTTTCACCGGCTACCGGATAAACCGGACAACCCGGACTATAGCCGACCGGCGCGCATGAGCTTAAGCAAATCATCGCGGCCGGCATTAGGGCGCGCATGAATCTCAGCCTTCTTCTTTTCCACATATCGGATCACCTCAACCTGTTTTTCTACCACTTGAATTTTGGCCTCGCTTCGGCCAACTTCCTGCCCCGCCTCGTAAAAGGCAAAACAGAGGGCGGCAACCATAAGCATGGTCACCGCCCAACGTATCAGCTTGTTTACCATCACACCCCCGCAATCAGCAGCATGAACGCCCGGGCAACGCTTTCGGCATATTCTGGCTTAAACAGACAGACAAGAGCCAGAACAAGCGCGGCAACGGCAATCAGGCGCTTTTTATACTTCTTCAACCGAGCCATAACACCAACATCCCCCCGAGGTACGCACCGAAAAGCCACTCGCCCCAATTCCAGCCCTGTTTGCCCAAAGCGTAAAGTCTCTCAAGCCGGCCACCGAGCCAGTAAACCGGCCCCATTGCCAACCCGGAGAGCATCAGCCCGACGGATCCGGCAGACAACCCCATCAGGAAAGTCAAAATCAGCCCGGATAAACAAGTCCCGCAAAAGCCGAAAAGCCGCGGATATTGGTACAGAAAAACCGACTTTCCCTTAAACGTGATGTGTGCGGAGTAAAGCAGATCGTCGATCAGTTCACACTCCCGATATTGCGACAAATTAGGCTTAAGTTCGCCACCCCCGAGCAGCCGGCCGATATAAAGCCCCCAGCCGAACGCCTGATAACCGGCATAACAGGCCAAAGCGGCGCAAAGGGCATATTCTGCCGTTACGACCCGGAAGAACCACGCCAGCGCCCCGAAAAACGCCGCATACCAGACTTTATTTGCCGGTACGTATTCTTTGAACAATCCGCCGCGCACACGCCACAAAACGGCAGAGGCCGCAACAATTAAAAAAGTCATTATATAAGTCATCAGTCTATATCCTTAAAAAATACATGATTTCCGCACTCAAAACACGGCTCTTTTCCTTCTGCCCACTTGGTACGGGGAAGCGCTGCATAGGTGCAATAGTGCGTGGCGCCGCCCGTGATGTCGCCCTTCTCCGCTTCCTTGATCACGTCAAAATACCGGCTATAAGCCGAATACGGCAAATTTGCCAAAAGCTGACTGTTGGGGTCGGATTTGTTCCAACAGGAAAACTGCAGCGGTTTTAAGCAAACGCCGGCCAGCGTTTTCGCCGCAAACCATTTTCCAGACCGGAAACGGTTAAAAATAACGCAGGCAACGGCTGTCTGCCCCTGCCTGCTTTCTCCTCTGGCCTCCCCGTAGATGGTTTTGGCCATAATTTCAAAATCGTAATCAGTCATCTTTTCTTTTTCTCCGTTTGCTTTCCAACCTTTCCGTCAAAACTGCCAAAAGCTCATTTAACCGGTTGACGGATTTGTTGAGTTCGTCAATCTTCGCATCCGTTTTTCTTAAATCTCCCTCAATATGCATCATTCTCGTTTCAATCCGGGCTTTCCACTCGCCGATCCGAATAAAATTGCACAATACCCCGATCAACGCAGAAACGCCGGTAAACAGTCCGTAGTCCATAGTCTTTTTTCTCCATAAAAAAACCCCGGATATTCCGGGGCAAAGTTAGCCGAAATAATAATTAAAAATGTTTTGCAACATAAGTCAGTTTAGTTGCGTCTTTCGGAGCGTCTGCGTCCGATAAAATATCCCTGGCAAGATCAACGTAAACATCAGCCTGAAAATTTGGCGAAAAATGATCCGAATAAACCATGTTTAAGGCGTAGTACCATTCCGCCGGATTAAAATCGAAACCTTTTTTCTCCAGCTCCTCCGTCGTTTTGGTATATCCCCAATGTTCACCGGTTGTTCCGTCTTTATTGCGCATTTGCGAAACAGCGTACTCCGCCTGTTCTCGATCCCACTCGATATGGCGATTTGCCAGTTTTGCCTTGGTTATGTATTTCTTGTACATTTCCGGGTGCTTGGCCTTGATTTCATCCATCAAACAACCAAGAACACCGGCCAGCCGCACCATATCTCCGGCATCGCCGAAACGGACATAATCGTTTACAATTTCCTTAAATTCCAACATAGCAAACTCCTTTATGCTGTTGCAAATTGCGGGCGAGCTGGGGTATCCCATAAAATAACCCAGGCATTGGTGCCGTCGTTGACATAAGCGCCTTCATACCTTTTGCGCGGACACAACCGGTTGCTGTAAACCGGCAAATGATATTTGTTATAAAGCTGCGCGGTCGAACCGTTAATTGTCAAAGTAAAAGGTAACGGCTCGCCGGTAACAACCGTGTTCGGACTCTGGCAAAGAACCAGTTCAAAATAATCAAGGCTTGATATATTGGTGTCGTTGGTATTCATCATAAGTTGCATCTTGGGCAAAAGAGGCGACCGGTACATTGACATTTGCGTATTTGTAGAGTTCTGCCGCCTCGGCCAGGTTAGCCTTGGCTTTTTCAAAAGCTTCTTCCAAACCAGCAATATATCC
>ENA-UESE01001685-UESE01001685.1-human-gut-metagenome-genome-assembly--contig:-NODE-1685-length-15687-cov-2.510890_pt1 | contig 15687 bp, 11 predicted proteins | sample MGYA00242995_ERZ507996 | MGnify/ENA primary metagenome ERZ507996 (study PRJEB26167, sample SAMN06115489) | human gut metagenome | host: Homo sapiens | place: China:Sichuan | collected 2015-04-15... | reverse complement strand
GCCAGGGCATCAAGCGGATTCTTGACGAATACGCAAAAGCGTGGAAAAAGACTATGGAAAAATAATCCGGAACCGCGTCAGTCCATCACTATACGTGCGCAACGAGAATGTACACCCATGACGCGTCAACACTTCGCGGATAAACACCAGGCCGATTCCCTGCCCGTTCGGCTTGGTGGAAAAGAAGGGACTGAAGAGTTTGGCTTCAGTCTCTTTTGATATACCGGGTCCGTTATCCACCACTTCGATAGCTGTAGGCAATGAAGTACGAATGATGATCTGCCCGTCCTGTCCGATACTCTCGGCTGCATTCTTAATAATATTTACCAATACTTGTTCAAACAGGGACGCATCCAGCTTCACATCGTCCAGAGATTCGTCACATATCAGTTGCAACCGGATGTTCCGGTCATTGCACATCCCTTCCATAAAGCGCTTGCAGGTAAATGCAAGGTCATTCAGGTTGGTCGGAGTAAAACGGGGCTCGGGAATCTTCACCACATCGGCAAAGCGGGTAATGAAATGACTCATAGAAAAACAACGCTCGGTACATACGCGCATCACATCGCAAATATCCTCCATACCTTCCGACTCGGACAATGCCTGCTCTACCGTATCCAATGTGGAAGTGATGCCCGCTGTTGTATTATTCACCTCATGCGCAATCATACGGATCACTTTCTCGTAGGCTTTCTTCTCAGCTTTCATCACTTCATCGGTCAATCCTTCCATCAGATAGAAAGGATGCTGGAAGCCGCGGTCCACAAATGAAGAGTGGGTGCATTTATAGATACTCGAGTCGTTCAGCCGGACGGTGCTGGTTGCTCCATTCGGAATGGCGGCCAGTTCCAGGGCAAGCGGAGAATCGATTTCCGACAATTTCCTGCCCTCGGCTTCTTCCGGACGGACTCCCATCATCTTCATCGCCATGGGGTTGAGTTGAGATACCTCTTCGTCCAGCGTCATGATAATAACGCCCATGGGGGAAGCATTAATCATCAGGTCGAGAAAATGATTCTGTTCTCGCAAGCGCAGCCGTTCGTTTTTCAGTTGTTCCATCATGCGATTGAAAACATTTACCACACGGTCGGCCTCCTGCTGCCCCACATGGCTTAACCGGCTACTGAAGTCCTGTTCTCTGAGAAGTTCCATACCACTGCCGATGGTGTTCATCGGTTTCACGATTTTCCGGTAAAACAAAATAAGATACAGCATCAGGAGCAGCATCAATGCTTCGGCAATATAGAGATACTTCACGACAACGGTTTCGGATATATAAATCAGAAAACCCATGATAGCGACCAAGAAGAAAACAAGTATGAAGAAGAATCCCTTTACTGACATGTGATTGATGATTAACGATTAACGGACCATGATAAGCAACGGGTTACTTATCACCGATATCATATTTCTCCAAACGGCGATACAATGCTGCACGACTGATTCCCAATGCGGTAGCCACCTGGCTGAGATTCCCTTTATAGCGTTCCAGTGCCTGAAGAATCGTTTGCTTTTCAATTTCATCCAAAGTCATTCCCGCAAATGAAGAAGAGGTTGCCACACTTTCGTCATGACGTTGGTATTGGTTCTCGAAATCGATTGCATCCAACACTTCCTTTCCGCTGACCAGAATCGTACGTTCTACCAAGTTCTTCAATTCACGGATATTGCCCGGAAAAGGTAAACGGCTCAGGAAGTTCAACGCATCCGACGAGAATTCTGTACGGGGCAGATTGTTAATCTCCGCCTGACGGTCGGCAAAGTGTCTGGCAAGCAATGGTATATCTTCTCTGCGTTCTCTCAGTGCAGGCAGTTTTACGGTTATCAGATTGATACGATAGAACAGGTCTTCACGAAAAGTGTGTTCGCTCACCATCTTACTCAGGTCGGCATTCGTAGCCGAAACCACCCGGATATCCGTCTTACGCGGGCGACTGTCTCCCAACACCTCAAAGGTCTGGTCCTGCAATACCCGCAGCAGCTTTACCTGGCACGACGGATCGAGGTCCCCGATTTCAGCCAAAAAAACAGTTCCTTTGTTCGCCATTTCAAAACGCCCCAGACGGGCGGCAGTGGCATCTGTAACCGCACCTTTTTTATGACCGAACATTTCACTTTCGAAAAGGCTCTGTGAAATTCCTCCCAGATTGACTTTTACAAAAGGCTGGCGGACACGTTGGCTATTGATATGGATGGCTTCGGCTATCAGTTCTTTACCCGTTCCGCTTTCACCCGTGATTAATACGGGAGCATTGGTAGGAGCAATACGTGCTACCGTATTCAATACCTCCATCAACCCACGGCTTTTGCCTATGATATGGCTCCGGTTGAGTGTTCCGCTTTGCTCTTGCGGAGTGTCTTTGGGAGTGGCAGTCAGTTCGAGTGCCGTCTCGATGCGCTGCAACAGAGCAGCGTTATTCCAGGGTTTCGTGATAAAGTCGAATGCACCGGCCTGCATCCCTTGTACAGCCAACTGTATACTGCCCCAGGCAGTCATCAGAATGACCGGGACATCGGGACGAAAAACCTTTACTTGTTTTAAAAGCGTCAATCCTTCTTCACCGGAAGTGGAAAGTGTAAAATTCATATCCATCAGGATCAGAGAAGGAGCTTCCGAACGAACTACTTCCATCGCCTCACGCGGGCCGGTCACTGCAATTACCTGATAACCGGCGCGTTTCAGCATAAAACTCAGGGAAGAGCGGACTCCGCTATCATCATCTATAATTAAAAGCATAGGCATCAATTTTTGAGTTGCAAAACTACTCTTTTTTGGTTTAAAACCAAAGGTACGTTGGTTTAAAAGGTAAGACCTCTTGGTTTAAAACCAAAGAGGCGTTGGTCTGAAACCAACAGCCCTCCTGTTTAAAAAGAACAAACACACAATTATTTTTTTACAATATCTTCAAAATCAGCTTCCAGGGGAGTATTGTTTAGGAAATCCCACAACGTCAGGCTACGGAGTTGATAATAGTAATACCAATACCAGTACAGTTCGTTGATATGTTTTTGGCGGGCATCGTCTTTCGAGTTCTGGGCGTCGTTCAGATCGAGTGTATTGATCTTACCGATCAGGAATGTTTCGACACTCGTCTTATAACGTTGCTGTGCAATTGCATCGGCTTCCTTCGCTATGTCCAACTGCTGCGCCTGATTATTGAAATGCTCCACCAACAAAAAGATATCCTGGTTGAAGTTGATCTGTTCCTGGCGGATCTTTGAAAGCACCACATCCCGGTTACTCTTGGCTACCCTCACTTTTCCACGGCGTTTGCCCCAGTCGAGGATTGGAATTTTAACACCGACCTCAACCACCTGATTGTCTAGCAAATTGTGATAGGCAGGAGATAAGTCTTTATTCAGTCCCGTATAACCTACATTGGCAAAAAGATCGACGCTCCTGAGATTTCCCCGGGCTGTTGCAACTTCATATTCGGCCTCTAACTGACGACGACGAATATTGTGGGCAAACGAATTGCGTTCCAGTGCTTTGTTCAGCACTTGGTTGTATTCCATCTTTAGGTTGGGAGCCGATTCCGGTACCACAGGTTCCAGTATCAGGTCGTTTCCTATGGCCAGGAAAGAGCGCAAACGGAACATATGGGCATTGAGGTTGCTTTCTGCATCCGTCACGGCAGCCCGGGCTTTCAGGGCGGCAAGCTTCAGTTGCAGAAGTTCATTTTCTGAGATTTGACCCATTTTTCGTTTAGCCCCGGCCACCTCGTACAAACGGTCGGCATTCACCTGATTTTGTCGGGCAGTGCCCAGTGTCTCCTTTGCCGACAGCAAATTGAAAAAGTAAGTGATCGCATTCATGGTCACCGTCTCCGTCGCAGTAATAAAAGCAGCTTTCGCCTCTTCGTAACGCACCGGTTCGATACGGCGGTTCCACTTCAGGTTGTTTACTCCGAAAATGGGCTGAGTCAGTTGAAGGGCGATAGGGACAGACATGAACTGCCGGCTTCCTCCGGAACCTAACTGTTTCATAAAGTCGAGTGAAGAGGACAATGAAACTTTACCTCCCGTAAACCAGATGTTCTGGTCGATAGACAAAGCACCGTTCAATCCTAACTTATTACTACGGACAAACGAGTAAGAGCCATCTTCATTCTGATAACTGTTATACTGCTTGCTGTAACTGGGCAATGTACCGCTGAAGTTTACTTCCGGAAGAAGATCGGCGCGAAACGTGCGGTACTCCCAATAAGCTGTCTTCAGCTCATTCAGAGCTACTGCTGCATCTACAGACTGTGTTCGTGCCAGTGCAATGGCTTCATTCAAGGTGATTTCCTGCGTTTCCTGCGCACTCAGCGCCAACGAGCAAAATGCAAAAGCAGAAAGTAGAAAGTATCGTTTCATATAATATTCGTTTATTTACCGGCTGAAAAGCAAACCCCGTGCCAAAAGTGAATACCGGGGAAACGGGAACACGAAACAAAGAGCAATGAGTAAGGGAGGTTGAGGGAGTAAAAGGGAAAATAAACGGGAAAAGAGAAAGGGTATAGGGAAAGAAACGATGGATGCAAAAGAGGAAAAACGATAATGGAGCAGCCTCTTTCGGACGGGTAACCACGCTGTAAATGAACAGAAAAGAGAGGGATACACCCTCCGGTGAAAGGTAGCGGCTACTGATCTTTTAGTATCAGGAACATCCACCGTCCGTTCCCTCCGTTCACCGCTCTTCATTCATCGTTCATCGCTTATCGTTCACCACTCATCATTCACTGTTTATCGTTCACCGCTTATCGTCCATCGTTCTTTCTGCTGTCCGAAAATGAACAGTTTGTTCGGAGACGGACGTCCTCCGGTATCATTATTCGCAAATATCCGGAAGGCGGACAGTGAAACGGGTTCCGTGCCCTTCTTCTGAAGCAACGGTAATCATCCCGTTCAGACGTCCTACGATAGTCTGGCAAATACTCAGTCCGAGCCCCGCACCCTGGGTAAAGCTATCTACCTTATAGAAACGTTCAAAGATATGCCTCAATCCATCTTCCGAAATACCTTTTCCGGTGTCTTCGACAAAAAGAGAAGTGTAGCCGGGTTCTTCTTCGGTATATCCGAATGTAATCGAACCTTGAGTCGTAAACTTAACGGCATTGTTGATCAAGTTGTTTACCACTTGTTGGAGGCGGACATTATCCGTCACCAGATACTTTTTGCTATTCTCCGGCAACTTCAGCACCAACTGCACTCCCGGAGGCATATTCAAACGCTGTGAATCGTATACATTCTTCATCAATAACGGAAGATTGTGACCGGCAAACTGAAAATCCATTGTGCCGGATTCTATACGGGACAAATCGAGAATATCATTGATAAGTGCCAGCAACAGTCCGCAATTCTTATTGATAGTCTCTATAAATAGCTTAACCTCTTCTTCGGTAAACCCGCTGGTATCGCTCAACAAATCAGAGAAACCTACAATCGCATTCAGCGGCGTACGTATCTCATGACTCATATTGGCAAGGAAAGCCGATTTCAATTTATCCGCCTGAAGTGCTTTATCACGCGCTGCGGTTAATTCCTCTTCGGTTGTCTTATAGCGTTGTATACTCTGGCATACTCCCAAAATACTGTAGGGCGTATCTGTTGTCAATCCTGCAAGCACCGACGTCCGATATTCCCACCACTCATAATTACCGTCACCACTAAGCTGACGGAAACTCATACGCGTACTCTGACTGAGGCCCGCCAGTGCCCGGTTGAAAATCTCGTATGCCGATTCCTGATCGTCCGGATGAATCATCCGGTCCATCTCGCCACGTGAAATGGTAGTCTTATTTTCCGCAAAACCAAAACGTGTCAGAAAGCCCGCAGGGAAAGTAAACAGGCCGGTGCGGATATTATATTGCCAAGGGTAGATAGAACTCTCGTCTACCGCCATACTGAAAAAACGCTTCTGCATCTCTTCATCCGATATATTACGGGCAGAGAGAGCCATTCCCGTAATTTTTCCATGTGCACGGATAGGAACAACCTCTCCTGAAACCGGGAAATAACTCCCACTGTGCACCTCTTGCATGAATGAATTTTCCGGAATGACTACACTGCTTTCTTCAGTCACCACCTGCTTGAGCATAGGACGGAGAATCTCTTTACCATTATTGTAGATCTTAAAAATACTGCCTGCCGGCAAGCCTTCGTAAGGTCGAGCGGCTTCATCTTTGGGCAAATGCAGCATCTTCAATAAAGAACGATTGGTAAAATGAATACGGAAATCGGTGTCGTAAGTGATCACACCATCACGGATGGAATGAAACACATTATCAAATTCATCACGTTGGGCCACCAACCGGTTTTGTATCAGCAGGCGGGTCTGGGCATGGATGCGACGGCGGGATTCACGACGGTTTATACGATACAGCCACACTATCAGGAACACCAGTAAAGCCAATATCGAACTATACAACAAGATGTACAGCATACGGTATTTCTCCATGTATGGCTCGTTAATAATGGTTCCGCCGATAGCACTCGCCTGCTTGGGATCTACCTTAAAAAACACAAGCTGCTTGAAATCGTACATAAACTTCAAAGGAGATTCAATGATTCCCACTTCCGAGGGAGATTTGCCACGCAGCACATCGGCGGCCGTCCGCCCTACTTCATGCGCCGAAGCATACGAATCGGCATCATACGCGCCAAAGGCACCATTAGTCAACGCAAGGTTCTCGCACGAAAAGAAAGGCGCTTTTGAGTTACGACCGATAAAGGACATAAAAGACGACCACTTAGGAGCGATGATCAATGTCTTATGTGTATTGCGGGGATAGCAGGTAGAAGCAATAATTTTATTGGTTGTATCGGTCTGCGAATTATAAAAGGTCACCGTATATTCCGGATGCTCCTCCACAAAGCCTTCCCATTCGTTCATAAAATCATCTTTCCCTTTCGAACTCAGCAGGCTATTGTCGGAGATACAGACCACCTCCGTCCGGGTAGGGAAAAGGCGACTCGCCTGCCTCAGTAATTCTCCGAAATCGGGATTCGCCGTATATCCACACACATTGGGTAACGAATCGATCAGGCTGCCTTCCGGATATTTTATATTAAAAAAGACAACGGGCAACTGCAAGGCTAACGAGTCTCCGCATGTCAGCAAAGTATGAAAAGCCTCGACACTGACGGTAACAATCAAGTCTGTTCCCCTTTCACGGGCCCGTTCGCAAAAACGACGCATAATCAGCTTTTCGGATTGATAAGTCCAGAAATTGGCATCCAGAAATTCGGTTGTAATATTCACTTTCAATCCCGATTCACCGAAACCGTCTTTCAACCCCCGGACCAAGTCATTATGCCAAGGTGTCTCCGGAGCATACGACTGAACGAAGAGAACATTATAAATACGTTCCGCAGCAGTGGAAAATCCCGGGAGTAATAAGAAAACAGATATAAGAAATATAGTATATAATCGTTTGTTCATAGCAAAAATCTGCGTTGTATCAGGATTGTGAACGCAAATATACGTTATAATCTTGAAAACAACGCAGATAGATGATAAAATATTGCGATAAGCTTTTATTCTTCGTGCAATGCCTCCGCCGGCTGGATTTTCATAGACTGACGGGCCGGGAACCAGATACCTGCCAGGATCATCAGTGCCATCAACAGTAACGTGATGCCTTCGCACAACATAAAGCGACCGACAGAGAAAGTAGAAAAGTACCATGAAGGTGTCAGTTCACTCTTTGCAATATAGAAATCGACACCAATGGCCAACGGAGTAACCAGAAGAAGCATCAGCCAACCTTCGCTCAGCAAACGAAAGAATACGCTTTGCTTACTCCCTCCTACTGCCATCATCAGCGCCATCTCACCTTTACGCTGCTGGGTACGGAACCAGAATGTTCCCAATAACCCCAGAAAAATATTGAGCAGCAAAAAGCCCATACCTACCAGATAGTTACGTAAAGTATTCATATCGTCCAACTGGAACGTATGCCGTATGTCCCGGAATGAACTTACCTTAGTCAGAAAAAGATTGCCCACCCGATACTGGGAGGGGGCATCCTTCATCAATTGTTCGGCAAAGGCGGCAGATTCGTTTTTGTTCGTACGCAAACAGATTTCATTGCCCGAAGCCAACCGATTCTCCGGTAACAAGATGACTGCGGACCGGCTATAAGCACCGGAGGAAAAATCATCATAACGGACCACTTGGAGCGCTGCCACCAATTTGGATAAATGGGCAGTGTCCTGATCCAGACAAAACTCTTTGCCTACATAGTCTTTCAAATCGATCTTATAACGTGACTCGAACACATTACGCGATACCATAAAAGTACCTTCCTTCAACAGAGCAGCTAATTGTTCCGGAGTTTCTCCGTTGGCTCCCTGATAACGGAAAACACGGAAGAAGTCGGGCGTCACCCAACGACGGATGTTGTACTTGCTCTCCATGGTATCCAGGCGTACGTCCATCCCACTGTTACTTCCGTTGTACGGGAAAGAATTTTGCGACATACTCACCGCCTCGACTCCGGGACGACGACGAAGGCGATCCAGTAACTCACGCATATCTGCATGTGCTTCCTCATCCGTACGGTTGGCTATGTAGTCGGGACTTTTCTCTGTCAGGTAATCGAACTCCACCCGATAGGTATTCTCAATATCGAACCCGCGAGGTTCAAAATAGGTATAAAGGGTGACAAACATATAATCGACTACATACCAAAGCACAATGCTTACCAGCAGCAGTTCTATGAACAGCCAGGAGTTAGAGCGCCGTTCGTTTACTATTTGTTTCAACAGTTTCTTATTCATCGTTTGTGTAGTGTTTAGTTAAGCTTTCCGCTAAGAGCATTTATAATAGACATCCGCGATGCCCTCCAGGCCGGCCATCCACTACTCAGCAGATTCAGTGCCAAACAGAAAAGTAATGCATAAATAAAAGTAGAAAATTTAAAAAGCATTTTCCACTCGATAACCGGAGCCGTGTTAAGGTAGTACATCAATCTGCTATCGGCAAAAAGCGTACCTCCCCAACAATAAGATATGATCAGACAGAACAACAGTCCGAGCACTCCGGCCATCAAAGTCAGTACCAGATTCTCGGCAACAATCTGCCCCATCACTCCCCCACGGGTAGCTCCGAACGAACGCCGTACACCAATCTCGGCAACGCGTTGTCTCAAACGGCTATGGGTCATCGAGCTCAGATTGATGGCAGGTACCAGTAACAGAATCAAAAATATAATGACTTGCTGACGAAAATAGGCTGTCATATCCGGCTGCACATTTGCCCACTTATGCTGCGACATCGTCAGTTGGTCATCCGGCTGCCCACGGTAGAAAACAAAATAATCACCCAACCCGGCGTTATAAGCCAAGCGGCGACGTTCGCACTCTGCACGGATAGCTTCGAAATCGGAAGAACTGCGGGCCAGGATCACAACTCGCATCACTCCCATAATCCCGTCACACCAGGTATTGTCTCCTCCCGTAATATGGGTCGATGAATATGGAACCCAAATCTGTGCATAGGCTGTCGAAGCCATTGAAGACACATCTTTCACCACTCCGCTTATCCGGTAGACCGCATCATTCACCAAGATCTCCTTACCGGACACCTGATGAGACGTACCGAAAAGAAGACGTGCGACACTCTCTGTTATAACAGCTACCGGAAGCCCGGATTTTACTTCCGCATCCGAATAAGGCTTACCGTCTATAAACGAAAAGTCGAATATCCTCCAGAAAGCTCCGTCGGTCTCGAGGGCATCGATCCCCGTACGTACACCACGGGGCAAAGCCACCTGCATGGTTTCGGGTATCGTATAGATACTGACTTCCTCGGCCGTCGTTAATCCTTCAAAACATCCTTTTGCTGTCTGCAGCCCCATCGGACCGTTACTCGATCCGTCATCACTCCAGTTTTTGTTGCTCGTGCTCATCTGTTTGACATGCAATAGCCGGTTACGGTTACTCTCCGGAGCAAAAGGGGTGGTTTTTATTTGCTGTTGCATGACCACTACCATAATCAGGCAAATGGTCAAAGCAGTGCCCAACACACTGATCGTAGTCAGCAAGGGCTGCTGTCTGAGTTGTGCAAGGGCCTGCTTGAAATATTGTTTAATCATTTTGTGCTTGTTACTATTTTCCTATTTTCAGTCCACCGGTATTGACACCGCCAACCCCGTTTCTTGATATTTTTGCGGTACCGGCTTTACCATTCAGGGTCATGCTTCCCACTCCATTGGCTTGGGCTTCCAATGCGTCACAATCAACCTTGACATTTACACAGCCCACTCCATCCAGTTTCACCGTGAAATCCTTACACTTCAAATTGTCGATATTAACATCTCCCACTCCTGAAAGGATCAGGTCGAAGCGCCTTGACCGAAGTGGTTCCCGGCAATTAAAGCTACCCACGCCTTGCAACTTCACATTGTCCAGATTGGGAGCCGTAATATACAATTTTATGTGTTTGGAATTATTGTTGTTTTTTTGATATCCGATCACTAAAACACCATTTTTCACAACTGTAGTAGTTTGGGATACGTATTCTTGCGGCCCCTCTATCCGGACGGAACAACGGTCGGACTGAGTGAAAAAAATATCTCCGACAGCCTCCAGCCGGATCATGGAGAAATCGGCAACTTTACGGTTACCGACAGCCAAGGTTTTATCTTCGGTAGTTTTACCACATTGGCAATCGGCACTGCATTGAGCTTGCACCGTATAACCGATGGCTCCCAGGAAAAGAGCCAAAGCTACGAGTATAATTTTTGCTTTCATTGTACTTTGTATTATTTATTGCACTTGACGTCCGTCGAAGAAGCGGATGGTGCGAGAGGTTTGTTTGGCCTGTTCTTCATTGTGAGTAACCATTACGATGGTACGTCCGTCTTCCTTATTCAGGCGATGAAGCAGTTCCATTACTTCGGCACCCATCTTAGAATCCAGGTTACCGGTAGGTTCGTCGGCAAGGATAATCTCGGGATTACCGATGATGGCACGGGCAATGGCAACACGCTGGCACTGACCACCGGAAAGCTGTGTCGGGAAATGACGCATACGATGGCTCAACCCCACCTTCTCGAGAACCTCCTGCGCCAACTTTCTACGCTCGGACGAACTGACACGACGGTAGAGTAACGGAAGCTCCACATTATCCAGTACGTTGAGTGAGTTAATCAGGTGGAAAGACTGGAAAACGAAACCCAGTGTCTTATTACGGAAAGCAGCCAATTCTTTATCTTTCATGCCTTCTGTATGTGTACCGTTTATTTCGATCGTACCCGTCGTAGGAGCATCCAGCAATCCCATGATGTTCAACAAAGTAGATTTACCACAACCCGAAGGTCCCATGATACTCAGAAACTCACCACGGTTGACTGTCAGATTCACGTTTTCGAGCGCTACTGTTTCAATCTCGTTTGTACGATAGATTTTAGAAAGAGAAGTTAATGTAATCATCACTTATAGTTTTAAATATTTCTTTTATTAGATTCTTGTTCAAATGATATGCCAAAAAATTAATTCCTTTAAATACAACCGCTTATGTTCCAAACAAGGTGTCCGATAATGAACACTCTGCCCGTAAATGAACTCGGAAGTGTCCCTCAACAGACATGCTTATTCTTCGTGCAGTGCTTCTGCAGGCTGAATGCGCATGACCTGACGGGCAGGTATACAAATCCCGATGACGATCATGACAACTATCGACACAAACGTCATAGCCTGCACAATCAGGAAACGGGTGACGGTAACAACCGGCATCGCATCGGTCAGCAAATCCATAAAGGCAAGATTCAGACTTATGACAGCAGCCGGCACCGTGGCCAGTATTAATAATAAAACCCCTTCACCGATCAGCAAACTTCTGAGGTTCGCACGGGTAGATCCCAAAGCCAGCCGAAGTCCCATCTCCGAACGCCGTTGCTGTGTCCGTATCCAAAATGTACCGATCACTCCCATCAGAATGTTCAGCAAGAAGAAGCCTAAAGCGGCAATCCGGGTTTTCACATCATTTATCTTCCCGTTGCTGCGGTAATAGTTCTCACGAAGATCGTCAAAAGAGGTAATATCCAGAAGATAAAAATTACCGACCCGAAGCTGTACCTTCATATCTTTACGGAAACGGGACGGAAAGTCCACACCATCCGCATCCGGACGGACACGCACACAAAACTCCGCATTATTCCCCCTCCACCCTAACAAAGCAGCCTCCGAATGACATTCGATATAAGTAGGGTAAAGCGGATAAAAATCATCAAAGCGGATGGTATTGCATATACCGCGAATGGTATGTGTCGGTTCTGTCTCGCCCCAATTCTTCACTCCTTTACCCAGTGCATCGGTTCCCTTAGCGGAAAACTCACGTTCGGTTTCGGCAGAAATGATCCATGTGTTTTCCTGAGTAGCCGCCTGTACAAGTGACTCGGTTTTTCCCTGCTTGTCAGTGATGCGGAATACCCGGAAATAATCGGGTGATACATTATATACATATCCGTGTACCCAAGTGGTATCTATCCCTCTTGAACCGCTGGAACTGTTTTGATTGTAAGGATGCGAACCAATACTCAGCGATACGGCCTCTACTCCCGGATAAGCCCTGAGGCGCGAAAGGATGGAGAACCATTGTTCTATCTTCAAGCTATCAGTATCACCGGGTTTATATTCCTTTCCTCCGGGAGGTATCGAAGCTAGTTTTACCCGATAAACGTGCTCGGTATCAAAACCGAGCGGAGTGGCATATAATCTTCCGGTTACGTACAGATAGTCCATTACATAGAACAGGCAGACTGAGACAATCATCAGTTCAAACCACAACCAGGCGTTGACAGAGCGCTGGGCCCATATCTGTTTCAATAAATGTTTTATCATGATTTCTTCTATTTAATGGCATTGACAATGTTGGTGCGCGATACACGAATGGCTGGAATTCCCGCACTCAGCAGATTCATCAACAAGCAGAACAATAACGCACAAACAAATACAAACGGTTGAATGACCATACCTGCGGATACTTGAGTGTCCACTCCATAATACCCCGACATAGAAGTATTGAGTAACCAGTCACGCATACACAGCACGGCTATGTACGACAAGATCAGTCCCAATACACCTCCCATCAATGTAACAACCAGATTCTCGGCGAGCACCTGCCGGAGAAGTTCTCCACGAGTGGCACCGAAAGCACGTCGCACACCGATCTCTTCCATCCGCCGGCGCATACGCGAAAGTGTGATACCGCTCAGGTTAATGGCAGGCACCAACAACAGGATGGTAATCACTACGATATAAATCAGAACCAACCGCGATGTATCCGGATCATCAAACGGATTATCACGGGCCAAAGACATCAGGCGGGTGTCGGGCGCACCTCCAAGCAACAATTTCAGTTCTTTCTGATTGGCGTTCATACGGTCTACATTCTGTTGTGCCTCGGCTCGAACTACATCCGGATCGGCCCCCTTGGGTACCAGGATATAACATGAATATCCTCCTTGCAGACCCTCGCTGACACTACGTTCATAATCCGGCAATGCCGTATAAGGAGCCCAAGCCTCGGCATAAGCAGCCTCGGCCAGTACCGACACATCGGCCACTACTCCACAGACGGTATAATCGACAAATCCTAATGAAATGATACGTCCCACCGCATTGTCGATGCCAAACAGACGACGAGCCAACGAGCGGGTCACTACCAGTTTCTTCTCGCCGGACACAAATTCCTGCCCGTAAGGTTTACCATGCAGAAAGCGGAAACCAAATACACGCCAAAAATTATCATCCGTATAACTGACCGCACGCTTCACTTCCCGGGTTCCGTCGGGAGTAGCCGCCAAAGACGTCATGCTGTAGTGCACGGCGCTCACCGCTTCCGCCGTATTCCATCCTTTATCATCTATTTTCTGAGCAATCGTCATCTCGATCGACAAGGTACGGTCGCGATTTATCTCCGGTTCATAGTTGGCTGTTCTTGCCTGATAGATAAGTACAATGCACATTATCATGGCAATGGCCAGTGCCGTACCAATAATGGCAATAACACTCAGCAACTTATTCTGCTGAAGAAGAACAAGTGACTGCTTAAAGTATTGCTTAATCATAAGCTCTTTTTATTAGATTGTATTTTGCATTCCTTTATTGCTTACTGTACCTGACGTCCGTCGAAAAACCGGACGGTACGTGAAGTCTGTCCGGCCTGTTCCTCATTGTGAGTTACCATTACGATGGTGCGTCCGTCTTCTTTATTCAGGCGATGAAGCAATTCCATCACCTCGGCACCCATCTTAGAGTCCAGGTTACCGGTAGGTTCGTCGGCAAGGATGATCTCGGGATTACCGATAATGGCACGGGCAATGGCAACACGCTGGCACTGACCGCCGGAAAGCTGTGTCGGAAAATGACGCATGCGATGACTCAAACCGACCTTCTCAAGAACCTCTTGTGCCAGTTTACGACGTTCGGAAGAAGCTATGTGGCGATACAACAAGGGAAGTTCCACATTATCCATTACGTTAAGTGAATTTATCAGATGGAAGGACTGGAATACAAAACCAAGCGTTATATTACGGAAAGCGGCCAGCTCTTTATCTTTCATACCCTCTGTATGTGTACCGTTTATCTCTATTGTCCCTGCGGTAGGGGCATCAAGCAAACCCATAATGTTCAGTAAAGTCGATTTGCCACAACCGGAAGGTCCCATAATGCTAAGGAATTCACCACGATCAACTTTCAGGTTGACATTCTCAAGGGCTACTGTTTCAATCTCGTTTGTACGATAGATTTTAGAAAGAGAGGTTAATGTAATCATAACTTTAGTTTATTTAGATGTTTCATTTTGTTCTATATCGATTCCACACAGACGAGATAGAATCAAATGGTATGCCAAACAGATAACTTCCTCATAAATCGTATATTAAGCAGAGAGTTGGGTGTCCGAAAATGAACATACTGCCCGTTGGTGAACTAAAAGTTCTATTAATTTCGGGTACATTGGCAGGAAAAATGCCGACGATACAACCCTAATTACGGATATTTTTACCCCTATTCCTGTTTTAATCTCCTCACCCATACTACATATAATGAAAATTCTTACATTTGTCACAGAATAAACAACCAGATGTCCTATGGAAGAAGTAATCAAGCTCAACTCGGTAGACCAGTATAATAAAATGTATGGTCTCGAGACATTGCACCCTTTGGTAACGGTAGTCGACTTGTCGAAAGACACAGTGTTTCCCACACATTTCACTCTCAATTATGGATTATACGCTCTGTTCCTGACACAGACAAAGTGTGGCGATCTGCGTTACGGACGGCAAATGTATGACTATCAGGAAGGCACAGTGACAAGTTTCGCACCGGGACAAGTAGTCGAAGTAAAGCTAAACGATGGTGTACGCCCGATGTCACACGGAATACTTTTCCATCCCGACCTTATCCGCGGCACGTCTTTGGGACAGGAAATCAAGCACTACTCGTTCTTTTCATACGCATCGAATGAAGCCCTGCATCTTTCGGACGACGAGAAAAAGATTTTTCAGGATTGCCTTGACAAGGTACAACAGGAGTTGTCCCGTCCGATAGACAAGCATAGCAAGCGCCTGATCGCAAGAAATATCGAATTGTTATTGGATTATTGCATGCGTTTCTACGAACGTCAGTTCGTGACACGTTCGAAAGTGAACAAAGATGTATTGATGAAGTTCGAAGACCTACTCGATGTCTATT
>ENA-UESE01001682-UESE01001682.1-human-gut-metagenome-genome-assembly--contig:-NODE-1682-length-15704-cov-3.283548_pt1 | contig 15704 bp, 16 predicted proteins | sample MGYA00242995_ERZ507996 | MGnify/ENA primary metagenome ERZ507996 (study PRJEB26167, sample SAMN06115489) | human gut metagenome | host: Homo sapiens | place: China:Sichuan | collected 2015-04-15... | reverse complement strand
ACAAGACCCAGTTTGAGGCGCTGGAACAGTACGGCCGCAATATCTGCGACCTTGCCCGCGCCGGCAAGCTCGACCCGGTCATTGGCCGTACCGACGAGATCCGTCGCACCATTCAGGTCCTGTCCCGCCGCACCAAGAACAACCCCGTGCTCATCGGCGAGCCGGGCGTCGGCAAGACGGCCATCGCCGAGGGCCTGGCGCAGCGCATCGTGCGCGGCGACGTGCCCGAGGGACTGAAGGACAAGACCATTTTCTCGCTCGATATGGGCGCGCTGGTCGCGGGCGCAAAGTACCGCGGCGAATTTGAGGAGCGGCTCAAGGCCGTGCTCGAAGAGGTGCGCAAGAGCGAGGGACGCATCCTGCTGTTCATCGACGAGCTGCACACCATCGTCGGTGCGGGCAAGACCGAGGGCAGCATGGACGCGGGCAACCTCCTCAAGCCGATGCTCGCCCGCGGCGAGCTGCACTGCATCGGTGCGACCACGCTTGACGAGTACCGCAAGTATATCGAAAAGGACGCCGCGCTCGAGCGCCGCTTCCAGCCCGTTCAGGTCGATGAGCCGACGGTGGAGGACACCATCTCCATCCTCCGCGGCCTGAAAGAGCGCTATGAGATCTTCCATGGCGTGCGCATCCACGACAACGCGCTTGTCGCGGCGGCCACGCTCTCCAACCGCTATATCACCGACCGTTTCCTGCCGGATAAGGCCATCGACCTCGTCGATGAGGCCTGCGCCATGATCCGCACGGAGATCGACTCCATGCCGTCGGCGCTCGACGATCTGCGCCGCCGCATCATGCAGATGGAGATCGAGGAGATGGCGCTCAAGAAGGAGGACGACCAGCTCTCGCGCGACCGGCTCGCCAAGCTCACGCAGGAGCTCGCCGAGCTCAAGGACCGCTTCAACGAGCAGAAGGCGCGCTGGGAGTCCGAGAAAAACAGCGTCGAGGAGGTCAAGTCCCTCAAGGCGGACATCGACCGCCTGCACGCCGAGATCGAAGAGGCGCAGCGCAATTATGAGTACGAAAAGGCCGCGCGCCTGCAGTACTCCGACCTGCCGAGCCTTGAAAAGAAGCTCAGCGAGGCCGAGGCCGCAGCCGAGCGCCGCAAGAGCGACAACTCCCTTGTGCACGACACCGTGACCGAGGAGGAGATCGCCGGCATCGTCGCCAAGTGGACGGGCATCCCGGTGGCAAAGCTCATGGAGGGCGAGCGCGAGAAGCTGCTGCACCTCGATGAAGTGCTGCACCGCCGCCTGATCGGCCAGGACGAGGCTGTGGAGAAGGTCTGCGAGGCCATCCAGCGCTCGCGCGCCGGCATCAGCGACCCGAACCGCCCGATCGGCTCGTTCCTGTTCCTCGGCCCCACGGGCGTCGGCAAGACGGAGCTGGCCAAGGCGCTGGCCGAGAGCCTGTTTGACGATGAGCGCAGCATGGTGCGCATCGACATGACCGAGTACATGGAGAAGTTCTCCGTCTCGCGTCTGATCGGCGCGCCTCCCGGATACGTCGGCTACGACGAGGGCGGCCAGCTCACCGAGGCCGTGCGCCGCAAGCCGTACTCCGTCGTGCTGTTCGATGAGGTCGAAAAGGCGCACCCGGACGTGTTCAACATCCTGCTGCAGATCCTTGACGACGGCCGCATCACGGACAGTCAGGGCCGCACGGTGGACTTCAAGAACACGATCATTATCCTCACGTCGAACCTCGGCAGCCAGTATCTGCTCGACGGCATCGGCCCGGACGGTGAGATCACCGCGGACGCCCGCGAGCACGTGCAGGCGGAGCTGCGCCGCGCCTTCCGGCCGGAGTTCCTCAACCGTCTGGACGAGATCCTCATGTTCCGTCCGCTCACGCGCGACAACCTGTCGCACATCATCGACAATCTCATCGCCGCCCTGCGCAGCCGTCTGGCTGACCGCACGCTGAACCTTGAGATGACCGACGCCGCCAAGGCGCTCGTCATCGAAAACGGGTATGACCCGGTCTACGGTGCGCGTCCGCTCAAGCGCTACCTGCAGAGCCACGCCGAGACGCTCATTGCCCGCACCATCCTCTCCGGCGATCTGCACGCCGGCGACACGCTCGTCGTGGATGCCGAAAACGGCGCGCTCGTCTGCCGCGTGAAGGCATAAGGCATAAAAATGACCCCATGGGTCTGTGCACATTGCACAGGCTCATGGGGTCAGCTTATCCCCAAAACCTCGTAGAGTTTCGCCGCCGGAGCGGCGAAAGAAAGTCCAATCATTTTCTCAGGCGACATGTGCGGCTGAGAAAATACTTCTCGGCCTGCAAACGTGCGCGCCGTCCGCCTTGGGCGGACGGCGCGTGCGCTGCAGTCAGGCCGCAAACCCCTTTGTCAAAAAAGCGGCGCTTTTTTGACAGCCTCACCCCATGGGTCTGTGCACACTGCACAGGCTCATGGGGTTTTTCGTTGTTTCGGGCGCTTGCGGCACAGGAAAAAGATCAGCAGCGTCAGCAGCGCACCGGTGAGATAGCCCGCCGTGTCGAGCCAGACGTCCGTGATCTGTCCGCTGCGGCCGGGGACGAAGAGCTGGATCGTCTCGTCGCACAGCGCGGCGAGCGTGCCGGGCAGCAGCGCAGCCGGCCATGAAAAGTGCGTCCCCGTGCGCAGCGCGGCGGCGGTGAACACGCCGAGGAGCGCATACTCGCCGAAGTGCGCGCATTTGCGCAGGATGTGGTCGGTCATGTGCGGCAGGAGCCGCTGCACCACGGTCAGCAGCGCGCCGCTCTCGGCGCCGCTGTGCACGGCGGGCATGCACGATTGCCCCCAGATGACCAGCAGCCATGCCCCGGCGCAGACGGTCAGGATGCGGTTGGCGCGGCGGTTCATGCGTTTTCCGCTTCCTTCTGCGCGCGGATCTTATCCACCCAGCACTTGTGGCACATGGCGACGTAGCTGTCGTTGCCGCCGAGCAGGATCTGCCCGCCCTCGGTGATGACGCGGCCGCGCTCGTCGATGCGGGCGTTGACGGTCGCCTTGCGGCCGCAGGCACACACGGTCTTGATCTCCGTGATGGAATCGGCCAGCTCCATGAGCCGCCGTGCGCCGGGGAAAAAGTGCGTGAGAAAATCCGTCCGCAGACCGAAGCACAGCACGGGGATGTTCTGCTCGTCGACGATGCGGCGCAGCTGGTCGATCTGCTCCGGGGAGAAAAACTGCGCCTCGTCGGCGATGATGACGTCGGCGTGTCCGGCGCGGGCAAACGTGTCCGCGATGTCCTCATCCGGGCGGATGACCTGCGCCTCGCGCTGCAGACCGATGCGCGAGCGGATGATGTTTGCTCCGTCGCGGTCGTCGACCGAGGGCTTGATGAGCCAGACGGTCATGCCGAGCTCCTCGTAGTTGAACTGCGTGATGAGCGCCTGCGCGGACTTCGACGAGCCCATGGCGCCGTATTTAAAGTAGAGTTTGGCCATTTAATCCCGCTCCTTTACGTAGGCCCGGATGCGCTCCATGACAAAATCGAGCGCCACCTGATTGTGCCCGCCCTCGGGGATGATGATGTCGGCATAGCGCTTGGACGGCTCGACGAACATCTCGTGCATGGGCTTGACCGTGGTCAGATACTGCGTCACGATCGACTCCAGATCGCGGCCGCGGTCGCGCACGTCGCGCACGATGCGCCGCAGGATGCGCACATCGGCGTCGGTGTCGACGAAGATCTTGATGTCCAGCCGCTCGCGCAGCTCCGGCTCGGCAAAGATGAGGATGCCCTCGACGACGACGACCTTGGCCGGGACGACCGTGATCGTTTCGGCGGCGCGGTTGTGCACCGTGTAGTCATACGTCGGGCACGCGACCGGCTGCCCGGCGCGCAGTGCGTCGAGATGCTGCACGAGCAGCGGCGTGTCGAACGCGTTCGGGTGGTCATAATTGAGCTTCTTGCGCTCGGCAAAGGGGATGTTGTCGTGCCGCTTATAGTAGTTGTCGTGATACAGCACGCTCACATCGCCGCCGAATTCGTCGAGGATGCGCCGCGTGATGGTGGTCTTGCCGCTGCCGGTACCGCCGGCAATGCCGATCGTGATGACGTCGCTCATGGTGCCGCCTCCCGTGGGTCAATAGTTTTCCCCAACATTCTACCACACGCGCGGGTGCGTTGCAATTTGACTTTTGCCTTTTTTGCGGTTAAAATGAAGCTGTCCGCGCCGCTGCGGCCGGATCTGAAAATTCTGAGATAAACGGAGGTATCCTTATGCCTGTTCCTACGCCGCATATTGAAGCCAAAGCCGGTCAGATCGCCAAGACCGTGCTCATGCCCGGTGACCCGCTGCGCTCGAAATTCATCGCCGAGACCTTCCTTGAAAATCCCGTGCTCGTCAACAACGTCCGCGGCGTGCAGGGTTACACCGGCATGTGGAAGGGCGTGCCCGTGACCGTGATGGCCTCCGGTATGGGCATCCCGTCGATCGGCATCTACAGCTGGGAGCTGTATAATTTCTACGATGTGGACAACATCATCCGCGTCGGCTCTGCCGGTGCGCTCGCCGACGATCTGAAGCTGATGGACGTCGTCGCCGGTGCGGGCGCGTGCACGGACTCCAACTTCGCGCACCAGTTCGGCATCAACGGCACGTTCGCCCCCATTGCGGACTACACGCTGCTCAGCCAGGCCGTCGCCGCGGCGGCAGCCAACGGCGTCGCGCTGCACGTGGGCAATGTGCTCTCGTCGGACAACTTCTATGACGACGGCAGCGACGGTCCCGACCAGTGGAAGAAGATGGGCGTGCTCGCCATCGAGATGGAGGCCGCCGGTCTGTACATGAACGCCGCCCGCGCCGGAAAGCGCGCGCTTGGCCTGTTCACGATCTCCGACCACATCTACCGCGCCGAGGAGCTCACCTCCGAGCAGCGGCAAAACTCCTTCGTGCAGATGATCACGATCGCGCTCGACACCGCCGTCAACATGGCGAATCTTTGATACAACGCCACCTGTCCGCAGCACGCGGACGGGTGGCACTTTTGTTTATAAAAACGTTATATTTCCGAAACAAATGGGATTGCTTGCTATTCGCGTCCGTGTTATACTGAAAGCGGCTGCGAGAGTATGCCAAATATCGCCTGAACATCGGGCAATACTTTATTATGGAGGAAAAATAGCATGAACATGAAGAAGCTTGTTGCTCTGCTCCTTGCGCTCGTCATGGTCTTCGCGCTTTGCGCCTGCGGCGGCGACAAGGACAACGGCGGCAAAGATTCCGCTACGTACAAGGTCGCCATGATCACGGACTACGGTGACATCACCGACCAGTCCTTCAACCAGACCACGTATGAAGCCTGCAAGGCCTTCTGCACGGAAAACAACATTGAGTTCACCTACTACAAGCCCGCCGGCGACAGCACGCCGGACCGTATCGCCATGGTCGAGAAGGCCGTTGACGAGGGCTACAATGTCATCGTGATGCCCGGCTATGCCTTCGCCGGCACCATCACCGGCACGCAGGACAAGTATCCGGACGTGAAGTTCATCGCGCTCGACGTGTCCGAGTTCGACATCAACAGCTCCTTCTATAAGACCGACGACAAGGGCAATGCCACGGAAGAGCTGCTCGACGCCAACAACAAGCCGCACGTTGCCAGCAACGTCTACAGTGCGGTCTATCAGGAAGAGCTCTGCGGCTACATGGCCGGCTACGCGGCTGTGAAGCTCGGCTACACCGAGCTCGGCTTCCTCGGCGGCATGGCTGTCCCGGCTGTGCAGCGCTACGGCTACGGCTTCCTGCAGGGTGCTGACGCTGCTGCGGCTGAGCTCAAGGCCAAGGTCAACGTCAAGTACGCTTACGGCAACAAGTTCAACGGCGATCCGGACATCACCGCCGCCATGGACACCTGGTACGCTGGCGGCACGCAGGTCGTGTTCGCCTGCGGCGGCGGCATCTTCACCTCCGCTGCCGACGCTGCCAAGAAGGTCAGCGGCGCCAAGATGATCGGCGTTGACGTCGATCAGGCCGGCGTCATCAACGGCTACTCCGGCGTGGAAGACATGACCGTCACCTCCGCCATGAAGGGTCTGGCCGCCACGGTCAAGACCATGCTCACCGAGACCATCCTCAACAACAACTGGGAGAAGTTCGGCGGCAAGGTCGAGAGCCTCGGCCTCGTCTCCGGCGACGATCCGGAGCTGAACTACGTGCAGATCCCGATGACCAGCACGCAGTGGGCGGACGGCAAGTTCACCCAGGCCGACTACAAGACGCTTGTGAAGGCCATGTTCGACGGCACGATCAAGGTCTCCAACGACATCACTGCGATGCCGAAGACCACGACCATCACGGTCGAGAATCTGGGCAACCTGAAGTAAGGTCCTGCGGGCGCAGCCTGCAAAACAAAAACCGAATCACAGCGCATGGGCGCGGCAGTTTGCCGCGCCCATGTTTTTTCGTGCGCACATTCGGCAGGAAATGACCGCAGCGGCATGGAAAATCCGAAAATTCCTTTGCTTTCACCATGACACTATAGTATACTATGTGCAAATAGATTCCGTTCCCGCTTCTGTGCGCGCGGGCTCTATGCATACGGAAGGAGGGCATTCCCTTTGGACACACCCTATGCCATTGAAATGCTGCACATCACGAAGCGCTTCCCGGGCATCGTGGCCAATGACGACATCACGCTCCAGCTGCGCAAGGGGGAGATCCATGCGCTGCTCGGCGAAAACGGCGCCGGCAAGTCCACGCTCATGTCCGTCCTGTTCGGCCTGTATCAGGCCGAGGAGGGCGAGATCCGCAAGGACGGCAAGGTCGTCTCCATCAAAAACCCGAACGACGCCAACAGCCTCGGCATCGGCATGGTGCACCAGCACTTCAAGCTGGTCGAGTGCTTCACGGTGCTGGACAATATCATCATGGGCGTCGAGCCGACGAAGCATGGCTTCCTGCAAAAGGGCGAGGCGCGCAAGAAGGTGCTCGCGCTGTCGGAAAAATACGGCCTGCAGGTCGATCCGGATGCGCGCATCGAGGACATCACCGTCGGTATGCAGCAGCGCACCGAGATCCTCAAGATGCTCTACCGCGACAATGAGATCCTCATCTTCGACGAGCCGACCGCCGTGCTCACCCCGCAGGAGATCAGCGAGCTGATGCAGATCATGCGCGGGCTCGCGGCCGAGGGCAAGTCGATCCTGTTCATCTCGCACAAGCTGCAGGAGATCATGGCCGTGGCCGACCGCTGCACCGTTCTGCGCAAGGGCAAGTGTATCGGCACGGTCGAGACGAAAAATACCACCGCCGAGCAGCTCTCGGCCATGATGGTCGGGCGCAGCGTCAACTTCCACGTGGGAAAAAAGGCGAGCGCGCCGGGCGACGTGCTGCTCGACGTGCAGCACCTGACGGTCGCCTCCCGGCAGCACAAGAACGACGCCGTGCACGACGTGTCGTTTCAGGTGCGCGCGGGCGAGATCGTCTGCATCGCCGGCATCGACGGCAACGGCCAGACGGAGCTGGTCTACGGCCTGACGGGGCTTGAGCCGGTCAAGGACGGGAAGATCCTGTTTCGCGGCGAGGACATCACGCATATGTCTATCCGCAAGCGCTCCCTGCTCGGCATGAGCCACATCCCCGAGGACCGGCACAAGCACGGTCTCGTGCTCGACTATCCGCTGGAGTACAACATGATCCTCCAGCGCTACTTCGAGCCCCGCTTCACCGATAAGGCGGGCTTCCTGCGCCGCAAGAACATCCGCACCTACGCAGAGCGCCTCATCGAGCAGTACGACGTGCGCTCCGGTCAGGGCGCGGCCACCATCGCGCGCAGTATGTCCGGCGGCAACCAGCAGAAGGCCATCATCGCCCGCGAGATCGACGACGATCCGCAGCTGCTCGTCGCCGTGCAGCCGACGCGCGGCCTCGACGTCGGCGCGATTGAATACATCCACAAGCAGCTCGTCGCCCAGCGTGACGCCGGCAAGGCCGTGCTTCTGGTCTCGCTGGAGCTTGACGAGGTGCTCGACGTGCCGGACCGCATCCTCGTCATGTACGAGGGCGAGATCGTCGGCGAGCTCGACCCCAAGACGACCTCGGAAAACGAGCTCGGCCTGTACATGGCCGGCGCCAAGAGAGATGAGGTGCGCGCATGAAGAAAAAGAACCTGCTCAAAAACGACGCCGTCCAGTCGCTGCTGGCATCGCTGGGCTGCATCGTGTTCGGCCTGCTCGTAGGCTACATCGTGCTGCTGTTCATCCAGCCGAAGGGCGCGGGCAAGGCCATCCTGACGATCATCGAAAACTTCTTCACCTACAACCGTGCGGAGACGCAGATGAAGTACCTCGGCAGCACCCTCGTCAAGACGGCGCCGCTGCTCATGTGCTCGCTGTCGATCCTGTTTGCGTATAAGGTCGGCCTGTTCAACATCGGCGCGGCCGGGCAGTACGTGGTCGGCTCGTGTGCGAGCCTGTACGCGGCGCTTGCGTGGGGCTGGAGCTGGCTGCCGTGTATGCTCCTTGCCATCGCGGCCGGTATGGCCGCCGGTGCGATCGTCGGCCTGCTCAAGACGTTCTGCAATGTCAACGAGGTCATCTCCGGCATCATGCTCAACTGGATCTTCCTGTACGCCACCAACATGATCCTCACCAACGTCAAGGAGGTGGCGAGCCCCTATACCTACCAGATGCACAGCGCGGCGCAGCAGGCGCTGCTGCCGTCGCTCGGGCTCGACAAGCTCTTCAGCGGCAACCAGTACGTCACCATTGCGATACCGCTGGCGATCCTCATGGCCATCCTCGTGTGGGTCGTGCTGGAAAAGACCCGCTTCGGCTATGAGCTCAAGGCGACCGGCTTCAACAAGCACGCCGCCAAATACTGCGGCATGGCCGAGCGGCGCAACACCGTGCTCACGCTTGCCATCGCGGGCGGCCTCGCAGCGCTCGGCGGCTCGCTGCTGTACCAGACCGGCTACGAGCAGTGGCAGTGCACGCACTCCTCCGTGCCGAACATGGGCTTCAACGGCATCTGCGCCGCGTTCCTCGGCGGTCTGAACCCGATCGGCGCGATCTTCTCGTCGTTTTTCATCCAGCACATCACCTCCGGAGGCGCGTACGTGGACAAGAGCCTCTACTGCTCGCAGATCTCGGATCTGATCACGTCGATCATCATCTATATGTGCGGCTTCGTGCTCTTCCTGAAAACGGCCATGAACAACGCCGCCGCCCGCCGCGAGGAGCGGCAGCGGCTGGCGGCCGAGTCTGCGGACACCGCGCCGGAGGCGGCCCCGGCTTCCGAATCGGAGCAGGGGGCGGGGACTGCACCTGCGCAAGCACCGGCTGATTCTGAGAAAGGGGGCGAGGCACAATGACCCTGCTGCTGCAATACACCCTCATCTTCGCCGCCGTTTTGATGCTCGTCGCGCTGGGCGGCTGCTTCTCGGAACACTCCGGCGTCATCAACCTCGGTCTCGAGGGCATCATGGTCATCGGCGCACTCGGCGGCGCGCTCGTCATGCGCTACCTGCCGAGCGGCACGTCCGCCTTCGTGACGATCCTGCTCACGCTGCTGGGCAGCGTCACGCTCGGTGTGCTCTTTTCCACGCTGCTCGCCGTGGCGTGCATCAACTTCAAGGCGGATCAGACCATCGTCGGCACGGCGATGAATATGCTCAGCGTCGCCGCGGCGACCGTGATCGTCAAGGCGCTCAACACGGCCGTCAACCCCGACGATGTGTCCGCGACCATCCAGTACATCGAGCCGAGAAAGGCGTTCTCGTTCCAGATCGGCGCCTTTGAGGGCAACTGGTTCATGGTCATCGCGGTCATTGCGCTGATCGTGGCCTATGTCACGCTCTATAAGACCCGCTTCGGTCTGCGCCTGATGGCCTGCGGCGAGCATCCGCAGGCGGCGGACTCCGTGGGCATCAACGTCTACAAGATGCGCTGGGCAGGCGTTCTGATCTCCGGCGTGCTCGGCGGTCTGGGCGGCATCTGCTACATCCTCGCCGGCGTTTCGGAGTGGAAGTTTGAAAACGGCGTCGCCGGCTTCGGCTTCCTTGCGCTCGCCGTCATGATCTTCGGTCAGTGGAAGCCGGGACGCATCGCGCTCGCGGCGCTGCTGTTCGGCCTGTTCCGCGCGCTGTCGAACGTGTACTTCGGCTTCGGCTTCCTCATGTCGCTGGGTATCCCCGGGTCGGTGTACAATATGCTGCCGTACATCATCTCCCTGCTCGTGCTCGCCTTCACGTCCAAGAGCTCCCGCGCCCCCAAGGCCGAGGGCATCCCGTACGACAAAGGCAGCCGCTGAGCACCCGCGCAAGTTTCCGCACCCCCGTCAAACAGGACGGGGGTGCTTTTTTGTGTGGGGTGCATAAAGCCGGCGCTTGGAATTTGGCACAAATGCAAAAAAGCGCAAAATTTGCAAAAGATGTTGACATTCTGTGTACACGAACGTATACTGAGCCTAATTGAACAAAGCATGATAGAGGCGCGGACGTCATCAGTACCCTCGCTCGCCGGCAGGAAACCGGGAGGGGAAAGGGGCAGCCGCCGAAGGGTCCCGCAGGTTCCTGCCGCGGGATTGCCTGGGCCGTCGGAGAACATCCGCCGGACTGCCGCAGTTTGCGGAGCGCTGTCATTGACCGAGGGTTTCAAGTGTCATGAACAGTATGCTCTGTTCATGACATTTTTTTATGGGAGGAATTTCGTTATGAATTCCAGACGCAAGCTTCTGGCTGTTTTGCTGCTCGTTGTGATGGCGGTCTCGCTTTTGAGCGTGTGCGCCTTCGCCGCCGACGGGGAGGACGCGGCCAAGTCCATCACCTGTACCACGTGCAACGGTACCGGCATTTCGCAGGGCGCGGAGTGTGACGTCTGCGAGGGCACCGGCGTCATCACGTCCACCAGCCGCATGGCGTTCTCGTTCTGGGCGCTCGTGCCGCCGATCGTCGCTATCATCCTCGCGCTCATCACCAAGGAAGTCTACTCCTCGCTGTTCGTCGGCATTTTGCTCGGCGCGCTGTGTTTCTCCTCGTCATCCTCGGCGCTATGGTCGCGCTCATCAACCGTGCCGGCGGCAGCGCCGCCTTCGGCCGCTGGGCAGAGACGCACATCAAGAGCCGCGTCGGCGCGATGCTCGCCACCTTCCTGCTCGGCATCCTGATCTTCGTTGACGACTACTTCAACTGCCTGACCGTCGGCTCGGTCATGCTGCCCGTCACCGACCGGCACAAGATCTCCCGCGCCAAGCTCGCCTATCTCATCGACGCCACGGCCGCACCCGTTTGCATGATCGCGCCGATCTCCTCCTGGGCGGCCGCCGTTTCCGGCGTCGTCGAGGACTACAACGGCTTTGATCTGTTCGTGCGCGCTATTCCGTATAACTTCTACTCGCTGCTCACGTTCGTGTTCATCATTGCGCTCGTGCTCATGAAGTTCGACTACGGCCCGATGCGTCTGCACGAGCTCAACGCCCGCTTCAAGGACGATCTCTACACCACCGGCGACCGCGTGGATGAGGCCGAGCAGAGCGTGGAGTCCAATGCCAACGGCCGCGTCATCGACCTGATCCTGCCCGTCGCCGTGCTGATCGCGACGTGCTTTGCCGGTCTTGTCTATGCCGGCGGCTTCTGGGACGCCGGCAGTGAGTGCTACCACGATTTCGTTGCCGCTTTCGGCAATACCGACGCCTTTGTCGCCCTGCCCTGGGGCTCTCTGATCGCGCTCGTGTTCACGATCATCTACTTCCTGTGCCGCCGTCTCATCACCTTCAAGGATTCCATGGCCTGCCTGCCGAAGGGCTTCATCAACATGGTCCCCGCCATCATGATCCTGACCTTTGCCACCTCGCTCAAGAACATGACCGGCCTGCTCGGCGGCAAGTACTTCGTCGCCTCCGTCATGAACTCTGCTGCGGGCTCGCTGTTCAGCTTCCTGCCGGCGATCATCTTCCTTGTTGCCGGTGTGCTGAGCTTTTCCACCGGCACGAGCTGGGGCACGTTCGGCATCCTGCTGCCGATCGTCACCTACGTGTTCGACCCGGCGAGCGAGCTGTTCATCATCGGTGTGTCCGCGTGCCTGGCCGGCGCCGTGTTCGGCGACCACTGCTCGCCCATCTCCGACACGACCATCATGGCCTCTGCCGGTGCGATGTGCAACCACGTCAACCACGTGTCCACGCAGCTGCCGTATGCCGCAACGCTCGGCATCATCTGCTTTGTCAACTACATTCTGGCGGGCTTCATCCAGAACGTCTACATCAGCCTCGCCATCGGCGTCGTGCTCGTGCTGGCGGTTTTGTTCATCATCCGCGCCGTCACCGCCAAGAAGCCGGTCCCCGGCTTCGAGGACGTGGCCTGAGCGCCTGTTCGCCCATGCTTCTGACCCCCTGCCTCCGTTTGACCGGAGGCAGGGGGTTTGCTGCCTTTTTCGCGGTCATCAATCCGGAAAAAGGCTTGACCTTTGACAGCTGGTGTGGTATAGTGAATCTACCTGTCAGTCGAGAGGTTCCCTTTTTATGCCCTTTCGGCTCATACAGGGAGGCAATCACGCTCCGACAGGGGCGAAATCAATAAGGAGGTGCCGAACAATATGGCTAAAGCAGGATCCCGTGTCAAGGTGACGCTCAGATGCGCAGAGTGCAAGCAGCGCAACTACAACACCACGAAGAACAAGAAGAACACTACCGAAAAGCTGGAACTGAGTAAGTATTGCCCCTTCTGCCGCAAGCACACCAAGCACGTTGAAACCAAATAAGGCTTTCGAAAGGACGGAATGATTCATGGCTGATAAGAAACCTGAAAAGAAAGAAACTTCCACCGAAGCCGTCAAGAAAGTCGATAAGAAACTCCCGTTTTTCAAGCGTATCGGCAAATGGTTCCGCGACATGAAGAGCGAGCTCAAAAAAGTCGTGTGGCCGACGCCGAAGCAGACGGCAAACAACACCGCGGTTTGCCTGGTGGTCATGTTCGTGTCCGCACTCGTGCTGTGGGGCTTCGATTCTCTGGCCGACCAGGGCGTGCAGCTTCTCCTGAAGCTGGGTGGGTAATATGTCTGAACTCGCAAAATGGTATGTCGTGCATACCTACTCCGGCTACGAAAACAGCGTGGCCGCAAACATCCTCAAGGCTGCGGAAAACCGCAGAATGCAGGATCTGATCCAGGAAGTCAACATCCCGATGGAGACAGTCAAGGAGATCACCGATTCCGGTGAAAAGACCGTTGAGCGCAAGGTCTTTCCGGGCTACGTGCTCGTGAAGATGGTGCTGACCGATGAGAGCTGGCATCTCGTGCACAACGTGCGCGGTGCTGCGGGCTTCGTCGGCTCCGACGGGAAGGCGATCCCCCTGACAGAACAGGAAATCTACGACCTCGGCGTCGAGCACCATGAAGTGGTGGTCGGCTATGAGCTCGGCGACTCCGTTAAGATCACAGACGGCCCGCTTGAGGGCTTCATCGGCACGGTGGACGAGCTTGAGCCCGATAAGGACCGTGTGCGTGTCGTTGTTTCCATGTTCGGCAGAGAGACGCCGGTCGACCTCGAGCTCGATCAGGTCGAAGCAATCAAGGATTAAAATCTTACAAGAAAGAGGTGCTTTCAAGTGGCACAGAAAATAGTTGGATACGTCAGATTCCAGGTTCCCGCCGGCAAGGCAACGCCGGCTCCCCCGGTCGGCCCCGCGCTTGGCCAGTACGGCATCAACATCGGCCAGTTCACCAAGGACTTTAACGAGCGCACCAAGGGCGACATGGGCATGATGATCCCGGTCGTCATCACCGTGTACTCCGACCGTAGCTTCTCCTTCATCACCAAGACGCCCCCGGCAGCTCTGCTCATCAAGAAGGCCTGCGGCATCGATCACGCCTCCGGCGTGCCCCAGAGAGATAAGGTCGCGACCATCAGCAAGGAAGATCTGCGCAAGATCGCAGAGCAGAAGATGCCCGATCTCAACTGCTCCAGCATCGAGTCTGCCATGAGCATGATCGCCGGCACTTGCCGCAGCATGGGCGTTCTGGTCGGCGAATAAGCCGTCAGATTCCGCTCCCTGATCGTGGGAGGATCATCCATCCGACGAACCACTTTATTAGGAGGAAACTGAATTGTTCAGAGGTAAAAATTATAAAGAGAGCGCTAAGCTCATTGATAAGCAGGCTCAGTACGAGCCGCAGGAAGCCTTCGAGCTCATCACCAAGACCGCCAAGGCCAAGTTCGACGAGACCGTCGAGCTGCACGTGAAGCTGGGCGTTGACTCCCGTCACGCTGACCAGCAGGTCCGCGGCGCGATCGTCCTGCCCCACGGCACCGGCAAAACGACCCGCGTGCTCGTCTTCTGCAAGGAAGAGCAGGTCCAGGAGGCGCTGGACGCCGGTGCGGATTACGCCGGCGGTCAGGATCTCGTGGCCAAGATCCAGGGTGAGAACTGGTTCGAGTTCGACACCGTCATCGCCTCTCCCAACATGATGGGCGTTGTCGGCCGTCTCGGCAAGGTGCTCGGCCCCAAGGGTCTCATGCCGTCCCCGAAGGCCGGCACGGTCACGCCGAACATTGCCAACGCCATCAAGGAAGCCAAAGCCGGTAAGATCGAGTACCGTCTCGACAAGACCAACATCATCCACTGCCCGATCGGCAAGGTCAGCTTTGGCGCTGAGAAGCTCACCGAGAACTATGACGCGCTCATCGGCGCGATCATCAAGGCCAAGCCCGCCGCTGCCAAGGGCCAGTATATCAAGTCCTGCGTGGCTGCCGCCACCATGGGCCCCGGCATCAAGATCAACGGCGCCAAGCTGGTCTGAGCTTGACTGAGCAGCGTTCCTGACGTAACGTCGGGAGCAGAAATTTGTTTCTCTCACCGGGACAGGTTTTGCTTGACAAAGCCTGTCCCGGATGATAGAATATTCTAGCGTTCAAAGACAGCAGGTGCCCCAGTTGGGCGTAATCCCTGCCGAGAGTGCATTCAACGACATAGTTTGAATGGTACTGTCCTCCTGTCTTTTGACGCGGAGGATTTTTATTTTGTTGGAGGTGAATCCAAAATGCCTAACGCAAAGGTTCTTTCCGAGAAGCAGGCCGTGGTGGCCGCGCTGACCGAGCAGCTGAAGAACGCTTCCAGCGGCGTGCTGGTGGACTATAAGGGTATCACCGTGGCCGAGGACACCGCCCTTCGTACCGAGCTGCGCCAGAACGAGGTGCAGTACGGCGTGGTGAAGAACACCCTGGTCCGTTTTGCTCTGAACAACGTGGGCCTGGAGGGTCTGGACGGCACCCCTTCGCGGGCCACCAGCGCCGGCGATCCCATCGCCCCCATGCGTGTCGTCAATAAGTACGTCAAGCAGCTCAACGGTAAGTTTGAGATCAAGGGCGGCTTTATGGACGGCAAGGTGATCTCCCTGGAGGAGATCCAGGCTCTGGCCGAGCTGCCCTCTAAGGAGGTCCTGCAGGCTCAGGCTCTGGGCATGATGCTGGCTCCCATTACCAGCCTGGCTATCGTCCTGAAGGCCATCGCCGAGAAGAATGGCGAGCCCGCCGAGGCCGAGGCCCCCGCTGCCGAGTAATTTTTCCCGGCGCACGGCGCTTTATAAAAGCGCACATTAAATTTTAAAAAAACCAATTTTAGGAGGTATTTCACCATGGCTAGCGAGAAAATCACCGCTATGATCGAGGAAGTGAAGGCCCTGACCGTTCTGGAGCTGTCCGAGCTGGTTAAGGCTCTGGAGGAGGAGTTCGGCGTTTCCGCCGCCGCTATGGCCGCTCCCGCCGCCGGC
>ENA-UESE01001681-UESE01001681.1-human-gut-metagenome-genome-assembly--contig:-NODE-1681-length-15720-cov-10.937033_pt1 | contig 15720 bp, 13 predicted proteins | sample MGYA00242995_ERZ507996 | MGnify/ENA primary metagenome ERZ507996 (study PRJEB26167, sample SAMN06115489) | human gut metagenome | host: Homo sapiens | place: China:Sichuan | collected 2015-04-15... | reverse complement strand
AAAACATAGAATCCGTTTTTGCCCATGCTTTTTGCCTGTTTCAAAGCAAATTCAAACTTTTTACGGCATTCTTCAGTTCCTTCACAAAATGTTGCTGCATCTATAACACCGATGGAAATGGAAAATACAGCTTCGTATTTTTCGGCTACTATGAAATTATGAAGTTTATCTGTAATCTTTTCTTTCAGTGCCACAGCATCTTCCGAAGAAGAAGCGTCCAAATCCACGATCACATACTGATCCGCTACCAGATGGTAAATTCTCTGCTTGTCTGAAAGGCAATCCTTCATGCAGCCGGCTACGCTTTTCAGGATATAATTACCATAATCCGCTCCCCTGGAGCTATTGATTGCTCCGAAATCATCAATTCCTACATGCATCAAAAAGCCCTTGGAAATAGGTGCCTTTTGTGAACACAGGTAAGCGAGGAATTCCGGACCGCCAAGCAGTCCTGTGACATTATCAGCCCTTCTCTTGTTGCCGGTCTCGTTCAGACATCCGATCAGATATTCCGCATTTCCCTGCTGATTATTGATAACGATACCACGGCTGTTGATCCAGACCGGCATACCTTCTTTATCAAGCCACCTGTAATGAAGATTATGTACCTTTTCTCTTCCTTCACATATATCCGCGAGATGCTTTACAAGCATCTCGCGGTCTTCTTCATACACTACCTTCATAACTTCATTTGCAGCATCTGCCAGGATATTTTCCGATATATTAAACCGTTTCACAGCTGACCGTGAAATCTCAAAGGTATTATTCTGCAGATCAAATATATACAGATAATCATCTATACATTCTGTAATAATCTCAAATAAGATTTCTGCTGTCTGCTCTCCAAACACTTTAAATATATCATGAATCACAACAAGTACCTTCCTTCTGACAGCTTCACCCTATTCCTGCCATTTTTCTAGAATAACTTAAAGATATTCACGCGGTCTTGCATCTTGGCTGCTCCCTCTGCCAGATTAATACTGATCGCAGTATTCTCTTCTGAGGATGCCGCATTGCCCTGTACCACGCCGGACAGCTGTTCAATTCCCTGACCGATCTGTTCCAGGGACTCTGCCTGGGAGTTGGCCTTCTCCATGGTGTTCTGTGCAATCTCTGCAAAGGACTCCATATCTGCAATAATCTGATTGAATGCTTCTGCTGTTGTTCTTGTAATGCTATTACCCTTTTCGATTTCCACTAAGGTCTTATCAATCAGATCTCTCGTATTCACAGCCGACTTCGCACTATCCGCTGCCAGCTTGCCAATCTGATCCGCAACCACTGCAAAGCCTCTTCCTGCTTCTCCTGCTCTGGCAGCTTCAATGGAAGCATTCAGGGATAACAGGTTGGTCTGGGATGCAATATCCTCGATATCTGTGATAATATTACCGATCTCCTTGGAGATTTCTGTAATGTGCTCCATTTCCATCAGCAGATCGTTCATTTTTTCTTTTTCTTCGTTCGCTTTATTTGCAGAGGCTTTTACACGTGCAGATGCGCTCTGTGTTTCCTTCGCTGTATCTGCCGCCAGATCCACGACCGTATCAATGGTGGCATTCAATTCCTCGATGACTCCTGCCTGCTCTGTTGCACCGTCCGCCAGGGATTTTGATGCATTTTCCACCTCTGATGCATTTGATGATACCTGTTCTGCCAGATTGCTGATCTCGGTCAGGGTACTGTTAAAGCGCTTCAGAATATACAGCAGTGATGCCTTCAATTCTGAGAAATCGCCCAGAAAATCCGTAATGTCATCACCATTTCTGGTCAGGTCACCCTGTGCGATTGCCTTTACCTCCACAGAAATCTCGCTGACATAATCTGCCAGAATACCCATGGCTTCTTTCAGATTCCTGATGGTATCGCCAAACTCATCCTCAGACTCATAGGTAAGCATTTCTACGTTGGACAGTTCACCCTTACGCAGACTGGCAACTGCTGCTTCTATCTGTTCTACCGGCTCTGTAATAGAATTGGTAATGATAATTCCGATCAGTGTCGTCACTACAGCAATCGCAAGACCCGCTGCCACGATTACCACAAATATGATTATGGTGCATACATTGGCCATGGTCTTTGCCTGATCTAACTCTGCCTGGAACGCATTACGTAATGTAGTTAATGTCTCAACAAAAGACTGATATTCTTCATATACCTCTCCGGTCATCAGGTTCGCTGCTTCCTTCTGTTTCCCCTCACGGCTCAACTTCAGGATTTCATCGGAAGCAGCCCTGTATTCTTCCCATGCAGCACTTGCCGCTGCATAATCATCCTGTCCTTTTTGAGCATCGCTGTCTGCAGATAGGATTTCATTCAGTTTCGCATCGGTATCCTGAATCTGACTCTCCAGATCTTTAATCACTTCTTCGCAGGAGTTCATGATTGCTGCATCTGATTCTACGAGATGCTGATACTGTTTGATTCTGTATTTCGCAGTCATTGTTTCCAATTCCTGCAGATATTCCAATGCCGGAGACCAGACCTCCGTAATCTTCTCTATGTTTGAACGAATCACTACTGTCGAAATCAGTGCCACCAACACTAAAAATAATGTCATAACAAGCACTGTCATTCGATATACTTTTAATTTTCCTGTAACCTTTAAGTTAACTATACGCTTTTTGATCTTTTCCATGATAGTTTTCCTTCCGTTGTAAATTATTAATCTTTTATCACATGATATGAGAATCAAAAGGTCTTTCACTCACCTATGAGCAAGCTCATGTGAGTTCAGACCTTTTGACCCTGATAGCATCACATTTGTTTATCCATAATCGGTTATATGATAGCATACTTTATCGGAAAAATCTATTAAAAAAGTATTATTTTTTTCATTAAAAAAAATAGGACTTAAATCATTCAAACCCTTGTTTTATAAGGTTTCGCATCTATTAGTTCTATTAGCCATTCTCATTCATTTTTGCCAGCTTTGCCGCCTGGTCGGCTGCGATGCAGGCATCAATGATTTCCTCAATATCTCCGTTCATAATCTTATCCAGCTTATACAGAGTCAGACCGATACGGTGGTCGGTAACACGTCCCTGAGGGAAGTTGTAGGTACGGATTTTTTCAGAACGGTCGCCGGTACCAATCTGGCTTCTCCGCATCTCCGCCTCTGCATCATGACGCTGCTGCTGCTCAATGTCATACAACTTTGCCTTCAGAAGGGCAAATGCCTTTGCCTTATTCTGAATCTGGGATTTTTCCGTCTGGCTGTACACAACAATTCCGGTAGGATAATGGGTCAGACGAACCGCAGAGTCCGTTGTGTTGACACACTGTCCACCATTACCGGAGGCACGCATAACGTCAATACGGATATCCTTGTCATCAATAACAATATCAATATCATCATCCACTTCCGGCATCACTGCCACACTGATTGTGGAAGTATGGATTCTGCCGCCGCTTTCCGTTTCCGGCACACGCTGTACACGATGCACACCGCTCTCATACTTCATTTTGGAATAGGCACCCTGCCCGGTAATCATGAACTGTACTTCTTTCATACCGCCAATGCCGATTTCATCCGCATTTAAGGTTTCCACCTTCCAGCGCTGGCTTTCTGCATAATGTACATACATCCTGTAAATTTCCGCTGCAAACAAAGCCGCCTCATCTCCGCCCGCACCGGCACGGATTTCCACGATAACATTTTTGTCATCGTTGGGGTCCTTGGGCAGAAGCAGAATTTTCATTTCCTGCTCCAGTTCTTCCACCCGCTTCTTGCTCTCATTCAGGGTTTCCTTTATCATTTCCCGCATTTCTTCATCGTTTTCTTCTTCCAGCATTGCCAGAGAATCCTCGATGTCCTGCTTACATTTCTTATACTCCGTATAAGCCTCCACAATAGGAGTCAAATCACTCTGCTCCTTCATCAGCTTCCGAAAACGCTCTTGATTGTTCGTTACCGTAGGCTCATGCAGCTCGCCCATAATTTCTTCAAAGCGAATCAATAAATCCTCTAATCTGTCAAACATACTAATCTCCATGCCTTTCCATAACCTGCAAACATTAAACCGCAGGCACAAAGTTGCTTATACCCAAAACGCCCGTTACCACTCTGTCCAGTCCCGCATAATCCTTAACAACCTGAACCTCCAGGTATCCGGCATCTTCCATCAATTTCTTTACCGCCGCTCCCTGATTATATCCAATCTCAAAGAGCAACATTCCGCCAGGCTTTAAGACCTGCCTGCTCTCTCCGACAATCCTTCTGTAAAACAAAAGACCGTCCTCAGAGCCATCCAGTGCAAGCATCGGTTCATGCTCCCGCACCTCCGGCATCAGTGTTTCAATGACCTTTGACTCAATATAGGGCGGATTGGACACTATCATGTCAAAATCCCCCTCTGCCGCCTCTGTCAAATCACTTTTCAGAAAGTCCGCCGGAAATACTTCTGCAACCTGACCATCTATTTCCTTTAACACTTTCCTTCCGTCCAAAAGTCTTTCCGCATTTTCCCTTGCTACCCGGAGTGCCTCCCCGGAAATATCAATTCCCACACCGCTGCACTGATTGCTGTAATACAACAGGCTAATCAAAATACAGCCGGAGCCGGTACATAAATCCAGAATCCGCATTCCGTCATGAAGATTTTTCAGGGCTTCTTCCACCAGAATTTCCGTATCCTGCCTCGGAATCAGCACATGCGCATTGACCGAAAAATCCAGTCCCATAAAATTCTGCACGCCCGTCAGATGCTGCAGGGGAATCCTCTTTCCCCTTTTTTCCAACAGCTCCCTATAGCGTTTTTCTTCCTCTTCGCTGACCGTACGCTCTCCATGCACAAGCAACGTATTCCTGTCTGTATCACATACAAATTCCAGAAGCAGTCTGGCATCCAAATCCGCTTCTTCTATTCCTGCTGCCGCTAAGGCTCCTTTTCCCGCTTCATAGATTTCCCGATAAGTCATTCTTCCGCCTGTCCTTCGGCATTCTCTTCCTGCATCCACTTTTCATCCACTTCATAGCCGAAGTTATCATACAGATATTTCTTCCAGTCAAACACTGCTTCCACAGCAGCGATTGCCACCTCAATCATCCCTTTATCCGGTTCCTTTGTTGTCATACGCTGTATCCACATACCGGGAGCAGAGATAATACGGATAAAAATATTATCCGTCCTGCCTGCCAGCCGGATAATTTCGTAGGAAATTCCCGCAATCACAGGCATTAAAAGGATTCTTAAAATTACCTTCTCCACCGGATTATCCACCCGGATAAAGAAAAACAGAATAATGCTGACAAACAGAACAAAAAAGATAAAACTGGTTCCGCAGCGCCTGTGCAGTCTGGAACTTCGCATGACGTTGTGTACGGTCAGAGGTCTGCCCTTTTCAATACAGTTGATACATTTATGCTCTGCCCCGTGATACCGGTACAGCCTTTTAATATCCTGCATGGCGCTGATTCCCCAGACATACAGTAAAAAAATGATAATCCTGAGAACACCTTCGATAATCGCCATGAGGGATTCATTGTGCAGATACCCCTTCAGCAGGGATGCCAGATAAAAGGGCAGCACCACAAAAATCCCGATTGCAAACACCAGGGAAATCACAGTGATAAGGGTTGTCATCAGCTTTTCCCCGTGTCCGCCGCTTACCTTGTCCGCCGCCTTATTCAATTTTTCTTCCTCTTCGTCCTCTTCATAAAAGGATGCTGAATAATTCAGACACTTCATACCCAGCACAAGAGAATCTATAAAGTTAAAAATTCCCCTGATAAAAGGAATTTCCTTTATCTTACTTCCATGGAGAAGTCCCTGATAATTTTCCAGCTCCACAGCAATCTCCCCGTTGGGTTTTCTGACTGCCACGGCATACTTCTCCTGATTTTTCATCATAACACCTTCCAGTACAGCCTGTCCGCCAATACCGGAATAACGATTCACTCGTTTTCTCGCCATAACCGTTCTCCAAACTCCTGATTTCCTGTTATAAGAACAAAAGGTTGAGATATATGCACCTCAACCTTTTTTTGCGATTCTTATTTAACGCCGTATTTCTTGTTGAACTTCTCAATACGTCCATCGGCTCTTGCAGTCTTCTGCTGACCGGTGTAGAATGAATGGCACTTGGAGCAAACTTCTACGTGGATTTCAGGCTTTGTGGAGCCGGTCACGAAAGTATTGCCGCAGTTGCAGGTTACAGTTGCCTGATAGTACTGGGGATGGATTCCTTCTTTCATCGCTTTCACCTCTCTATGATAATTACAGTATATTTTGTCGTTCTCATCCGCACTGCTTATGGAACCACAAACAGCGGTATTATTGTAACATAAGCATAAGCTACTTGCAAGAGATAAATTAAATAAATTTATTCTTTTTTACCATTTGCACAAATTCGTCATTATTACGGGTTCTGGCAAACATATCCAGAATCCGGTCGGTGGCTTCATCCGGTTTCAAGCCGTTCAGCGCTTTACGCATGATGTTGATTGCTTCCAGTTCCTCCTGGGTCAGCAGTAAATCCTCTCTTCTGGTGCCTGATTTTGCCAAATCAATGGCAGGGAAAATTCTCTTTTCAGAAAGCTTTCTGTCCAGAATCATTTCCATATTACCGGTTCCCTTAAATTCCTCGTAAACCACATCATCCATCTTGCTTCCGGTATCTACAAGCGCCGTTGCAAGAATCGTCAGGCTGCCGCCCTCTCGCATGTTACGGGCTGCACCGAAAAACCGCTTCGGCATATGCAGCGCCGCCGGGTCAAGACCACCGGACAGGGTTCGTCCGCTGGGGGGAACTACCAGATTATATGCCCTTGCCAGACGGGTAATGGAATCCAGCAGAATCACAACATCCTTCTTATGTTCCACAAGACGCTTCGCCCGCTCAATTGCCATCTCGGAAACACGCTTGTGATGCTCAGGCAGTTCATCAAAGGTGGAATAAATCACCTCCACATTATCTCCGCTGATTGCCTCCCTGATATCCGTCACTTCCTCAGGGCGCTCATCAATTAAGAGAATGAGCATGTGCATATGAGGATTTGTTCTCAAAATGGACTTTGCCACTTCCTTTAACAGGGTGGTCTTACCTGCCTTGGGGGGAGATACAATCATACCTCTCTGTCCCTTACCTACAGGGCTGACCAAATCCATAACTCTCATGGCAACACTGCAGCCCGGCGTTTCCAGACGGATTCTCTCATTGGGGAAAATCGGAGTCATATCCTCAAAGGCTTTTCTTTTGGAGGCTTCCTCCACGGTGTAACCGTTAATTGTGCTGATATAAAGAAGCGCACTGAACTTTTCCTGCTGGGTCTTAATCCTCTTATTTCCTTTTAAAATATCTCCCGTTTTCAATCCGAACCGACGAATCTGGCTGGGTGCCACATAAACGTCATTTTCTCCGGGCAGATAATTTTCACAGCGGATAAACCCGTATCCATCCGGCATAACCTCTAAAATACCGCTTGCTGCCTCCCCGCTGTCCAGCTCCTTTGGGAATGTCTTTTCATCATATACTTCATTATTTCTGTTGGGACGCTGTACGGCACCTGCCTCCGGAGCCTGTCCTCCTGTTACCACAGGCTGTCCACCCTGCATGGGCTGTACCACTGCAGCAGCCTGTCCCCCCGGGGCACTGACTGTCTGCTGTACTCCCGTCTGTGCTGATGCATTCGGCTGCTGCCCGGCATATTCCCGTTTATTGTCTGCCCGGTAAGGGGTTTCATTTCTGACTCCCACAGGGGTATATCTGCGTCTGTTATTGGACGTATAGCTGCCCTTTTCATTTCCCTTTTCTGTTGTTTTTTCCGTTACAGCTTCCGCAGCCTTCTCTTCCTGCTGCTTCTTCACCTTTTCATCTTCTGCCAGCATCGCCTCAACCAGCTCTGCCTTCTTCATGGTAGATGTTCCCTTCAGTCCACGCACCTTGGCAAGCTCCTTTAACTGTGCCAATGCCAGCGATTCATACTTTTCGCGCATAACTTCCTCCTACAATAAAAATGGATACTGCTCTGCCGACCTGGCAGAAATGAATCTCATTGATGTGTTGATTTTTAATCTATGGTTACATTATAATACAAATTTTCTAAAATAGAAAGTACTTTTTATTCAGAAGTCTTGCGAAGGGAAGAAAACTATTATATGATGAATATATGGTGCTGTCTGGCACTATTATCAACAGAAAAGAGGAACTGCAATGACAACCAACGAAAAAGCTCTTATGATGCACGAAAAATGGAACGGAAAACTGGAAACCGTTTCCAAAACGCCCGTAAAAACCAGAGAAGATTTGGCAATCGCCTATACCCCCGGTGTTGCGGAACCCTGTAAGGTAATTGCAAAGGATAAGGAAGAAGCCTATAAATATACCATGAAAGCCAATACCGTTGCTGTTGTTTCCGATGGCAGCGCTGTACTGGGACTTGGCAATATCGGACCTTACGCCGCCATGCCCGTCATGGAGGGAAAGGCTGTTTTATTTAAGGAATTTGGCGGTGTCAACGCAGTGCCAATCTGCCTGGATACACAGGATACAGAAGAAATTATCAAGGCTGTTACCTGGATGGCACCGGGCTTCGGCGGTATTAACCTCGAAGACATCAGTGCTCCCCGCTGCTTTGAAATAGAAGAAAGACTGAAAGCCACACTGGACATTCCCGTCTTCCATGATGACCAGCATGGTACGGCAATCGTCGTCCTCGCCGGTATCATCAATGCCTTAAAGGTTGTTGGCAAGAAAAAAGAAGACTGCAAGGTTGTTGTAAACGGTGCGGGAAGCGCCGGAGTTGCCATCACAAAGCTTCTTCTAACCTACGGCTTCCCCAATATTATCATGTGTGACAAGGTCGGTATTGTTTCCAAAAATACCGAGGGCTTAAACTGGATGCAGCAGAAGATGACAGAAGTCACCAACCTGAAGAACGAAACCGGTACTCTGGCAGATGCCTTAAAGGGTGCAGATATTTTTGTAGGAGTTTCCGCTCCCAATATTGTTACTCCTGAAATGGTTGCTTCCATGAATCATGATTCCATCCTCTTTGCCATGGCAAATCCCGTTCCGGAAATCATGCCGGATGTTGCCAAAGCAGCTGGAGCAAGGGTTGTCGGAACCGGAAGAAGCGACTTCCCCAATCAGGTAAATAACGTAGTCGCTTTCCCCGGTATCTTTAAAGGTGCTCTGGAGGGTCGCGCTGCCCAGATTACCGAAGAAATGAAGCTGGCTGCCGCAGAAGCCATCGCCGGTCTTGTTCCTCCTGAGGAATTAAGCGAAGATAATATTATGCCGGAAGCATTTAATCCGAAGGTTGCAGAATTAGTCGCAGAGGCTGTCAAGTCTCACATCAGACATGAATAATCCGCTCTGGCAGGGAAAGCCCTACTACTCTCTGGATGCCTGGTGCAAGGAAAACCTTCACAGAAAATGCTATAAGATTTCCTTAAATGCCCATATGTCCTGTCCCAACCGGGACGGGACTCTTGGGAAGGGCGGATGCATTTTCTGCAGTGCCGGGGGAAGCGGCGATTTTGCTGTGGATACTGCCGGTTTAACCATGACCGCACAGTTGGAAGAGGGGGTTCGGCTTATTTCCGCAAAGCTGCCGGAAAATTCCTTTCAGCAGCCTTGTCTTATCGCCTATTTTCAGGCATATACCAATACCTATGCCCCTGTTTCCTATCTGGAAAAAATTTTTACGGAAGCCCTGTCCGCTCCCCTTGTCTGTGGGATTTCCATCGCCACAAGACCGGACTGTCTGCCGGAGGATGTTCTCGCCCTGCTGGGAACCCTGAAAGAGCGTTTTTCCGGAAAATTTATCTGGCTGGAGCTTGGCTTGCAGACAATCCACGAAAAAACGGCAGATTTTATCCGCCGGGGATATTCTCTGCCCTGTTTTTCTGATGCCATGAAAAAACTGAAAGTCCTTCAGATTCCTGTCATTGTCCATGTAATTCTTGGGCTGCCCGGGGAAACACCTGAGGATATGCTGGAAACCATCCGATATGTCAATTTTCTTCGTCCCTTTGGGGTCAAGCTGCAGCTGCTGCATGTTCTGGAGGGAACCGACCTTGCCGGATACTACCGCCGGGGATTTTTTTCAGTCTTGACAAAAGAAGCCTATTTGGATATTCTGATTACCTGTCTGGAAAATTTATCTCCCGACATCGTAATCCACCGCGTCACAGGTGACGGACCGAAAAAATTGCTGATAGCCCCTCTCTGGAGCGCCAATAAAAGAGAGGTTTTAAATTCCCTGCACAGGCGGATGAAAGCCGAAAACGCCTTTCAGGGAAAATTGATTGCCGGAAAATAAGGCAGAAAGCGAGCCATTACATTATGCTGCAGGACCCTTTAACACTTTATAAACTGATTGTTCTTTATATGCTGAACCGGGTAAACTTCCCTATGACAACCGCCCAGGTCAGCGATTTTATTCTGGAAAAGGATTATACCAATTTCCTGACCCTGCAGCAGGTCATCAATGAGCTGACAGATGCAAACCTGATTTCCTCTGAAACCATCCGGAACCGCACCCATCTCTCCATTACCCCTGAGGGCAGGGAAACCCTGAACTTCTTTGAGAAGCGCATCAACGATGCCATCAAGCAGGAAATCAATACCTATTTCCGGGAAAATGAATTTGCCCTGCGCAATGAGGTCTCTGTACTGGGGGATTATTATAAATCCACCTCCGGCGAATATGAAGCCCATCTGGTAGCAAAAGACCGCGGCATCAATCTGGTGGACATTACACTTTCTGTCCCGGATGAAACCACGGCCTCTGCAATCTGCGATAACTGGCAGAAAAAGAATCAGGAAATTTATCAGTATTTGATTCAGTCCTTATTCTGATTTTCCCTTGCTTCTCTTTTTAATCTGCTGATATGTTCTTTAATTTTTACTTCATACCCGTTTCCCGAGGGTTTATAAAACTCCTGACCATTTAATTCATAGGGCAGATACTGCTGCTCCACATAATGGTTCGGGTAGTCATGGGCATATTTGTATCCTGTTCCGTGTCCCAATTTTGCCGCTCCTTTATAATGTGCATCCTGCAAATGTGGAGGAATCGGCAGATTTCCTGTTGCCTCCACTACCTGCATCGCCTTATCCACCGCTCCGTAGGCGGCATTGCTTTTCGGCGCGCAGGCTACATAACAGGCTGCCTGAGATAAAATAATCTGTGCCTCCGGCATACCGATTCTCTCCACCGCCAGGGAAGCATTTGTGGCAACAACAAGTGCCTGAGGGTCGGCATTTCCTACATCCTCCGCTGCACAAATCATGATTCTTCTGGCAATAAACGCCACATCCTCTCCCGCATAAAGCATCCGTGCAAGATAATATACCGCCGCATCCGGGTCAGAGCCCCGCATACTTTTGATAAATGCGGAAATCGTATCGTAATGATTGTCCCCCGTCTTGTCATAACGCATCACACGCTTCTGAATACATTCCTGCGCAACATCAAGAGTAATATGTATCTTGCCGTCCCCGCTTCTCTCCGTTGTCATAACGCCCAGTTCCACAGCATTCAGGGCATGTCTTGCATCCCCGCCGGAAAGGTCTGCCAGAAAATCCAGAGCATCCTCCTCAATCACGGCATCATAGGCACCCATTCCCCGCTCGCTGTCATAGACAGCCTTACGGATTAACTCCTTTACTCCCTCTACAGGAATCGGCTTTAATTCAAAAATAATGGAACGGGAAATCAGAGCCCCATTTACTTCAAAATAAGGATTTTCCGTTGTTGCGCCAATTAAAATCAGCGTGCCGTCCTCCACAAAGGGAAGCAGATAATCCTGCTGGCTCTTGTTAAAACGATGAATCTCATCAATAAAGAGAATCGTCCTCTTTCCGTACATCCCCTGGGTTGCCTTTGCCTTTTCCACAACCTCTTCCATATCCTTTTTTCCGGCAACCGTTGCATTAATCTGGGTAAATTCCGCACTGGTGGTATTAGCAATTACTCTGGCGAGGGTCGTCTTACCGGTTCCGGGAGGACCGTAAAAAATAACCGAACTGATTTTATCCGCCTGAATGGCGCGATAAAGCAGCTTGTCCTTTCCCAGAATATGCTCCTGCCCTACAACCTCATCCAGCGTGCGGGGACGCATCCTCGCCGCCAGCGGAGATTCCTTCTCCATATTCGTTGTTCTCATATATTCAAATAAGTCCATTTTCACACCCGTTTCTGCGCACTTTCCCCGCGCATTATTTCCGTCCTTTTTCTGCCTGCTTTAAAGTCACCTTATTTTCCCGTACTTCCACGGATTTCATGCTCCGCAGAAAGCTGGATATCCGGCTGAATCCAAACTGCTTGAAATCAAGCTGCTTGTACTTTTTGTGCAGTTCATCATTCAGGGTAGACAGATTGTCCACCGTTCCGCCGCACTTTTCTATCATCCGGCAGATTTCTCCTTCCAACTCCTCCTTTGTCAGGGAAGAACACCGTTCCACATAATACAGGTTGTTTTTCTTAAAGACACGCAGCTCCGGAATTTCCTCCGCCACCATGGTACTCAGCTTGGAATAGCCATAGTTTCTGGCATCAAAATCAGAAAACTTGTCATTCAGCCTGTTTCCTACCCGTGCCAAATCCACCTGCTTTCCACCGTTTTCGTTAATCACCGTCAGAATTGCCTGCCTCACCTCTGAAATCGGCGTCACATTCTGCTCCTCTCCACCGATGACATCCAAATCCGCCACCGCTGCCTTGTTCTGCTCTGCCACCAGATTCAAATGAATAAAACGATTGCATGCCCTCGTCAGAGCAAGCGGCGTCTTGGATTCTCCCATTCCCAGCACGAACATATTCTCTTCCCGCAGCCGCATGGCAAGTCTGGTAAAATCACTGTCACTGGTCACAAGACAGAACCCCTGTATTTTATTCTTATATAAAATATCCATGGCATCAATCACCATCGCCATATCCGTTGCATTCTTGCCCGTAGTATAAGAAAACTGCTGCACCGGCATAATGGAATGTTCCAGCAAAAGCCCCTCACTCCAGCCATTTCCCTTCGACCAGTTTCCGTAAATTCTCCTGTATGTAGATATCCCATAGGTTTCCAGTTCTTCAAAAATCGTCGCGGCATACCTGGAACTGATATTATCCGCATCTATCAGGACTGCAAACTGCATTCTTTCCTTTTCTATACTTTCCAAGCTGTTTTCCATTCAAATCCCCAATCTATGCGTTTCGCTGACGCATCCTTCCCTTTCATATCGCTGCTTTCATTCACATAGTGCCCTATCATGCCATCCAGGTCTGCTTACGTCCCAGCCCCGCCCTAGCAACATATTCATTATACGCGATATGAATTGTTTTTACTATATCCAAGATAAGATTAATCGAACAAAATTTCTTCTACCGTCACAAAGGTATATCCCTCTTCCAGCAGTATATCAATCGCCTGTAATGCCGCCTCCACAGAAGTTTCGTAATAGTCGTGCATCAGAATAATGTCATCTTCCTCTGCCTTACTGACAATTTTACTGACAATACAGGACACATTGGTAGAACACCAGTCCAGCGGGTCCACATTCCAGAGCACCGGAAACATATTCAGCTCCTTTTCAAAGCTTTTATCCCAGGAGCCATAGGGAGGACGCACATATTGCACCTCCTCCCCGGTAATTTCCTTTAATATTTCATTCGTTTTTATCAGCTCTTCCCTGAATTTTTCCCGGTTTCCCGCAGTCAGCTGGATATGACTGTAAGTATGATTTCCGATTAAATGCCCCTCTTCGTAAGCGCGTTTCACCAGTTCTCTGTTTGCTTCCGCATTCTCACCAGTCATAAAGAAAGTAACCACAACTCCTCTTTCCTTCAAGCCGTCCAGCAGCTCCGCCGTATACTTCGGATGAGGCCCATCATCAAAGGTAATGGCAATTTTCCTTACTTCCTCCTCAGCACTCTTTCCCTCTCCTGCCGCCTCCTTCGCCTCCGGCGTAACCGCCTGCTGCATTTCTTTATCCGCTGTCAGCTTCCCCTCCTGCTGCCCCAGAAATAACAGCCCGGTCATAATACCAAGCAGGCAGACTGCCCCTGCACATTTTCTTACCAGTTCCATGCAAGACTTCCTCACAAAATTCTTTTCTTAATTTATAACTATTCAAAGTCATTTAAAACTACTTTCTGCAAATATCCGCATTCAGGCAGAATAACAATTTTATATCGTAAACAGTATTCTGAATAGCTACCTTTATTTTATGAGAAATCTTTTGAAAGTATACTATATTTATATTACTGGATAAAAACCACCTCAAAAATCGTCCCTCCAGACGGATTGGACTTAACTGTAATACTGCCCTCATGTACTCTCACAATTTCCTGCACCAGCGCAAGTCCAAGCCCTACACCACCAAGCTCCCGGCTTCTGGATTTATCCACCCGAAAAAATGGTTCAAACACACGCTCCCTAAGTTCCTCAGGGATTCCATTTCCCGTGTCCTCTACTGAAAGGCAGATATGCTTTTCTTTCCTGTATGCTGTTACTGTAACCTGTCCACCTATATGATTATATTTTACAGCATTCTCAACAAGATTGTATACCAGCCTGTAAATCAGAATATCGCTTCCAACCATTGTTATCTTCCCGCAATTTCCAATCAGCTGTATGTTCTTTTCCTGTGCAAGAGGTTCCAAATCCTCCAACACCTCATCAACAAGAGCGTCAACTATAATTTTATCATCCCGCCCTACTGTCTGAAGCTCGCTCATATCAAGAAGCGTCTTCACCATTTTGCTGAGCCTGTCGTTCTGTTCTGTAACCATCTTTATCATCTGTAAGGTGTCTGCATCGTTGCCCGGATGACAGGTGGAATTATATAAATCAAGCTGTACCTGCATTAAGGCCAGCGGGGTGCGAAGCTCATGGGCTGCATTTGCTGTAAATTGTCTTTGTATTTCAAATGCATCTGAGAGGCGTTCAAGCATCTTGTTATACGAAACACGAAGCTGGTTCAGTTCTTTAACTGGTGTTTCTTCTATTCGTGAATCTGACAGATTCTGTGCCTGTACTTCCTCTATTTTGTCAGAAAACTCACTAATTGGTTTGAGTGTACGCCCACTTATAAAATATGTAGCCACCCCGCCAAGGAGAGCCAGTAAAGCAGAAATAATCAAACTGTTTTTCTTGTAGTCTGCCTTATTATTGTACACCTGAACAGAAAAATCATTTGCAAACTCATCCCACTTATCCTCCGGGATGCTGATATATATTTCTTCCGAATCGTTCCAATTATCAGCCCCCTGAGAATCCACAGACTCTTGCAGAGAATCCATATAATACACACCATTTTGATAGACGAGCATGGTAAGAAATCCACATATAGCTGCAATATACAATGTGATGATACAGGTAAGTCTCCACTGCAGTGACATTTTTTTCATCTATCGGACTCCTCCCGTATTTTATATCCCTCTCCCACCTTGTTCAAAATCGGGTCATATCCAAGCACAGTCTTGAGCTTTTTCCTAAGCGAAGACATATGTACCCTGATGGATCCACTAAAGCTATCCACAGATGCATCCCAGACATGCTCCATCAATTCCTCCTGACTTACCGGTCTTCCCAGATTCAGAAGCAGATATTCTAAAATACCATTTTCTTTTCTTGTCAGGGAAACCATTTTCCCTTTTGCGTAAGCCTCTCGTCTTACTGTATTGAACTTTATCTCCCCACTTTCCAGACATACATCCTTCTGTACAAACTTCCTTCTGGTCAGGCTTCTGATACGTGCCTCAAGCTCCTGTAGATG
>ENA-UESE01001670-UESE01001670.1-human-gut-metagenome-genome-assembly--contig:-NODE-1670-length-15858-cov-3.045308_pt1 | contig 15858 bp, 9 predicted proteins | sample MGYA00242995_ERZ507996 | MGnify/ENA primary metagenome ERZ507996 (study PRJEB26167, sample SAMN06115489) | human gut metagenome | host: Homo sapiens | place: China:Sichuan | collected 2015-04-15... | reverse complement strand
GTAGATTTCCCATATAATTTTGCTGATCTGGAGCAGAAGTTTCTATGTGGCAGCCATAACTGCCTACGCTATGGGTGTTTTTTGTTTTTGACCTGTTTTTTGCTCCGGCAACTCCTGTATAAGAACAAAACACAATCAGCAGCCCCAGCAGCCATACTCCGGTACTAATCTTTTTCTTTCCCATAATATAATCTTTTTTCAATATAATACAATCATTATTTCATCCGGTCTTTAGTAAACTGAAACCAATCCAGTTTCAATAGGTTCTCGGTACCGGTCTTACCTTTGAACAGCAGATACAATTTCTCTTGCCGCCCTCTCGTAATCCGTTCAAGAGACGTTGACTTGATTTCCCAGGATTGGTCGCCACCCGTATTGCCCACTTCGAGCACTCCGATAGGTTTTCCCTTCAAGGAACCCAGATAAACCTCTATCTTCCCGCCTTCGGTACCTGAAGCAACTTTAGCTGTAAACGTGCCTGCCCCTTTGCCTAAATCTACATTCCGGTAGAGCAAATAATCGTTATTATCGATCTGCCCCATGATAAATCCGTTCTCGGCCGCATTCTTTTCAAGAGCTATCCCATATAGGTTATGGAAGCTTTCCGCCTCAAAAATACGGTTCAGGTCATCCGACCGATCTTCTCCAAAAACTTTCAATTCAAAAATACTTAATGCATTTTCGGCATTCTTCTTGTCCAGCCCGTCTGCTCTCAGGGGGATGTCAACCCCTTCCAGAATGGTCAGACGGATAAACCTTGCTTTCACCGGAGAATTGCCCGGCTTCGTATCCGTCACCGGAGATTGTCCGACACCGTCCGTACTCCGGTCTGCAAACACTTTCCACAAATGACTGCCGGAGGCTGCATCCAGACTGCCGGCTTCTTTCTGTGACAAATATTCGAGTTTATACTTGTAAGTACGGCTTGTAAACTCAAAAATTGTCTCTATCTCATCCACTTTACACTCGCTGCCCAAATCTACAATCAGCCAAGGCTTATGTGCACCGACTCCGGGATCCCAATGGGTCCCGTAATTCTCGTCTACGGCAAAGTTACCGGCATAACAGAATGAAATGCCGTGTGTACGATAGCGGGGAGCAAATTCCGAATCATCATACACCCTCGCCGAAGAGGTCAAGGTCTGCTTTCCTAAAGCAAGATTCGTACGATGATCGCCCGGAACATCGGGAGCAACCGTTACCCCCTTGTGGGTTGGAGTAATGGGACGGATACTTCCATCCTCATTAAAGAAAACTTCGTCGATACAAGTCTGCCGTTTACTGTCTACAAAAGGATAATGTTGCCGATGATAAGCAATAAACGTACGCCCTCCGTAACAGAACATCGAATGATGTCCGGGACCCAAAATTCGATTGGCATCATCACGTTGCAATACAGGAACAGTCATAGACCGGTTGATCTCCCGGTAAGGCCCCGTGATCTTATCGGCTACGGCATATCGGACATTATAATTCTCACTACCGTTAAACGACCACATCAGGTAGTATAAATTATTTCTCTTAAAAATAAACGAAGCTTCAAAAGCATTTTTTATCTCTTCTATCTGCGTATAGTGGTAAGTGCCGATAAATGGATTGGAATCGCTTTTGGCGAATACCGGATCACTGTTGTCAATATAGATCTTTCCGGCCTCATCGAACTTCAACTTCATAATCTTAAAGTGCCAGGAGTCAGTTACAATATACATCGTCCGGTCATCATCCATAAAAAACTGTCCGTCATATCCCTTGAAAAGCATCTTACCGGGAGCTGCCCCATTGGCATCTTCCCACGGCCCCAAGAGGTCGTCCGCCATACCGACAAAGGTATTCGAAGCAATGCTATACATCAGATAATACTTCTTTGTATCCGGATTGTATTCGATACTGGGAGCCCATACACACAAGGTCCCGGCATAGTCCGTCCATGATTTCGGGAAAGCGATCACTTTATTCTTCCATTCCTTACAGTCCTTGGAGTACCACATCTGGGCCGGATACACATTTTCACCACCCGCTCCGTCATTGGTTCCGAAAGCATAAAAAGTCTTGGTCCGGTCATCATAATAGAAAGATGCGTCTGCCAGATAAGCAGGCACAGTCGGATTTCCCGTCTGCATCGAAAAGACATTCACATCTTCCGGTTCAGTCCCTATATCCTTGACGGTCAAAACAAAGTCTTTAGTCAAAGCCACGTCTCCCTTCCGGACCGTTGCTGTCAGGGTTGCCTTCTTGTTTCCGGTTCCCGCATCGGGGCGGTAAAGCTTTCCACTGTCACTGATGTACTGCCCCTGAGCCGAGCTCCACGAGATGGTAGTACCGCTCTTACCGGACGAAGGCAACACAAGGTCGGTGGTTACCGCCGACAAATCGCCCAACGAAAGTCCGTCCCTGTCTTCCTGCACCAACCGCCCGTCCGCTACCGATGCAAGTTCGTATACCTGCCGGTCTGTCAAGGCATAGTCATACAACCTGAAATCATCAATCCCGCCATTCAGATATGGATCGGGCCAGGTCGGCCGGCCAATGTAATTATCGGTCGTATTACCTAACAATGAAGGATTCACGGTGAAGTCCGTCTTTATTTCAGCTTTCACTCCGTCTACATAAAGAGTGCCGACACTCCCTTTCAGAGTGAAAGCAAGATGATGCCAGGCGTTAGCCGACAGTTTACCTTTCTGACGGGTATATGCAATGCGTTCTTCCTTGTCGGTATGATTTCCACTCTCCTGTATCTTCGTCATAACCAGAGAAACGCCGTTCTCTTCATTCCCTCTTTGGGTTGTCAAAATCAGGTAACGGTCTGTTCCGCAAGCAAACGTGCACACCGTTTGGTTGTCAGACTGTTCATTCAGATAGACCCAGACAGACAAAGTGAAATCTTTCACATGTGCCAGGACTCCGTCCGGGAACTTGAAGTGTCCTTTGTTACTGAGTCTTGCCGCTCCCTGCTGCAGACCCGGCCCCCACTCCACCGTACCTCCGTTGATCCGGGCATCATATTTTGAGCCTCCTCTTCCACTGTTACGGGCTGTCTCTCCTCCCTGTTCATCGAAGTTGAATTGAAGGAAAGGAACTTGCTGCACCTGTCTTTCCGCCTGTTGTATCTGCTGCCCATACACAGGAACAGATAACAGGGTAAACGCCCCCAACAGGATCAATCCCGGAGAACAGGAAAAAGGGGATTTCCTTAAAGAATTTATAAACATAAGCCAATATCTGTTTTAAGTATCACCAATATACCTATATGACACATTATTATCCAAGCGAAGCTTTACGCCTTGACAACGGCACCACCTGAAACCAGGTAAGCGAACGCCACAGCCACTCCATCGGACCATAGTAGAATCTCTTAATCCACCAATTGCTATAAGCAATCTGGATGACACAGAAAGCCGCTCCCAGCAAAAAGCTCTGCAAATAGTTGAACTCGACAGCAAAGTTCCCGCCAAAACCATAGAATAGGGAAACTCCGACTATCGACTGCGCCATATAGTTCGTCACACTCATTCGTCCCACCGGAGCAATACGGTCGAGCACTTTCTGCCCCTTATACCGATAATACAGCAAAGTGAAACCGCAGAAATAAACCATCATCTGTCCCAGATTGCCATACGTCTTGAAAAGAGTCTGTCCTACCCGCAACGCAAACCCGTCCACTCCCCATACCGGAAGCAGGAAGGCAACAGCATAAAATACTGCCCAGAAAGCCAGACAATAAGGTAAAAACAGACGACTGTACTTCACCATCTTTTCCTCACTTTTGTGAATACCCTGACGCCCGATCAGCATTCCGGCAATAAACAGTCCCAATAACTGGAGGTAACGGAAATTATTGAATACCCACAGGCATTTGGCCGACTGTCCGTCGAACGTATTGAAACTCAGTACATCCATCAGTGATCCATTGATAAAGACATCGGCCGCCCTTTCAAAAAGCCGGTCCATATTGGCTGCCGCAGCAGTCGGTTCGTTAGCCACATTGTCGCTGAGCAGAGATACAAAACTAATGACGGCCGGTATCTGCAGAAACAGCAAAATTCATAGCACCAGCAACCATCTTGTGGAAACTTTATAAAGAGGAATCAAGAAGACTCCTAATACGGCATAGACCATAAAAAACTCTCCCATATAGACCAATCCGTTGATATAGCCAAACAGGAACAATAAGGCAAGCCTCCAGAGGAAGCGTCCCCGGAAATCGACTCCTTTAGCTGCCTGAGACTCCATCTGCATGAAAAAGCTCAAACCGAACAAAAGGGAAAACATAGCGTATGATTTCCCGGAAAACAAAAAATAGAGTGAATCGTATACTGCCGTATCTATTGCCTGCCAGAAAGGAGACTCCACAACCGGAGCTAAAGTCAGGTCGAAACGCTCCATGCAATGCAAGAGCATGATGCCAATCAGTGCGAACCCCCGCAAGGCATCGATCGAATTAATACGCTTTTTAGGTGTGATCGTTTGTGTATGTGTCATGATATGAATTAAAAACAGGATATAAAAAGAGGCATAAGGATATAGAAGCAGATCTGCCGGACCCTATATTCCTTATGCCAATACAACTAAAAAAACGCTTGTGTTATTTTCCGTTATCTACCGAGAATTTGAAGATACAATGACTATTGTAGGTTTCACCCGGACGCAATACAGCCGAAGGCCATTCAGGTTTGTTCGGAGTATCGGGATACTTTTGAGTCTCCAGACAGACAGAAGCACGTTGATTGTAATTAATACCTTTCTTTCTGGTCAGCGAACCGTCAAGTAAGTTTCCTGCATATACCTGAATACCCGGTTCGTTAGTATATACATCGAGTACGATACCGGTTTTGGGTGATTCAAGAGTAGCGGCCTTACGGGTAATATCGCCTTTGGCATTCAATACCCAGTTATGGTCGTAACCATTACCGTTCTTCAACTGCACGAAATCGAAATCGTTAATGCGTTTTCCAACCGGAGTCGGTGTGCGGAAGTCCATCGGAGTACCTTCCACTGTTACAATCTCGCCACTGGTCATAAAGGTACTGTCCACGGGAGTATAAGCATCGGCGTTGATAGTCAGCAGATGATCGGCATTGCTGCCTGCATCTCCGTCCAGATTGAAATAAGAGTGGTTGGTCATATTGACAATGGTCGGTTTATCCGTTTCTGCCTCATACTTGATATCGATGGCATTATCATCTGTCAGCTTCATAATAACCTTACAGGTGATATTACCGGGGAAACCTTCCTCGCCGTCTTTTGAAAGATAAGTCAACTCAAGTTCCTGCGGTCCCACCTGCTTGGCATCGTATACCTGATATTGGAATCCTTTCGGACCACCGTGCAGGCAATGTCCGTAGTTATTGCGCGGCAACTGGTATTCAACTCCATCTAAAGTAAATTTTCCCTGATTGATGCGATTGGCATAACGACCGATGCTGGCACCGAAGTCCGAAGGCTTGCTGATGTAATCCTGAATAGAGTCGAAGCCCAACACTACATCACGCATCACCCCTTCTTTATCGGGAACCATTACCGAAACAATACGTCCTCCAAAATTAGTGACGCAAACCTCCATGTTGTTCTGATTACGGAGTACATACAAATCGGTTTTCTTTCCGCCCACCTCAGTCTGGAAATTGCTCTTTACCAAACCGGAATCCGTAGTAGCCTTTTCTGTCTCTGCACAACCGGCTACAAAGAGGGCACCCAGTGCCCACATAGCTAATTTTCTCATTATTAAACTGTTTTGAGTTTTATTCACCACAGAGCGACACGGAGTCCCACTGAGTTTTTAGACAGATGAACAAAAGGACAAACTATTCTTTATTTGTTCATCTGTTCTTTTGTCTGAAAACAAATAGAGCGCAGCCAATCAATCTCTGTGGGACTCTGTGCTACTCTGTGGTGAATCTCATTCATTTCTGTTTCGTTATATTCTTACTGTATACTATTCAGCATATCCACTTTACCTTCATTCACCAGTTTCAGGATCAACTCACCGAACAAAGTATTCTGCCATGCAAACCAGGCACGGGTAAATTTCTCAGGATTGTCTTTATGGAAAGACTCGTGCATGAAGCCTGTACCTGCATCCGTATTCATCAGCATCTCGATGCACGACTTGATCTCCGCATCATCCTTGCTGGTGAAAGCTTTCATCATGATACTCATGGGCCATACCATATCGTATCCGATGTGTGGTCCGCCAATGCCCTCGCCTGCCTTACCTTTGAAGAAGTAAGGATTGTCGAGGCTCCATACAAAACGGCGGGTATTCTGATAAATCGGATCATCAATCGACACATCACCCAGATAAGGCATTGCCAGCAGGCTCGGAACGTTGGCGTCGTCCATCAGCATGTGGTTACCAAAACCGTCCACCTCGAAAGCATAAATCTTTCCGTATTTGGGATGATTGTAAACGGCATATTTCTTCAGGGCTGTTTCCACTTCGTTTGCCAAAGCCTTGCATTCATTGGCCAGAGCCGTCTTTTTATTCACGGTTGTCAGTATCTCGGCTGCCTTGCGGAGTGAAGATACGGCAAAGAAGTTGGACGGAACCAGATACTGCAATGTCGTGGCATCGTCCGAAGGACGGAAAGTGGAAACAATCAGTCCGACAGGTTTCACCGGATTACCCAGTCCGTCGTTGGTCACTGTATCGAGAGCACGCTCTGTCTTACGTTGGAACTTATACGGACCCACACCGTCTTTGCGCTGTTGTTCCTTAAAAGTACGCAATATGTTGGTGATTGCCTGTATCCATTCTTCATCGAAGATACTGGCATCCCCTGTTGTCTTCCAGTACTGATAAGCCAGGCGCAACGGATAGCAAAGCGAGTCGATCTCCCATTTGCGTTCATGCAACTCAGGTTTCATATCCGTCAGGTCGCTCATCCATTCACCCCCTTTAGGACCATCATTGAACGCATTGGCATACGGATCGATATTGATACATTTAAACTGGCGGTTGATAACTCCGGCAAGCATTGTTTTCAGTTCCGGATCGGAATTGGCCAGTTGTACATAAGGCCATACCTGAGCCCCCGAGTCACGGAGCCACATGGCATGAATATCTCCTGTATATACAAAAGTATCGGGTTTGCCGTTTTTGCCGTTGCGGAAGTGTACGGTGGTATCCAGTGTATTTGGGAAACAATTGGTAAACATCCAGGCCAGCTTTGAGTTACGCAACAGTTTCTGTACACGTATGATTTCGTTTTCTACAGCCTGCGAACGGAACAGACGCTTAGCGGGTTCCGGACGGTTGTCTTTCTGAATAGCATCTGCCACACAAGTATAATGCGACAACATACCTTCGGCCTTCAGTGCTGAAGGCGCACAGAGCAGTGCCGCAGTAACGACACATGCTCCGATCATTTTCTTTGAGTTTTTTCCTGGCATAATCTTGATTGGTTTTTATTAAGTAATCTGTTTCTGTCCAGCCTCAACGTACCTCTTTAGAGAACGAATACGGGAAATCCGACTCGCGTACTCCACGCTGTTTGTTCGGAGTAGACGACATTTTCATCGTAATCTTCGCTCCGTTCATCAGGTCTTTATGTGTCAGGTAGTTGCGAGTCAATGTTTTACCGTTTACGGTCATTGACGCAATGTAACGGTTTTCATCGCTATTGCCCGGTGCGCTGATCTGCACGGTCTTGCCATTTTCCAGATGCAGCTTCATCTGTTTGAAGTACGGCGTACCCATCACGTACTGATCCGTTCCGGGGCAAACGGGATAGAATCCCATAACACAAAATACATACCATGCCGAAGTCTGTCCGTTATCCTCATCACCGCAATAACCGTCGGGATTGGGTGTATAGAGTTTATCCATCACTTCACGAATCCAATGCTGTGCTTTCCACGGTTGTCCCGAGTAATTGTACAGATATAGCATGTGCTGGATGGGTTGGTTACCATGTGCATACTGTCCCATATTCATAATCTGCATTTCACGGATTTCGTGAATCACACCGCCGTAATAGCTGTCATCAAATACAGGAGGCAGGATAAAGACAGAATCCATCATCTGATTGAACCCTTGCTGTCCGCCCATCAGGTCGATCAATCCCTGAGGATCATGGAATACAGACCAGGTATAGTGCCAACTGTTTCCTTCGGTGAAGGCATCGCCCCACTTCAGCGGATTGAACGGTGACTGAAATTGTCCGTCCTTATTCTTGCCACGCATCAGCTTATGCTCTTTATCGTACAGGTTCTTGTAGTTCATGGCACGCTGTGCATAAACGGCTATCTCCTCTTCGGGCTTGTTCAAGGCTTTACCCAACTGATAGATGCACCAGTCATCATAAGCATATTCCAGCGTACGGGCGGCATTTTCATTGATGCCTACATTATAAGGTACGTAGCCCAGTTGATTGTAATATTCATAACCGAGACGTCCGGTAGACGAAACCTGCGGATGAACAGCATTTGCACCGTGTTTCACAGCTTCCCAAAGAGTTTCTATATCGTAACCTTTCAATCCTTTCAGATAGGCATCAGCCACTACTGAAGCGGAATTGTTACCTACCATACAGCCCCTGTGCCCGGGACTTGCCCATTCGGGAAGGAATCCGCTTTCCTTGTAAGTATTTGCCAGTCCCTCCTGCATCTTTTCGTTCATCGAAGGATACATCAGGTTGAGGAACGGGAACAGGCAGCGGAATGTATCCCAGAAACCGGTATCGGTAAACATATATCCCGGCAGCACTTTACCGTTGTAGGGACTGTAATGTACCGGTTTCCCTTTGGCATCCAGTTCGTAGAAGCTTCTCGGGAAAAGTACCGAACGATAGAGGCAAGAGTAGAATGTACGGAGATGATCGGTATTATCGTCTTCCACCTCAATACGTCCCAGAACCTTGTTCCATTCCTGGCGTCCTTTGGCTGCAACAGCTTCCAGATTGTCTTTACCCAGCTCTTTCAAGTTCTGTTCTGCTTGCTCGGGGCTGATAAAAGAAGAAGCCACTCGTACGTTGACCGTCTCTCCGCGACGTGTAGAGAACCCGATGATACCACCTGCATGTTTATCTTTCGATTCCAGCTCACCCGGACGGATGTTGCCGTTGGTAACTGCTGCGGTAAAAGTGAACGGCTTATCGAACACCAGTACAAAATAATTCTTAAAGTTCTCCGGCACTCCTCCACTGTTCTTGGTTGTGTAGCCGATGATCTTGTTCTCTTCCGGAATCACTTTCACATACGAACCGTTGTCGAAAGCATCTACCACTACATAAGAGTCTTTACTCTCAGGAAAAGTGAAACGAAACATCGCCGCACGGCTGGTCGGAGCAATTTCGGTCGTGACATCATGATCGGCCAGATATACTTTATAATAATACGGTTTGGCAACCTCAGCTTTATGCGAGAACCAGCTCGCACGCTGATCCTGATCGAACACGACCTTTCCCGTAACAGGCATAATGGCAAACTGCCCGTAGTCATTAATCCACGGGCTGGGCTGGTGAGTCTGCTTAAATCCCCTGATTTTATCGGCATCATAGGTATAAGCCCATCCATCCCCCATCTTTCCGGTTTGTGCCACCCAGAAGTTCATTCCCCAAGGCATGGCAATAGCCGGATATGTATTTCCGGTAGATAAAGCATGCTTTGACTGGGTACCGACCAGTGGACTTACATAATCCACCGGTTCTGTCGTGCTCTTTGCAAAAGTGCAGAAAGCAGTACCCAATACGCCAACAAGTAATAGCGCTAATTTCTTCATGATATTAATAGTTTTAAATTCACCACAGATTACACGGACTAACACAGTTTTTTTAATCTTCAGTATCAATGGGAAAATAATTAACCTGTGAAAATCCGTGTAACCTGTGGACAGAATCTTATTTTTTCAACTTCTTCTCAAGCATCTTGATATAGTATCCGCCTACTACCGAACGAGCTTGGAAACCTCTCTGGTTCGGACGATCGGTAAATACCCAGTCAGACATCGGCACGCGATCGGTCGTCTCGTTCATGAACAGATAAACCGGATCGATAAACTTCTCGAATGTAGCTTTGTCCGGTGCCAGTGTAGCAGTCCACATAATCCAGTCGGTCTTGGTATAAGTTTCACGGTTATCCAGCGGCAATCCATATTGATTCTGTTTGCCAAGATAGTAAGCTATCTCTTTCTGTGCAACTGTTTCAGGGAATATCTGCAGATTCATCAGTTTATCCCATACCAGATTGTATTTCTGGCTCCATGTTCCGGGCTTGTCAAAAGTCAGGCGGTAGTGATCGCCGTCGTCTGCCATCTTCACCCATTCGGCAGCCATTTCTTTGGCTTTCTGTGTATATTTCTCAGCCACTTCTTTCTTGCCCAGCTTATCGGCCAGATAGCCATAAGACGCTACACCCAGGATGGCTTTGATAGACAGGTTGGCGTTGTGTGCAAAGTGTCCGGCAAAGTCGTCTGTACAAAGTTGATTTTCCGGATCGAGTCCATATTGAGCCAGATAATCGGTCCAGGTTGTCAATACATCCCAGTGTTTCTGCGCATAGTCGGCATTTCCTTCGACAATGGCGATGGCTGCACTCAAGATCAGCATATTTCCCGATTCCTCGATCGGCATATCTCCACCGTATGTCTGGCCGTTAGCCAACGGATAAGTACCTACATCATGTGCAGCGAACGGCTTATTCCATTTTCCGCTTTCGCTATAATAGAAGATGTGGTTCATCAGACCTTTTGCCAATTCCGGATTGTATACCAGGAACAAAGGAGCAGAAGGATAAGTGATATCCACCGTACCGATCGAACCGTTGCTGAAGTTCTCTTTTGAGAGGAACAGCAGGTCTTTATTGGGGGCTTCCACCAATTTGTGGGCAGCGATTGCCTGGCGATAAGCCAATGCACAGAGTTCGGCATACTTACGTCCGCCTACTTCAGTAGCTTCTTTCATCAGGTTAGCATCGAATGCAGCACATTTATCCATCACTGCATCATATTCCTTATCAGCTTTCGCAAACTGCGACTGAATGGTTTCGTTTCCATTGCGATTCCAGTACGGACGAAGATTTTCACCGAAATACTGAATAGAGTACAAGTCATCGTAACCCAGCAGCAAGTGTCCTTCCGCTTTCTTCGTTTCACCCAGTGAGCGAACCAGTGCCAGCTTGTCACTTCCATCGGTCTTGGATGATGTCAATTTTCCGTCGATGAAACTCTTTCTTAGGGTCTTTCCCTCTCCGGTAGCGCATGAACTGTTCTCCTTATCGGCAGCCATGTAGAAGTATCCCCAGTCAATGCGGACATCATCTCCCTTTTTACCCAATATTTCCTGGTTGCGGCTTCCCGTCTTGAGGTATAGCAAATTACCTTCTGTAAAGCTTTCGGCTACAGCTTCCTGATGAGGCTGGTCGAGTGCCCACTGCGGTCCTGCTTCGAAATACAGTTCTACGTTATGTTTATTTCCGTCATTCGAAGCCACTTCATAGGTAAGATAGCTCACCGGACGAGTCATCAAATCGAGATTATCCATAAAGAGAGGTGAAGTGAACGCAAGTTTCAAGTCCACCGGTCCGCAAGTAAATTCGTAGTTGGTCTGCATAGCCTGCACGTCTACCGATTTCTGTACTGCTGTCTGAGTAAAGTTCTGTGTATTGTCCTTCTCTACCAACAGACCGCAATCGATCAGACCGTTGGCAACACGGTTATTACAGTAAATTGCAATCAGGTTCTCTCCCTGTTTCAGTGCGGCCACAGCCTCTTCCGGCAGTTTGGCAAGCATATGTTTTTTAGCCGAGTTACCGGTATCCACCACCTTCACGCCATTCACATAGATGATGGCGTCATCGTCGTTAGAATATTCCAGATATACATTTTTACCTTGCAGGTTGTCTTTAATATCCGCTTTACGGCGTATCCAGATATACTCTTCTCCCCACTGGGTCTTGGCTGTACTTTCATTCTCCATAGTACCGAAAGCACCTTCTCCTTCTTTCCATACCGCATCATTAAAGTCGGCATTCTGCCAGCCGTCAGCCGGTTTCTTTGTTGTATACTTAGCTGTCCATCTGCCTTGTTCCGAGGTCTTAACCAGCGGAAGCAGCTCAAGTTCTTCCGTTCCCATGAAACGGTAAATCTGTCCGTCTACCTTGGCAACACCCAAGAACGGGAAGTCCTTACCGGTCCAGTGTTTCACCGGTCCGTCATACAGATTATCCGTAAACGACCAGGCACTGGTGTAAGGGTCAATCATCACCAACGGATAGGCCGGTGCACGCATCTCACTTTTTTCACTCTTGACGTCCTGCGGTGCCCCACAACTGCTCAGCATGGCAGCTGCACCCAAGAACAGAGTCGATAGTTTAAGCTTCATAACTTCAGATTCTTTTTTTATAGTTTTTACCATTCAATATCTACTTGCACGCCGGCGGGGTCGTTCTCGAACTTCAAGAGCAGGGTACGCGAACGCTCTTCCCACAATTTCTCCGGCTGAGGTTCTTCTTTCCCGTTCACACAAACCCGTATCGGCTGTTTAGGGAGCAATATCCTCGAAGCGTTAGTCGTATGCAACGGGCTCTTGGCTACAAACGAATAACTTCGTTTTCCTGCCTTTTCATCGTATATCCTGGAAGCACCGCAAAGCACTTTCGCCTTTGCCCGTCCCGAAATCCGTTTGACATTATATAAGTAACCTTGTTCGCCCGGACGAATCACCTTATGTGTCAATACCGGAAGATCCTTATCAAACAGGTCGATATACACCTCCGAAAGTTCCATCGGAGCATCCGATACACTTTCGTCCAATACGGCAGCAATGGTATATGGTCCCCGTTCGAGCAGGAAACTGTTTTTCAGTTCTACTTCTTTCCCGGCACTCTTTCTGTAAGCAGCCGAAACCGCATCGAAATATTGCCGGTCATTTCCGCTTTTCAGCACAAAGTGTTTCGGATCTTCACGTATAACGGTCACCATACCTTTTCCACAAGGGTAAGTTCCGGCAGCAGGTACTCTGTCCAGTCCCAGTTTCTCGAACAAATGTTCCGAAGGAGCCTTATATTGATTTCCGTTGGAATTCCACCATTCAAGCACCGACTGATAAGGATCGATATCTTCGCCGCAATAGATCAGCGCTCCGCCTTTTCTCACCCAGTCTGCCAGAAAATCATGATATCGGGGTTCCATCGGTTTCATGTTCGAATAAGACATTACAAGCACCTTCAGCCCCTTGAATGTGTCGCCGAACGGAGTATTCTCCATGTGTACCAACTCCACCGGTATTCCTCTTTTCAATAACGGCAGGGTCTGTCCATAGAAACTGCTGAATTGCGGATCATCATAGCCATCATGATCGGGGAAACGCTGAAACATCAGCGAATTTGCCATCAGTACCCCGATGCCGTGCGTACCGCTCACCTGAGTTTCCGAGGTCCGTATGTCGTTCAGTGTATTCACCATAATCTGCATCTGTGTGGAGTAGTCACGCGGAATACGTTCTTTCCGGTCTGTTCCCGCTACTTGGTACAGCCCCTGATAAATACGGTCCGGCCAAGGCATCACTTCGTATGTGTCTACCGCCGGATACATCAGTTGGGCGGCAAAAGTAGCCTGGTAATTTATTTTATAATCGAGCCAGTCTTTCGCCCGGTCCTCGATGGGGTCGGTCAGGAAGTACATCTTGCGGTTTAACGGGGCTGTCATCGATTTCATACATCCATATTCAAGAAAAGCATTCTCAAATACCCGTTCTTTCTTCACTCCGTCATAATAGTTCGGTTCGCGGGCGGTTCCCGTCCAGACCTGCGCGATATACCCATCCACACAATCCAGCGAAGCCAGGCTCGCTTCGGGACTTACGATCTGCCACGATGTATAGTTGACAAGTGAATGTGTAGGCACAAAGCATTTCACATCCAGTCCTTTCGATTTGCCGTACGTTTTGGCATACGTGAATATCTGATTAAGCGCGTTGTAGTACAGATAATATTTCAGTTTATTCGATAAGTATGTATTCTCAGGAGATTCATGTTGAGCTCTCCACGGGAATCCATAATATTTTTGCCATTCGGATTTGAAGGCTTCACTGTATCCGCCCCGCATCCAGAATTCCGGTTCTTCCAGATAAATAGAAGTAATGCCCGCATCGATCACCCGTTTGATCTGCTTCTCCTGCATGTAACGGATGAAACTCTCAGTAGGCACAATATAGGGAATCAAGTGCCCGTGCGCAATCTCCCGCCCCTCGCGGTCGCGCTGGCCCTCTTTGAGGTGATCTTTCACCCCATCCCATTTTCCAAGAAAATAATCCTGATAATCTCCCCAGGCTACCCCTGTCATAAACTCGGCCCGGTACCCTTTGTCTCTCCACGATTGAATGCGTTGCTCAAAAGTAACGCCTTTCTTATCCAGCGTTCCGTATACCATCACGGCATCGGCACGCACATCTGTTTCCGGTTTCCACGACTCTGCTGTCTGGAAATTCGTTTTTGTGCCTGTGGCGGTTTGAGAATAGACGCCGCCACAGGCCAAAAACAAACCAATCAAAACTAATACCCTCTTACTCATGTGTTTGTGTTGTCACGTGTTTGTGTTGTTATTTGAATGGAGAAATCACTTGCATCAGTGCGGGACATCCGCTGGCATCATAGCTTTCCATCACACCTGTCGGGCAGGGTTTGGCTGCATCCTTGAATGTCACATTACGGTTTACATCCCGGTTGTTCCACGCCACGTCTATGTTGTGACGAAGCCAGTCCATATATTGGGGCTGATTGCCATCTTCTATCAGGCGAATGATGTACTGTGCAAAAATGGCAGCATAAATTCCCTGTTCCACTCCATTTTTGAATGGAAGCAATCCATCGGCATCACACATCTCGTTGCGGACGTAGTCGGCAGCCAGAACGGCATCGTCCAGATAAGCTTTCTCGCCGGTTGCTTTGTACAGCATCACGGCCGAACCGATAAATGTAGCCTGATTATAAAGTTGGGTTGTCCAGTCTATGTCCATACCGTTCTGTCTCTGGAAATGATAGTGCATATTGTCTGCTATGCGGCCTTTCTCCTTGTCGAAAAAGACATCCCTCGACCATGCATATACACTTTTTGCCTTTTCCAGATAATCGGGATCTTTGGTTACATTATAAAGAGTCATGGCCCCCACCGTAGTCGGATAGTTGATGCAAGCCATCTTGCCATCGTGCTTGAAGTTCCACCACAGCCCCCCCCTTTCTTTATCATACGACTCTTTCCAGACATGGTAGAACCCCGAAGAGGCATGTGCCAGGTATTTCGGGTCATTCGTGATTTCGTAAGCACGTGCCAGCGAAATAATCCACCACATCATATCATCATAAATAAACCATTCGATTTTATTGTCCCAATTGTATTTATCGTATTGTTCGTATCCTCCCTGATACACCTCTTCTATCAACCGGCGATATTTAGGAGCCTTCGTACGTTTATACGCGTTCATAATCATATCCCAATAGATAGCCTGCACCCAGATGGCAGCTCTTCCTTTCATATCCGAAGATATGGCATACAACTTCATATCCGGATTATAAAAAGTAGAATGAAAAGCATCCATCGCCGTCGTTGCGTCTTTCTTTGTAAAATGCTTCTGGTTTCCGTCTGCGGGCTGATGTGCCCATGCCATTGCATTGGGAAGAAGTAATAAGATAGCTACTATGGTCAGTACTTTGTTTTTCATGTTTTTGCCTCAGATTTTAAATTTTCATGTTACAAAGATTGGGGAAATATTGGAGAAAGGAGGATAATTATTATTCAATAAATAGCAAAAACTGACCAAAAACGGGGGATAAACCGGTTACTATCAATAATGGAACATATGTAACAGGCTTTTGACCGGAATTTGTCCATTCCATCCGTAAGGTCAGGAAACATACGGTAATATT
>ENA-UESE01001663-UESE01001663.1-human-gut-metagenome-genome-assembly--contig:-NODE-1663-length-15910-cov-2.648582_pt1 | contig 15910 bp, 13 predicted proteins | sample MGYA00242995_ERZ507996 | MGnify/ENA primary metagenome ERZ507996 (study PRJEB26167, sample SAMN06115489) | human gut metagenome | host: Homo sapiens | place: China:Sichuan | collected 2015-04-15... | reverse complement strand
CCGCGCCATGATGTCGACGTTGTGATAGCGCATGACCTCGACGTTCACGCCCACGTAATTCGAGTAGGGGTAGCCGTAGTACGTACAGAGAAAACAACAGATCTTCATCTCCTCGCCCGCGGGCGAGACGGTCTCGTAGCCGTTTCGCGTCAGCGCCACGATCTCGCGCGGGTCGAGCTCGTAGGCATCCTCATAGCCGAGCTTGTGATAGGCAAACGATTCAAACGAGACGCACAGACTGCCGTCCGGATGCTTGCCGACCAGAACGGGCAGCCGTCCCAGCTTGTCGCGGGCGGCCAGAATGCCGTCCGGCGTCATCAGCAGGATCGTGATGGAGCCGCGGATCATCTCCTGCGCGTACAAAATGCCTTCCACGAGGTTTTCCTTCATGTTGATGAGGGCGGCGACCAGCTCCGAGACGTTGACCTTACCGCTGCTCTGCGCCATGAACTGGTGTCCGTGGTCGGAGAAGTAGGTGTCGATCAGCTCGTCGATGTTATTGATGATGCCCACCGTGCAGATGGCATACAGACCGAGGTGCGAGCGCACAAGCAGCGGCTGCGGGTCCGTGTCGCTGATGCAGCCGATGCCGACGTAGCCCTTGAACTCGTGCAGGTTGCCCTCAAACTTTGTGCGGAAGGGCGTGTTTTCAATGTTGTGGATCTCACGCACAAACCCGTTTTCGTGCCCGTAGACCACCATTCCGCCCCGGCGTGTGCCGAGGTGGGAGTGATAGTCCGTGCCGAAAAACACATCCAGTCCCACCTCACGGTGGGAAAACGCTCCGAAATATCCGCCCATTACGCGAAAAACAGCTCGGAGAGCGTCATGGGATCCACGTACTGACCATCCTTATAGACGCGCATATTGCCGCTGGCGACCTCGTCGATGAGCATGACGCTGCCGTCGGGCGCGTAGCCAAACTCGAACTTGATGTCGTAGAGCTCCATGCCCTTTTCCCTCAGGTCGTCGGCGACGATCTTCGTGATCTGCTGGGTCTGCGCCTTCAGATCCTCGTACTGCGCGTCGCTCATCACGCCCAGCGCGACCAGCGCGTCCTTGGTGATCAGCGGATCGCCCTTGGCGTCGTCCTTCAGGGTCGTCTCGACGTAGTAGGGCAGGTCGGCGCCGGACTCGATGAGGTCGCCGTAGCGGCGGATGAACGAGCCGACGGCCTTGCGGCGGCAGATGACTTCCAGACCGTGGCCAAAGACCTTGGCGGGGAGAACTTCCATGGTGGTATTGCTCAGGTCGGCACTGACAAAGTGGGTCTTGATGCCGGCGGCATTGATCTTCTCAAAGAAGTAGATGCTCATGCGCAGGTTCACATCGCCTACACCGTCGATGGTCAGGCCCACGGCGTTCTCACCGGGATCGAACACGCCATCCTTACCGGTGCAGTCGTCCTTGAACTTGAGCAGATAGTTGCCGTTTTCCAGCGCGTAAACATTTTTGGTCTTGCCAGTGTAAACAAGTTCCATGATGATACCTCCAAAATAATTGTTGATCGGGGTTGTGTGGATGTTCGTTGTCCTGAAAAGGGGGGCGCTGCGCCGTCGCTCAGCAGGACAGCTCCGCCTGAAGCCTGGCTTCCTTTGCGGCGATCTGCTGCGCCATCTCGACACGCTGCGCGTCGAGCTTTTCGGCCAGCGCCTCGTCGCTGACGGAGAGGATCTGCGCCGCGAGAACGGCGGCGTTTTTCGAGCCGTTGATGGACACGGTCGCAACCGGGATGCCGCTGGGCATCTGCACGGTAGACAGCAGGGCGTCCAGCCCGTCGACCGCGCCGCCCTTCATGGGGATGCCGATGACCGGCAGGGTGGAGTTGCCGGCGAACGCGCCTGCGAGGTGCGCCGCCATCCCGGCTGCGCAGATGAGCACGCCGAAGCCGTTGGCGCGGGCGTTTTTGGCGAAGTCCGCCGCAGCGACCGGGGAGCGGTGCGCGCTGAGGATGTGCGTCTCGTAGGGGATGCCAAAGGCGTCGAGCTGCTGGCAGGCCGCCTTGACGACCGGCCAATCAGAGTCGCTGCCCATAATGACTGCTACTTTTTTCATGAGATCCTCCTTAAAAAGATGAAATGAAAATAAAAAAAGGGTAAACCCGTTGCCCATGGAGTCCCATGGTCACAGGTTTGCCCAGACGGTCGACAGTTCGTATTACAGCAGGCTCCCATGTGGTGTGCTCCACGTTCCGTCAGTTGCCTGTGCTTTCAATGTGTTCATTATCTCAGACGCGACAGGAAAAGTCAATTCCCGACGCAGCATTTTCCATGGGAGCACGGCACAAAAATTCCGACCGATCGCGGTATTTTTTCGCTGATATGTGAAAAAGTACTGCTTCGCGGCGCGCGCTCGCACACTTGTCCGGCGTGAGCGCACAAGAGCGGCCGGCTCGTGCAGATTTCGGCCGGGCCATGCACTGCGTCCTTGCCGGGGTCGGCGCGGAGACGGGCGCGTACAATGGTTTTGAAAATTCAAGATGTAACGCATATTTTTTGCCGAAGAAGTTGATTTCTTACAGAAATGTGCTATAATTTAACTGGTGTTGTCTACCACCCCCCCATGGGTAATCAACATGGTGTTCAGTTTCGGGCGGCGTGGAATGCGCCTGCTTCGGACGCCGTGGGTAGAGCTGAGAAGAGAAAGAGATGGGGCGAGAATGATGGAGACTGTGGTTTCCTATCCGGGCGTGAAAAATTGCACCGCGCAGCGCGCGATGTATATAGAGCGGCCGCGTGTCGCCGAAAAGCGGGCGTATCTTGCCCTCAAGCGCGCGTTCGACATTTCCGGTGCGCTGGTGGGCTTGGCTGTGCTGGCACTGCCGATGTCGGTCATCGCGCTGATCATTGCGCTCGACTCGCCGGGCGATCCGATCTTTCGGCAGGAGCGCTTGGGCAAGGACGGCAAGCCGTTTACTATGTATAAGTTTCGCTCCATGTGCCAAGACGCCGAGCGGGACGGACCGCGCTGGGCGGACGCGGATGATGGGCGCTGTACGCGCTTTGGTGCGTTTTTGCGCCGGACGCGGCTGGATGAGCTGCCGCAGATCTGGAACATCCTCAAGGGCGACATGAGCTTTGTCGGTCCGAGGCCGGAGCGCGCGTGCTTTTACAGGCTGTTTGAGGAATACATCGTCGGCTTTTCCAACCGTCTGGCCGTGACGCCCGGATTGACCGGCTATGCGCAGGTCAACGGCGGCTACGACCTCAAGCCGGAGGAAAAGATCGTGTACGACATGGAGTACATCGAACACAGGTCGGTTTGGATGGATCTGCTCTGTATTCTGAAAACGATCCGCGTGGTTTTTTGCGGAGACGGCGCGCGATGAAGAAAATACATTTGGAGGACGACCCACTGTATGAATGAAAGTCAAAGAACGCATAGACCTGCCGGTGGCACGGAACTGTCGCTGTGGGACGTTGCGAAGATCCTGCTGTCCAAGCTCCACTGGGTGCTGCTGGCGGGCATTGTTGCGGCTGCGCTGGTTTACATGGCGATCAGCGTGTTTGTCACGCCGACCTATGAGTCCCGCGTGAGCTTTTACGTTTACAACAGTACGAATAATACCGCGCAAGGAACGATCAACAACAGCGACCTGCAGGCTGCGGAGAGCCTTGCTACAACCTATTCCAAGATCCTGGAGAGCAATTCCGTCCTGGATTCCGTCCTGACGGATATCCGTGGGGAGACGGCACTGTCGAGAAAAGAACTCAATCGCATGGTGAAGGTCTCCGTAATTTCGGACACGCAGCTGCTGGAGGTGGTGGTGACTTCTACCGACCCAAAGCTTGCTTGCCGGATAGCGGGCGCATTTGCGAAGGTCGCGCCGACAGAGATCATCCGCATCACCAAGGCAGGCGGCGTGGAGGTCGTCGACCAGCCGGAGGTCGCGTCGGAAAAGACTGCGCCGAGAACCGTGTTTGACAGTGCGATCGGCTTTGTGATTGGCGTGATCGTGATCTCGGTCATTCTTGTGCTGCGTATGCTGGCGGATACAACGATCTACCTGCCGGATGATATTGAATGCGCGGCGAATGTGCCGATCCTCGGCATGACACCGGAGATCAACATCACAAATGACGCCTGTGCGGAGTGGGCGCTGACGGAAGGAGGTGCGGTGCTTTACCATGAAAAAGAAAAATGTTCGGAAAACAACGAGGGAAACGGTTCGGGCAAACCGGAAGCGTTTGCTGACCAATGAGTCGCCGTTTGCGATCAAGGAGGCCTATGTAAAGCTGCGCACCAGCCTGTTGTTTTGCATGACGGCGGATAAGGAGCGCCCCTGCTCGACCTTTGCCATCACGAGCGCAAAGCCCTCAGAGGGCAAGAGCCTCACGGCGGCGAACATCGCCATCAGCTACGCCATGCTCGGCAAGCGCGTGCTGCTTGTCGATGCGGATATGCGCAAGCCGACGCAGCGGCGTCTGTGGAAAGTGCGAAGCACTGCCGGCCTGTGTGACTTTTTGGCGAAGATCAGCCGGCTCGAGCTTGTGAAGGTGACGGATCTGCCGCTGTGGATCGTCTGCACCGGTACGATCCCGCCCAACCCGTCCGAGCTGCTCTCGTCCGAGCGGATGAGACGCTTCGTGGCGGAGAGTGCCAAGACCTACGATTATGTGATCATCGACACGCCGCCGATCAACACGGTGGCGGATGCGCAGATCATTTCCACCTATGTGGACGGTGTGGTGCTCGTGACGAAATCCGGTGTGACGACCACGGACGAGCTCAGCGACGCCAAGGACGCCGTGCTGCGCGCAGGCGGGAACCTGTGCGGCGTGGTGCTCAACGACATGAATATGAAGTCCGGAAAATACGCCTATAAGTATAAGTACAAATACGGCGGCAAGTACGGATATAAGTATTCGTATTCCGATCCCTATGAAGCGCAGTAACGGCGGGATCGACCTGTCGCTGGACTATCATGCACACGTCCTGCCCGGCTGTGACCATGGGAGCGACAGGCTTGAGACGTCTTTGCGGCAGCTGGATATGGCAGCTGCGGCCGGCATCCGAACGGTCTGCGCGACGCCGCACTTTTACCCGCACAAGGAATCGGCGGAATCCTTCCTGCGCCGCAGGGAGGAGTGCGCGCAGCTGCTGCGTGCGCATCTGCCGGAACAAGCGCCGCAGATTTGCCTCGGTGCGGAGGTGCTCATCTGCGACGGGATGGAGCGGCTTGAGGGCCTGCACCGTCTGTGCCGCGAGGGCACGAATGAGCTGCTGCTCGAAATGCCGTTTTATGCGTGGCCGGAGTCTATCTGGGACACGCTGTATCAGCTGCTGGATCTGCAGGATATACAAATTATCCTCGCACACGCCGAGCGCTATCCGGCTGCGGACATCGAGCAGCTGGCGCGCGACGGTGTGCCGCTGCAGCTCAATGCCGCGTGCCTGACAAAGCCGCTGCACCGCAAGCGCTATCTCACCTGGATCGAAGGCGGCTGCGTGCGCTATCTCGGCAGCGACATCCATATGCTCGGCAGCGGCTATCAGGATTGGGAGAAATGTGCAAGGCTGCTGGAAAAGAGAGTGCCATGAAACAAGATACTCTGACCGGTGCGGCCGACAAGCAGCCGCTGGTTTCCGTGATCATGCCCGCATACAATGCTGAGAAATACATCGGGGAAGCCATTGCTTCCGTGTGCGCCCAGACGTATGAAAACTGGAATCTGCTGATCCTCGATGACGGTTCTGCTGACCGCACAGCCGAGATCGCGCAGGCCTATGCGCAGCAGGATGCGCGCATTCAGGTCTTGCGCAATCCGCAGAACATGGGTGTTGCACGCACAAGAAACCGAGGCTTTGATCTTGCGCAGGGGGAATGGATCGCGCTGCTTGACAGTGATGATAGATGGCGTGCGCAGAAGCTGGAAAAACAGCTTGCCGTGGCGAGGAGTTCGGATGCGGATATTGTCTATTGTTCGTATGCGATGATAGATGAAAACGGCTGCCATTTGTCGGATTTCATCGTTCCGGAAACGACGTCCTATCATGCCATGCTCGAGGAAAGTGTGCTCAGCTGTTCCACTGTGCTGATTCGGCGGGATGCTTTACGTGACCATCGTTTTTGTGCGCAGTATTATCACGAGGACTATGCGCTCTGGCTGGAGCTGATGCGTTCCGGCTTCCGGACCTTGGCGAGTAGAGAAACTTTGGCGGACTACCGTGTTGCGAAGGGCTCTCGTTCGAGCGATAAGCTCAAATCTGCCAGATACCGTTGGCGGATCTACCGGGATGTTGAGCGGCTCTCGCTGCCACGATCCGCTTGCGCGTTTTTTGCTTACGCACTCCATGGCGTGCGTAAGCACGGGAGAATCTAACCATGGGAGAAGTGAAGGTTTTGACTGCGCATCAGACGCTCCTGCTGGAGATGCTCAAGGACTTTGACGCCGTGTGCCGTAAGCACCATATATCCTATCAGCTCTTCGCCGGAACGGCGTTGGGCGCCGTTCGTCACCACGGCTTCATCCCGTGGGACGATGATGTGGATGTGATCCTCATGCGCAGCGAATATGACCGCTTGCTTACGGAGGCGGCGGGGGACTTTGATCCTGAGCGCTACTATGTACAGCGGGAAAACAGCGCGCACTGGCCCATGCAGTTTTCCAAGCTGCGCAGAAACCATACGGCCTGCATCGAAAAATATCATCCGAAAGACCCGCTTGTCCATCAGGGCGTCTACATAGACATTTTTCCGTGCGACAATCTTTCGGATCGGCCGCTGATGCGGCGGCTGCAGTTTGCGGCGTCCAAGGCGATCATTGCAAAGGCACTCTATGCGCGCGGCTATGAGACGGACAGCGTGGCGAAAAAAGCCTTCATGCAGCTTTGCCGCCTGCTGCCGCGCCGGGCGTTGGAAACGCTCTGTATACGCAGAGGAGACGACCGGACCGCGCTGCTTCATTCGTTTCTGGCGGCCGGAAAACGGTTTGAGAAAAACCTGCTCCCGCGTGAGTGGTTGACAGAGTCGGTCGGGCTCCCGTTTGAGGATGGCGTGTTCCCGGTCACGGCGCATTATGACGCGCTGCTGACGCAGCTGTACGGCAACTGGCGTGCGCTTCCGTCTCCGTCGGAGCGCAGGTGTAAGGAGCACGCGGCAATCATCGATCTCGAGCGCTCCTACACGCATTATCTTGCCGCACAGCAGGCAATGCGTATTGATGTCTACACGCGGAGCATCCGCTGACTGCCGGAGGAATGTATGGATAGAGTAGAGGTTGTCTGCGTCACCATGGGGCAGAAAGACTTAACGATCGCGGATAAAATGCACATTACCGGCGATGCCGTGTTTGGAAATCAGGCCGACGGATACCGCAAAGAGACACAGTTAAACGCTGGGCGCACGTTGCGCATGATCACCACGGACACGCGGGGCGTCGGCTTCAACCGCAACATTGCGCTGCTGCACGCTGCCGGAGATATCCTGCTTTTTGCCGACGATGATATCTGCTATGCCGACGGTTATGCCGATGGTGTGCGCCGCGCCTATGCGCAGCATCCGGATGCGGATATGATCCTTTTTTCCCTGGACATTACGCAGGGCGGGCGTGTGATCCGCCAGGTCAAAAACCGCGATGGTCGTCTGCGTTTTCATCGCGCTCTGCGGTATGGGACGTGCGTTTGCTCTATCCGCCGTGACAGCCAGCGCCGTGCGAACATTTGGTTTTCCACGATCTTCGGCGGCGGCACGAACTATGCCCACGGGGAGGACACGCTGTTTTTGTGTGACGCTTTTCGTCGAGGGCTTCGAGTGTATACGAGCAGCTTCTGTCTGGGTACCTGTGCCAAGGACACGTCCACCTGTTTTCACGGCTTTGATGAAAAGTATTTTTACGATCAGGGCGTTTTGTATCGGGCGGCATTCGGTGCGGCTGCAGTGCCGCTGTGCCTGCGCTTTTGCCTGAAGCGGTACGGTGCATACCGGGAAGAGATGACCTTTTCCCAAGCTTTGCGGGCAATGCGCCGGGGTACCAGGGAAACGCCAAGAGAAAGAAACCCATAACGTTTCTGATGTTTTGGTTCGATCGATTCAAATGCAAAGGGGGGGAAACCGTTTGAAACAAGAAAATCAACCGGTCAAAAAAGCATCTGGTGGTGGTGTAAAACCGCTGCCGATCGTGATCACAGTGATCGCTGTGATCGCGCTTGCCGTTCTCGTTGTGGTGCTGGTTCGCGGCCATAAGCCTGCGGACACGCTCACACCGCTGCAGAGCGCAGAGCCAATACCCGTATCCGCGGATGCAAAGCTGTCCACTCCGGTCGGAGACCTTGTGCTGCCGCAGGAGTTGGCAGCGGTCTGCCGGATCGAGGATGTCTCTGCGGATGGGCAGTATGCCGTGCGCGTATCTGCGCCGGTTGGAACGGATGACGTGCTGCTGTTTGTGCTGTCCGTCGGCGAAAACGGGAGCGGTTATGCTCTTGGCAGTGCACCGGATGCATCCGGTGCGCAGACGGCCATCTGGCTGGATATCCACGAGATCCCGAAAGACGCTGCGTGGACGGCGGACGAATACGCTCATATCAATGCACTGCAGAGTTTCGTCAATGATCTCATCGAGCAGATCAACCATCTGGAAGGCTTTCAGGGAGGTGCGGGATGACTATCCCAAAGTTAAAGCGCAGACTCGGTGCTTTGCTGTATCATACGGTTGCGAAGCACTTACCGCCTTCCTATAGCAGCTTAAAGCTTGGCCAGACGGCTTTACGCCGGTTTTGCGGAAGATGGATGCTGGCCGATTGTGGAAAACGGGTAAATATTGAGAAAAATGCTACCTTTTCTGCAAAAGTAACTCTTGGTGACGATTCCGGAATCGGCATCAATGCCAAAATTTATGGTACTTGTCACATTGGCCGCTGTGTGACGATGGGGACGGATGTCACGATTATCACAAGAAATCACTGTTTTGAGCGGACGGATGTTCCTATGATGGAACAGGGGTTTGAAGCCGAGTTGCCTGTCTGTATCGGAGACGATGTTTGGATCGGAGACCGTGTTTTGATTTTGCCGGGCGTACACATCGGAAATGGCTGCATCATTGCGGCGGGCGCGGTCGTGACAAAGGATGTCCCGGACTATGCGATCGCTGCAGGAGTGCCTGCTCAGGTGATCCGTATGCGTAAGCAATGCGGCGTCGAGGTGCAATAGAAGAAATGAGGTGAGTACCATCGAAGTTTCCTTGTGGATCCTGCTCGGCATCGGGTTTGCCGGCAGCGCCGCATGGCTTGTTCTCATGCGGGATCGGCTGAACATGGCATGGTATGCGGCGATCCCTTTGGCGATTTTTCATACCATTTTCGGCGTGCTGACGGTGAAGGTATTCGCCTTTCTTGAAACCGGATTTGACAAAGCCACCCTCGGCAACATGAGCCTGTTTGGCGGAGTGTTCTTTATGCCGGTGGCTTACTGGCTCGGTGCTAAAATCTTTAAGCGCCCGATGAAAGAAGTGTTTGATGTCTTTACGCCTTGCATGATCTTTACAGTCATGTGCGCCCGCATCAACTGCATCCTTTCCGGGTGCTGCACCGGCCTGATCATACCAGGAACGCAGCTGCGCTGTCCAACAAGGGAGCTGGAGCTGGTGTATTACATCGTGATGCTGATCCTGCTCATTCCCCGCGTGAAAAAGGATGAAAACCCCGGCACCTGTTACCCACTCTACATGGCAAGCTATGGTGCGTTCCGGTTTGTTATCGAGTTCTTTCGGACATCGAGCTCGGGGATGCTGTTTCATCTGTCCCATATCTGGGCCGCGCTTGCATTTGCGGCAGGACTCAGTGTTTACATAGAGGTCAATAATAGAAATCACAGAGTGAAGAAAGGAAAGAAGGTAGGAAGGAAATGAAAAATATGTATCGGCGCTTCCTTTCCCTTGTGCTGTGTATGTGCATGGTGTTCGTGTTGCTTCCCAACATCGCCATGCCTGCGTATGCGGCGAACAGCGGCACCGTTATCGGGCTGGCTGACGAGAGCATCGGCCTGAGCTTCTCCGGCACTGCGGACAACGCGTGGAGCGCCAGCGGCACACAGATCGTTGGCTCTGCCACCGGCACGGGCGGAACCTGCAGCGACACACATTATAGCTCCACGCTGACCATCACCAACACGAGAACCACAAAGGCGACGCTGTCCTTCGACTATACCATTGCGCTGAACAGCGGCACCATTCAGGTAGACGGGGCTGCGGTCACGGCGGGCGGCAAGTTCTCCAAGGAGCTGGCATCCAACGCCAGCATCAAGGTCTACATCAAGTCCGGCAGCACCAGCGCTGCCACCACGATCACCATGACCAACGTGGCGCTGGTGGCCGATGTGAGCGCCACCGTGACCTTCCAGCCCGCCGAGAACGGCTCCTATACCGTGGACGGCAAGGCCATCACCGAGGCCTACACCAACACGCAAAGCTCCATGACTGCCTATCAGGTAATAGCGACCCCGGCGGCGGGCTATCAGTTCATGGGCTGGTACAATGTGACTGAGGGAAAGTACATCAATACCTCTCCCAAGGCGGCACTGAACATTGAAAACGACTGCACCATCACGGCGCGGTTTGTCAGCAATGACGCGGCGCTCTTTGAGACCGGCGGTCAGCGCTTTGACGACCTGAACGACGCGATCGCGGAGGCGCAGAAGAAGCTGCCCGCCACCATAGCACTGGTCAGCAGCGGCGCGATCGCGGGGAGCTACACCATTCCCGCTGGCATCACCCTGCTGATCCCCTTTGACGAGGCCAAGACCTGCTATACCAGTACCCCGGCGTCCACCACCTCCCAAGCGGGCGCCAAGGTATTCCGGACGCTGACCATGAGCGAGGGCGCCTCTCTTACCGTCAATGGCGCCATCAGCGTCGGCGGCCAGTACTTTGCAGCCGCCGGTAACGGACAGGGCCGCATCGTCGGGCCCTATGGCTACATCAAAATGGAGTCCGGCAGCGCCATCGACGTGCAGTCCGGCGCAAGCCTGTACGCATGGGGCTTCATCTCCGGCAGCGGCTCTGTCACCGTACAGTCCGGCGGCTCCGTCTATGAGTGGTACCAGATCCTGGACTTCCGGGGCGGCACGAAAACAAGCCAAATGGGAAGTAAGGTGTTCCCCTTTAACCAGTATGCCGTGCAGAATGTGGAGGTGCCTCTGACCCTGCACGCCGGCGCCAGCGAGACCGTATATACCGGCGTGAATGCCATGGGCGGCATCTAGCCCACCGCCATCCCCCGGAACGGCGTCAAGGGGGTGTTCAAGCTGACCTCCGGCAGTCTGACCAAGGCGTATGACGGCGCCACTGACCGTATCCACTATACCATCGACGGTGTGGCGGAGGTCAACAGCCTGAACCTGACCTTGGCTGGCATAGAAGTCAGCTCGGCGGACTATGTTCTGCCGCTGACCAACAACATGACCATCAATCTGGCAGAGGGCGGCAAGCTGACCATCAACCAGACGGCGGCGCTGCTGCCCGGCGTGGAGGTATCCATCGCCAAGGACGCCGAGCTGGTGGTGTCCAGCGGCAAGAGCATCTACATTTACGATGTGGACGAGTGGGGCGGCTACTGCGGCGGTTATAGCCAACAGTTCATCCCAGTGGTCTATGCCCCCGGACGGACAGGCTCCCGTGCGCCTCTGGCGGATGTGAAGGTGGACGTCAACGGTACACTGACCGCCATCGGCGGCATCTACACCACCGCCAGCGGTGCGGATATCTGCTCCAGCGAGGGTACCGGCGTCTACAGCCAGCAGGGCGCTCCCGGTAAGGAGACCAAGACGTATCAGTACGACGGCGGCCCGACCAAGCACGACATCCCCATCACACCCGCAAAGCTGCACAACGCTGACGGCACCTACTTTGAGACTGCGAAGGCTCAGACCGGCAATACCATCGACTATGTCCGAGGCACATGGGGCGGAAAGCCTTGCGCGCATGAGAGTAAGGAGCTTCGCGGCGCGAAGGATGCCACCTGCACCACGACCGGCTATACTGGCGACACCTACTGCAAGGATTGTAACGAAAAGATCGCAGACGGCAAGGTCATTCCCGCGCTTGGCCACGCTTGGGACAATGGTGTGATCACGACCGCTCCGACTTGTGAAAACGCCGGTGTCAAGACGTTTACCTGCACGCGCTGCAATGAGACAAAAACAGAGGCCATCAGCGCGACCGGCCACACGCCTGTTCAGATCCCCGAAAAACCGGCCACCTGCACCGAGCCCGGCCATAAGGCCGGCACGAAGTGCTCTGTTTGCGGTGCGATCCTCTCCGGCTTGGAAGAAATCCCCGCAAAGGGGCACGCCGTGGTCGTTGACCCCGCAGTCGAGCCGACCTGCACGAAGACCGGTCTGACGGAGGGCAAGCACTGCTCTGTCTGCAACGAGGTCATCGTTGCGCAGAAAATTATCTCTGCCAAGGGGCACACCGTGGTCGTTGACTCCGCAGTCGAGCCGACCTGCACCGAGCCCGGTAAGACGGAGGGCAAGCACTGCTCCGTCTGCAACGAGGTCATCGTCGCGCAGGAAATCATCCCTGCAATCGGCCACAAGCCGGTTATCCGTGATGCCAAAGGTGCTACGCTCACAGAAGAAGGCTATACCGGTGATACTTACTGCAGTGTTTGCAATGAGCTTCTGAAAAAGGGTGAAGTCATTCCCAAATCCGGCGCTGTGATCACTTGGGTCGTTAACGGTACGCAAACCACTCAAGTGTATGAGAAGGGAAAAACACCGACCTTCCCGGGCACGCCCGACATATACTGCACAGTTTACCCAGGTTGGCAAAAACGGTCTGTGCGTCGAGGGAGCGGATACCTACTGGATCGCCAACGGCGAGAATGTTGCATTCCCCGGTCTGATCCGCATCAATGTCGGCAGCGAGGCACAGCCGCATTATCACTATTACTACTTTGGCGAAGACGGTAAGGCGGTAAAAGACGGCAACTATAAGGTGGACAAGAATAACGACCTGTCGCTGACGGTTTACCAGTATTGCTTTGATGCCGATGGCGTCATCATTCATGATAAAGATACATCCAAAAACGGCATTTGCCCGGGTGATGGATCGAAGTACTACTATGTTGACGGCGTGAAGGTTGGCGAAGGTCTGATTTGTGTTGATGGCGCTTTCTACTATGCGCGCACATCCAACGGCGAAATCGTTCGTGACCGCGATTACTGGATCGCAAAGACGAATGGTTATCCGATCGAGGCGCGGACTTATCATTTCGATGCCGATGGCAAGATGGTGATCGACGGGTTCGTGGACATCAATGGCGGTACTTACTACTTTGTTAAGGGCGAGTGCGCAAAAGGCTTGACGAAGATCGGTGAGGACTACTACTTCTTCAACGCCGCCAGCGGCCTGATGTACAAGGACGCAAATATGTGGGTGCCCGCCAATGACTACGGCGTCGAGCCCGGAATGCATTACTTTGATGCAGAGGGCAAGATGTTCGTTCCCAACGTGGAAACCGGCGTCAAGAAGATCGTTGCCGAGAACGGCAAGCTGTACTTTACCATCGACGGCGTGAAGATGACCAACGGTCTGTATGAGCTGGACGGTGCGTACTACTTTGCACGGTACGACGGTACGCTTGTGACCAATGGCTCTGCATATGTGGAGACCACGGAGCTGAGCGGCAACGGCTGGTACGGCTTCGGCGCGGACGGCAAGCTCATCATGACCGGCTTTGTGACCGGCAACGGAAAGACCTACTACTACGCCGACGGCGTGCGTGCCAAGGGCTTGACGAAGATCGGCGAGGACTACTACTTCTTCAACGCCGGCAGCGGCATGATGTACAAGGACGCCACCATGTGGGTGCCCGCCAACAGCTACGGCGTCGAGCCCGGAATGCATTACTTTGGTGCAGACGGCAAGATGGCGCAGACCGCCGGTTGATCCATTCTGCAAGTATCTGCCCACGGCTCCTGCCTTTTGCAGAGCTGTGGGTGGATACTTGAATATAGAAAGAACGAAAGGCACATCCATTCTTGGAGGAAAGGGAGGACTATGAAGAAACTAAAGTCACGGTTGCTGTCGATCCTTATGGCGACAGTCATGCTCTTCGGGCTACTTCCGCTTGCCGCTTTTGCGGAAAACAATGGAGCAGCAGGTATGCAGTACAGTGATTTTCTCGCATCCCTGACTGTTTTGGAGGAATATGCTGACGTGTATGCGCGTGAGCATTCCGGAGAAGACGCAACGGCGCTTGTCATCAATTACATCCGTACCGGCGTGGAAAAGTACACGTCCGGTGCATGGACGGCGTTCTGCGGACCGGAGAATACGAACTTTTCGGGCTATGTCGCCGAACAGGATACTGCCAATTCTACAACTGCGGGTAGTTTGCGCAGCCTGAATGAATTTAAGCTTCCCAACGGGGATGCGGTCGATTTTGCGCATATGTTCGGTGCAATGGACATGGCCTATCACACTGGCAACCAGAGTACCGCTGACCTCGGCAGCTGGGCCGGTGACATCTGTGACCTGCTCCAGCTTACGACCAATGCCGGTGTGACCGGTACGGTCGAGGAGATGGCAGAAGAGATCCGTACGAACAACGACAAGTATTTTCTCCATGATGTACCGGATGCACATTCGTTCGGCATCCTGGATTTGTACGGCGATTTGGATGCCTTTTATATCCTTAAGAAAATCGGAAACGGCGCGACGATCAGCACGGTCATGAAAAACTATTTCACCACCAACCTGACGGATACTGTGCGCGCAAAATTCTTCCTCGATAACCGATTTGCCGGCGCTGCGACGAAGGATGATATTCGTGCTTGCGTTTACGATACCTACTACGGAAACGAAGGCATTCGTACACTTGAGGGCAGCTATCTGCCGGATGGTGTCAATGCTGACCTTCGCCGTGCTTGCTGCTATGCGTTTGCTGACTATCTTTATGAGACAGCAAAGGCACAGATCGAGAATGATTACTATAAAGTTTTTTCCAGCCATACCTCTATGCTTGCTCCCGGTGTAAAGCAAGAGATCAAGATGGCGGTGACGCGGGACGATAAGCAGATCGTTTACTATCTTGCAACGGCTGACATTACGCGCAGCGACGTTAGCGTTCACGCAAACTATAATGATAACGACGGCTCCGTCTGGAAAATGGCGCGCCTGTCGGATCAGATGAAGGCGGCTGAGAAAAAGCACTCCGATCCGGATGATACCCAGCACTACGTTCCAAATTACAGCGCCGTGGCCGGCATCAATGCAGACTTCTATAACATGAGCAACGGAGCGCCCTCCGGTGCTTTGGTGATGGAGGGCGTGGAGTATCACGGCGCCGGCAATGCCAACTTCTTTGCCGTTCTCAAGGATGGAACGCCCATCATCGGCAGCAGTGCGGAATGGAATGCACACAAGGGCGAGATCCAGGAGGCTGTTGGCGGCTCCATCTGGCTTGTCCGCGACGGGAAAGTCGTTGTAAATGCGACGGATACATACTATAAAGACCGCGCATCTCGTTCCTGCGTCGGAATCACTTATGACGGGCAGGTCGTCCTGCTGGCGCTTGACGGACGTCAGGAGCCGTTCTCTGCCGGTGGCAGCGCCATTGAAATTGCGCACATCATGCAGGATGCGGGCTGCGTTGCCGCGATCAATCTGGACGGTGGCGGTTCGACTACCTATGCGGCGAAGGGCGAGGGGTCGGAGTCTATCTCCGTTGTCAACCGGCCCTCGGATGGCTATGAACGCTCGGTCAGCTCGACGCTTTTTGTTGTGTCGACCGCAAAACCGTCGAATGTGTTTGACCATGCGATCGTTTCTGCGGATTATGACTATCTGACGATTGGCAGCGCGCTGCCGATTCAGGTATCCGGCGTTACGTCTACCGGCGGCGCGATCGCGCTTCCGGAGGGGACGACGCTGCAGGTGTCGGACGATAGCGTCGGTACGCTGAGCGGTAA
>ENA-UESE01001659-UESE01001659.1-human-gut-metagenome-genome-assembly--contig:-NODE-1659-length-15973-cov-82.162116_pt1 | contig 15973 bp, 15 predicted proteins | sample MGYA00242995_ERZ507996 | MGnify/ENA primary metagenome ERZ507996 (study PRJEB26167, sample SAMN06115489) | human gut metagenome | host: Homo sapiens | place: China:Sichuan | collected 2015-04-15... | reverse complement strand
GCTGCCTCCCGTAGGAGTCTGGACCGTGTCTCAGTTCCAATGTGGCTGATCGTCCTCTCAGACCAGCTATAGATCGTAGGTTTGGTAGGCCTTTACCCCACCAACTGCCTAATCTACCGCGGGCCGACCTCTTAGCAATAAATCTTTCCCCCTCAGGGCGTATGCGGTATTAGCATCCGTTTCCAGATGTTATCCCCCACTAAAAGGCACGTTCCCACGTGTTACTCACCAGTGCGCTACTCTCATTATATGGTGCAAGCACCACACAAATCCCGTTCAACTTGCATGTGTTAAGCCTGCCGCCAGCGTTCGTTCTGAGCCAGGATCAAACTCTCATATTAAATTTAATCCTGTCTGTCATTACTACTCTAAAGAATTTCCTCTAGGTTCCTTAATATACAGACTTATATAATCTTCTCAGATCATACCGTCCGCATATCCTCTAGTTCTTTCTTATCTACTCTCTTCTATAGCTTCCCGCTTCCGGGAACCGAACCCTTTCGAGTTCGTCGCTAACGTTTCAGTGCGTCAGCGAGGTGGTTTATATGACACCCTTCCCAAAATGTCAACACTTTTTTTTCAAAAAAATTGCAAAATTTGTGATTTTTTTGATAACCGTTTGAATGTTCGTAATTTATAGCATAATTTTTTTTGCCGGTCAATAAAACCTTCCGCCATAACCTCTACTTTCGGCCGGTCGGATTTCTTATTTGTAATATATATTTTACTTGCCAAACAATTTTCGGTTTGTAATATATAAAGAGTTATTTAATTACTTGAGGAGGCTAAAATATCTAGAGAAAACACCAATGCGCCAGTACGGGAAGGTGACGGACCGCGCATTAATCAGGAAATAAGAAGCAAAGAAGTTCGTCTGATTGACGAAAACGGCGAAAACAGAGGAATCGTAGCAATCCGGGAAGCGCTTGCTCTGGCGGCGGACGCCGGGTTGGATCTGATCGAAATATCTCCCCAGGCCGTTCCCCCTGTCTGCAAAATTTTCGACTACGGCAAATACAAATATGAACAGCAGAAGAAAAAGAACGAAGCCCGGAAAAACCAGAAAGTCGTCAATATCAAAGAGTTGAAGCTCCGTCCGATGATTGATACCCATGATTACGAAGTCAAAATCAAACAGGCCAGAAAGTTTTTGACGCAAGGCGACAAAGTGAAATTTACGATGCGTTTCAAGGGACGCGAGATGAGCGCAAACGACATGGGGAAAGAGGTTTTAAAACGAATCGTCGACGATCTGGAAGGCATCTGCAAGGTCGAATCGGAACCCAAACTCGAGGGACGGCAAATGACGATGGTGGTGGCTCCGCAATAGTTTCATCACCGTTTCCGTACTTTTTTCAAAGCATGCTTCCGATTCGGCGGCATGCTTTTTTATCGTGCAAAAGAGCCGACGGAAAGATTCTTTTAAATAATGCTTGCTTATTACCCTTTTTTACGTTATCTTTGTCTTGTTTTTCAATTATGTAGATATGTATTATTATCTGCCGCGTCTTCCCAATGCGACCAAGATGGGATTTTTTTCATTTCTAAAACTTTTCATTTATGGAAACCAAAAAAAGAATGATTGCAATTGCAATCGCTGTGTTGGCCGTTATTTGCGGCGTGGTAATCTACAATGTGGTAAAAAGCGATCCTCCTCAGGAAGAACCTGCTCCGCCGATACCGGTCGCAGTAGAAGAACCCGAGGTTGATCCCGTGCAGTACAACAACGAGCGTTTCGGCGAGTGCATTGACGACATTGTCATGTCAATCGTCTACTCTTCCGGCTTCAATCAGACGACGCATCCGACCGGCGAGCGATTCGCTTACGGCTTTAACAATACCGTCGTCGGCAAACGTCTGGTGAAAGAAGGCGAATCGATCACTCTTCGACAAGCTTATGACGTAACCGTAAGGCATCTGAAAGAACACGTTCAGCCCTTCCTGCGTTACATCAGTGTCCAGCTGAGCGACGGGCAGATCATTGCCGTGGCGCATTTTATCTACAACGTCGGCGGCGAAGCTTTTACCGGTTATTCCGAAGACGGTAAGCTGTTAAAAAAGCCGTCCCGCCTGTTGACTGCAATCAACGACGGCGAACAGCCCGAAATCTGCGCCCGCTGTTTCACCGGGTTCCGCAACTTCGGCGGCATAAGGTCCGACGGCTTGCTGAAACTCCGCTGGCTACAGGCCGCACTCTATACGGAAGCCGTTTCGGTTGAAGATCTGAAATCCGCTTATGCGGCCGGCATTTTTGATCTGCATCCTTCCGTATTGTATGAGCACAACCGCCCCGAAAAAGACGGTTATTACACGCCTAAACTTGACATTGAGATCGTTCAGAAAGTCCTTAAACAAAAAGGAATCGGCACGTTGACCAATGAGTTGATGAAATTCTGACGAATCGCATTCTCTGACGAAAAAACTTCCGCTTGCATTAAGCAAACGGAAGTTTTTTTATGCTTTGAAAGCAACGACACAGCCGACACGGGCAGAACCGGTCCTTCTCTCCGGTCATAAGATTCGGAAAGCTTCAGAAATCATTCGAAACAATCAACACTGCCTGCGTTGACCGGCTGAAGTTCGCGATTCGGAAGAATATCGGCAGCCTCTGCCGAACCGGCCGCATCTTCACACCGCAAAAAAGGTATAAAACGAGGCAACATGAAAAACACGGAAAAGGCGATTCTTTCCGATATATCCGGCAAAAGCGGGAAATAATGCAGCAGAAAACACCAAGGACATAAAAGGATACAAAAAACCTGGGCTGATGAACATCGGCATAAACCGCGAGAACTTCCGGGGATAGTTTGACGGTCGTGGACAGGCAAAAACACCTTACAGAAAAAAGGTGTTTCCGTTCGGCCATCCCTGCCCGGCCCCAAAAACAATGCAGAAAACAAACTCGTCTTTGCGAGCAAAGAGAATCGGCAAACGGCGCCGAATCCGGCAAACAGAAAAAACGGACGAAAACCAAACCTCGGCCAAACAGAATCCGGGACAAAACGGCAAAGATACCACAACCGCGAAAAAAAAGAAAAAGGCAAAAAGAGAGAAGGAAAGACGGAGAAAGGAAAGATGATGAGAAAAAAGCCACAGAACAAAGGAAAAAAGGAGAAACGGAAAGAAAGAAGAAAAAACAAGAAAACGGCGAAAGAAAGAAAAGGAGAGAGAAAGGAAGAGAAAAAACTTAAGAGAAAATTGAAGAAGCCGTTACCACCGAAGCAACCGAAAGTGAAAAAGCCGTTCCGGCAAAAGAGAAATAACAGATATCCTCTGGTAAACCGGGAGACTGCAAAGCTCACGATTTGCCTATGATCGAAGGTACGGGATGCAGCAAAGCTTACTGTTTGATCATGATCAACGGCGCGGGGCGGTACTGTCCGACGCTAAAGCATTCAGCCCCGAGTAAAACCGGAGAGACCGTCAGGTATATAATAAAGCTGCAAATTTTTAGGATCATATGTCTGGCAGGGAGAGCCGGACATAAAAAGATCCCCACGTAAAACGCGGAATTCTTCGTATACGGATATAACCCACCGGCAAGCACCTGAATGGCGCACAGAAACTTGACCGGACGGTTGTTACTTGCACCCGCAAACGGAGCTAAGTCCATTGTCAACTGACTTTGCTCAGCGTCTCCTTTTAGTCGATTCCGTACGTATTCAACAATTTTTTGAGCATACTTCCCGGTGGTATCGACATAGCATCTTTTCGGTTGCTGTATCGAAATTTCGCATTTCTCTGCCATTCATATATCAATAAACTACTTTTGACTTTGAAACACCCCTTAATCAAGCTTACGGAATATTTGAACGGTATCTCCGGCAACATACGAATATGGTCCGGACAGGACTCCGCCTCAATAGTTCCTTTTCCTTTCCATCGGTATCGTTCTCTGAGGCTGAACGTCCGCCGTAAAACGCCCCTTCTGCGATACTTCGCTGCGAAGACAACACGATCTTTTTTTGGTCTATGTTGTGTGTGCTATCGTATACGTATTTATAAAAAAACTCCTTTGCTTTTATTCATACAATTGCCGGATCGTCTTTCTTACAATGGTAAAGAAGCTTTTTATACGCAAATAACAAGACGTAAAAAACACAAGAGAGAGAAAAAGAAAAGGGGAGAAAAGGAAAAAGAGGGGAAAGAGCAAAACGGGAAAGAGGGAAAGAACAAAAAAAGAAGGCCAGAAAGAAGGAAAAGGAAAGCGGAAAAGCGGGGAAAAGGAAGAACAGAGAAAGAAACAAAAAAGAGGAAAAAGGGGGAGGAGCAGAGCGGGAAAAACAAAAAGAGCGAAAAAAGGACAGAAAGAAGGAAAAGGGAAGCGGAAAAGCGGGGAAAAGGAAGAAGAGCGGCGAAAGAAACGGAAAAGAGGGGAAAAGGAAGAACAGAGAAAGAAACAAAAAAGAGGAAAAAGGGGGAGGAGCAGAGCGGGAAAAATAAAAAGAGCGAAAAAAGGACAGAAAGAAGGAAAAGGGAAGCGGAAAACGAACAAAATGGAAAAAACATAAGTTCTCCTCAACCACGCGCCCTTTGCCGTTTTTTCCCGGTACAAAAAAAAGACAGGCTGGGTTCTTATGCCCCGTCCTGTCTAAAACATATCCACTATTTAAAGTGTCAGTCCGACGTTTTCGTCGATATTGCCGCTGATCCGTGCCCAGTAGGTGCCGGAAAGGCTGAGCCATACCAACTCATGGGAAAGTTCGCCGTCCTTTTCGATCATGTTGCCGTCCGCGTCACAAAGAGCAACTTTGGCCAGCGAGCAGGCACCAATCGCGTTCACCGCTTCTTCAAGCGTTACGGCTTTGACGCGGTTGAACTTGGCTTCGCGAATCACCGGCAGGCCTTCATACGTTCCTTTGACGGTTCCGACATCGGCATAACCGGAAGTTTTGATCCATGCGCCGCCCGGAGTCATCCATACTCTCTCCTTGTCGACGACGACATCCTGATCATTTTTTACGAATACGGCGGTTAAAGAGCAGACACCGATTACGGCTGATGCTTCTTTATAACTCATTCCCTTATTCTTTCTGAATTTATCTTCTGCGATAGCATTCAGATTCAGTGCTTTATACGTCTTCATATTATAATTTTTGGGGTTAATAATTTCTATCTTATTTATTTTATGTCATAATTATACGCCTAATCTTCACTTCTGGCAAGCGATAAAACATAATTTTGTATGTCGGCATCATTTTTTCTGGAAAAGCGGAATTGATGAAAGTATATTATCGGCAGATAAAAATTGTTTAACGGAAAAGGAAATGATTGAAGTAGAAAAGCTGACGGCTGAAGAAGCCGCTGCGGAATTGGAAAGAATCGCCAAGGAAACAGCCCGGGCGGATGCCGCCTACTACCAGGATGACGCTCCTTATTTAAGCGATGCCGAATATGATCTCCTCAAACGGCGCAACGAAGAAATTGAAAAACGTTTTCCCGAACTTGTCCGCAGCGACAGTCCGTCCAAAAGAATCGGTGCACCGGTCAAAAGTGCATTCGGCAAAGTTACTCACCGGTTTCCGATGCTTTCGCTGGCAGACGTCTTTTCGATTGAAGAAGTTGAAGACTTTATCGCTTCGGTCAAACGTTTTCTCAATACGGAATCTGACATCGCCTTTATGTGCGAGCCGAAAATCGACGGACTTTCGTTTACCGCGCGTTACGAAAACGGCGTATTCGTTCAGGGCGCCACCCGCGGCGACGGCAGAGAAGGCGAAGACATTACCGAAAATCTGAAAACAATCGCCGAGCTGCCGCGGAAAATTCAAAATGCGCCGGAAGTGCTTGAAGTCCGCGGCGAAGTATATATGTCAAAGGCTGATTTTTTAGTCTTAAACGAAACCGGCGAACGGGAAGGGAAAAAGGTGTTCGCCAACCCGCGCAACGCAGCCGCCGGCTCGCTCCGGCAACTGGACCCGGAAATCACCCGCAAACGGAAGCTGAGCCTGTTTGCCTACACCTGGGGCGAAGTTTCCGAAAGGGTATGGAATTCACAGGAAGACTTTTTCGTGCATTTGAAAAAATGGGGCTTTCCCGTCAATCCGAACAACCGGTTGTGCCGTAACATTGAAGAAATCGAATCGTTTTTTGCCGGACTGACGGAAATTCGCGCTTCCCTTCCCTATGACATCGACGGCGTGGTATACAAAGTCAACGACATTGCCCTGCAGGAACGGCTGGGCTTTCTTACCCGCACCCCGCGCTGGGCGGTGGCGCACAAATTTCCGGCCGAACAGGCGCTGACGACCGTCCGCGGCATCCGCATCCAGGTCGGGCGCACCGGCGCCCTCACCCCGGTGGCGGATCTGGAACCGGTCAACGTCGGCGGCGTCATCGTTTCCCACGCCACCTTGCACAACGAAGATGAAATCAAACGCAAAGACATCCGGGTCGGAGATACGGTTATCATCCAGCGCGCCGGCGACGTCATTCCGCAGGTGGTGGCCGTTTTGCCGGACAAACGCCCGGACGATTCAAAAGAATTCGTTTTTCCGCATTTCTGCCCCGAATGCGGCGCGCATGCCGTGCGTGAGGAAGACGAAGCCGTCCGCCGCTGTACCGGCGGCCTGACCTGTCCCGCGCAGGCCATCGAACGATTAAAGCATTTCGTTTCCCGCGACGCTTTCGACATTGAAGGTTTGGGCGGCAAAATCATCGAAGACTTTTACAAGGAAAAAATCATCGGCGGACCGGTCGACATTTTCACTTTAAAAAAACGCAACGCCGGACAAAAGACGGACCTGTTCGACGCCGGCGAGGGGCTGCAGCTGGAAAAACGCGAAGGCTGGGGCAAAAAGTCGGTCGAAAACCTGTTTGCCGCCATCGACAAAAGAAGAACGATTCCGCTGGCGCGTTTCATATATGCTCTCGGCATTCGTCAGGTGGGCGCCGCCACCTCCCGCCTGATCGCTCAAAATTTTGAAAGCTGGACGCATTTTGAAGAGGAAATGGCAGCAGGAAAAAGCGAAAAACTGCTCTCAATCGACGGCATCGGCGAATCGATGGCGCATGACATTGTCGAATTTTTCAAAGAAGAGCACAATATTCTCACCATCCGCCGGCTGCGCGAAGAAATAACGATTGAAGACTTTAACGAGAAAATCGACGCGGACAGTCCGCTTGCCGGAAAAACCGTCGTCTTTACCGGCACACTCGACAAACTGACGCGTTCCGAAGCCAAGGCCAAAGCCCTTGCGGCCGGCGCCAAGGTAGCCGGATCCGTCTCCAAAAACACCAACTACGTGGTGATCGGCGCCGCGCCGGGCTCAAAGGCCAAAAACGCGGCAGAACTCGGCATTCCCCTGATCAGCGAAGACGAATTTCTGTCCATGATCGGCGCCTGATCAGAGAAGCATCATGGTTTTGGCATGGCAGCGGAGCCATTTGTCGGTTCCGCGGCGAACGGTTTTGCGCAACAGCGAAGGGCGGCAACCGGGCAGCAGACGGCGCAGTTCGCCGTCGCCGGCATTTTCAACATAGTCGGCAAAGGCAAATACCAATTCCGTATAATAAGGATAAACTCCCCCGTATACGAATTTTTCTTCGGCAAACCGCCAAAACAAACTGTCCAGCTTTTGTTTCAAATCGCCCTCTTTTATACATTATATGTATATATAATACTAAAAATGTATTTTAGCAAGTCCGAAACAATATTGTCCGCGCAAAAAAACGCCGACAAACTTTAATTGACTTTTAAGCTGCTTACTTTACAATGAAAAACAGTTTTCTAACATCAAAGGAGTGGGAAAAAATGTTTTACAAATTATGTCTGGCCGCCGCGTTCGCACTGTTTTCGCTTAACGCGCAGGCGGCGCAGGAAGCTGCCGCGGAAGCCGGCGGGGAAAGAGTAGAAAACGACTATTACAACTGTCTGCAGGCGGCCAGCGGCTACAGCGACGACGAAAAGGCGATCTGCATGTCGGGCGAAATCAAACGTCTGGACCGGGCCATCAGCGACCTTTACCAAAAAACCTTTCTCAAAGTTGAGCGCATTCAGAAATGGAACAACGGCAACGGCATGTTCCGCGGCAACATCAAAGACATGCAGGACCAGTTCAACGGTTATCGCAGCCGCTTCTGTTCGTTTTATGCCACGACCATGCAGATATACAGCGGCTCGCAGATGTACCTGCGCAACGAATGCCTGATGCGGCTGACCACCGATTATTACAACCGGCTGCTGCAGATGTCGCGCGATTATGACGCCGACCTCGACTAATCGTTTTTTAAGGCCTCAAACAGGCGGCTTCCGTCGCGGCGGGAAAGGACAAAATACCAACCGTCGTAGCGGAAGCCGTTTTGTTTTACGAATTCCGCGGCTTTTTCCGTCGGCATAATGGTGGTTTTGAGGCTGACCGTCAGCCGGTAGTTTTCCTTATATTTGTAAACACCGAAAATAACCTTGATACCGTCCGCGGTTACCGCGGCAAAGCTTTTATGTTCGGGATCGAGCGCCGCTTCCGGCAGCCGGCGGGAAGCGCCCAGACAAGGCAACGACGAAAGCTCTTCCGCCGCTTCCCGCGGCAGACCGATCACCTGCTCAATCTTATGTTCCGCAAACGGCAGCAGAGGTTGCAGGTAATAGTCGGCAATTGCCGCCGGCGGCATTAGGTTTTCGCTGACCAGATAGTTTTTGCCGTCGATGCCGATGACGCTCCGTCCCGGATCTTCCGTCGGCAGGACGGAAAAAGAGAACCGTCGCCGCGCGCCGCCGTCCAGTCGGACTTTAACCGCCGGTTTCGGCTGCGCCGCGTCGGAAAACGACAGGATTGTCGCCCTTTGCAGTCTGTTTGCATATTCGTCTGCCGCGGCGTTGCGGCCGTAATAGCCATTAACCAGCCAGCTGCCGTCCAGCTTTCTCAGTTTTATCTTTTCTTTGCCGAAACGTACGGTTATTCCCGTCAGTTCGTCGGCACCGGCATAAACGAGATCGCCGGTGCTTTTGCCCGACGGTGAAAAATAGGGCATTTTTTTCACGACCGCAAACATGGCCGCCGCCAGCAGCGCTACGGAAACGGACAGCCAAAGAATAATTTTTTTCATTTTTCCTTCTCCAAAATCAGCATCTGCCGTCGTACGCGGCGACGGACGAAAAACGCCGTTGCAAAGAACAGTCCGAGCATCCCCGACGGGAAAACGACAAAACAGAGCCAAACAAACAGTTCCAACCGGTCATCGGCGGCAGCGGCAATCTGCCGCTCCAGATTCTGCAACACTTTTCGGTCACGCCGGTTCTCATTTTCCGCCCGCTCGATTTCCCGGCGGCGGGAAACGTCTTCACTGTCGGTCAGACTTTTCTTCAAACGGCGCAGACGAGCCGAGGAAGCGGCCTCTTTTGCGTCAAATTTTTCTTTTTCCTCCCGCAGTTTTTCCGCACTTTTTAAATACAGGGTTTCGGCAATGTTGGCGGCTCCCGGTGCCTCCGGAGAAACCGACGGCGGCACGACGGCGCGGCCGCTCAGCCGGTCAATCAGCCCGAGCAAAAACGCCGCATTGCCGGCATAAGGCACGATGCCGTACACCGGATTTTCCGGATCACGGGAAGCGACCCACAGCTCATCCGCGGCAAAATCGCTGTCGGCAACGACCGCCACCGCGGCGTCACGAACGGCAAACGGCAGATAGGGCTGGGCAGATTTCGCCTTGTCGAGAATGCCGCCGCGGTAATGGGAACGGAACTTTCCCTCCGCCAACAGCGCCAGCACCCGTTTTTTATTGTCCTGATTATAGTCGAGAATGACCTGCGTTTTCGACGCGTAGCGGATTTTTTCCGCCGCAATGTCGCCGCTCTGGCCGCCGGTTGCCGCCAATTCGGAAAAATGCAGATCGGCAAAGTTCTCTGCGGCCAAAAGGCTGCCCGGCGTATGAAAACGAAGCGGCCGCCCGTCTTCTCCTTTAGCCCAGAACCACAGCGGATACACCCGGTAACGGCCGTCGCCGCCTTTCACCCGTTCCCCGCGCAGAACGTCGCCGGCCACCCGCTCCGCATGATAATCAATTCCCCAGGTTTTCAGATATTCGCCCATTTCGGCATCGGGCCGGGGCGGATACCCCTGCAGCGCATGTCGGACTTCCGAATAGGGATCGACCAGAAAAACGACTTTGCCGCCGCGCATGACATACTGGTCGAGCGCGTAGGCAAACACCGGCGGCAGACGGCCGGGATCAAGCGCCAGCACAACGCTTATGTCCTGAGGGACAAGCGAGCTACCGGCCGGAATTTCAAACACTTCGTAATATTCTTGCAAAAGCGCCGCCAGAGAAGCGAAGGCGCTGCCTTTTCCGTCCGGCGAAAACGGCAGCCGCGGCGAAAAAACGCCGATTTTGACTTTCCGTTCTTCGTTCAGCCCGTGTAAAATCCGGTTCAGGTCGCTTTCCAGCAATGCGCGGCGCTCGGGTTTAAGGGCGGGAATCAGAGCGCTGCGGCCGTCCGCGGCAATAACCTTCAAACCGAAATACAGCTCTTCCTCGTTTTCCGGAAAAGGCAGCATCCCCTCGCTCACCGCTTGTTTTTCCATATCGGAAAAAGGTTTTATCCGCCTGATTTCCAACCGTATCTTGTCCGGCGCGGCCAAAACGCAACGGGCAAGAAAGGCTGTCGTCCGAGCCGCATGGGCGCCGAGTTCGTCCCAGGCGGACTGCAGTTTTTCAGAAACATAAAGCCGTATCGTGACCGGCTGCCGCAAAGCGGCAACCGTTTTCAGGCTTTCTTCCGTCAACGTGTAACGCCCTGACGCCGTTGCATCCAGCTGGCGGCCGCCGACCAGCCGGCTGACGAGCAGATTGGCGGTGACAAAAAGCAAAGCCAGCAGCGCGCCGGCCAAAAGTATCGCGCTCCGGCGTTTCATCTTCCCCTCCTTGCCGCATAAACGGCCACCCAGTTGAAAGCCAGCAGCGCCGCGGTCAGAGAAACGAAATAAAAAACGCCGTCCAGCCCGAAATATCCGTCCGTAAAACTCTGATAGCGGGAAGAAAAGTCAAGCGCGGACGGCAGATAAAAGGGCATTTCCGGCCACACACCGGCAAGCGGAGAAAAAAGCGGCGCCGGATTGAAGAAAATCAGCAGCCAGCCGAAAAACACGCTGACCAGATAAGCCGCCGCCGGCAGAGGAATCAGGCAGGAAACGGCGCAGCCGAGTGCGGAAAGCGCCGACGCGGCCAGCAAAGCGCCGAAATAGGCGGAAGCCAGATTAAGCGGGTCAACGGCAACGGTGCCGGCCGTCAGCAAGGCGAGCGGCACGGAAGTAAGGATCATCAGCCCCCCCATTGTCCAGGCCGCGGCAAATTTGCCGAAGACCAGCGTCAGATCGTCCGCCGGCAGGGTCAAAAGCGCTTCCAGCGTGCCGGTTTTGGCCTCTTCCGACCACAACCGGCCGGTCACCGCCGGCAGCGTTACGGACAGCACCAACGGCTGAAAAGCGAAATACGAACGCATCGCCGGATTGTCGACGACAAAATACATGCCGACAAAAACCGCAAAAACAAGCGAAAAAACCATATATACGGCAAAAATAAAATAAGCCGAATAATTGAAGAAAAAGCTTCCCAGTTCCCGTTTGTAAAGCGCCGTCAGCATATTTTCCCCTCCCTTTCGTCCGCGGCATTTTCTTCCGCACCGGCCGTCAGGCGGGCAAAAGCGTCGGCAAGCGTACCGTCGGCAGAACAACTGCGCAGACTTTCGACCGGTGCGTCCAGACGGATTTTGCCCTCAGAGAGCAGCAACACGCGGGATTTGAGCGCTTCCGCCTCTTCCAGCAAATGGGTCGAGATCAGCACCAGGTTGTCTTTGGCATAATCTTTTAAAAAACGGCGGACGACGATTTTCTGGTTGGGATCAAGCCCTTCCGTCGGTTCGTCCAAAACCGCCAGCCGCGGCCGGTGCAGCAGCGCCGAAACGATCCCCGCCCGCCGCCGGTAGCCTTTGGAGAGGTTTTTTATCTTCTCTCCCAAAACCGGCTCAATTCCCAGCCCGACTGCCGTTTCTTTGACCCCGACGGCAAACTCCCTTTCCGTCATTTTGAAAACCCCGGCCACAAAACGCAGATATTCGAACACCGTCATTTCCTGATAAAGCGGCGTGTTTTCGGGCATGTAGCCGAGCTGGCGCAAAATGCCGGCCCGGTCGTTTTCATATGACAGGCCGCAGATCCGCACGCTGCCCGCATCCGGCGCCAGATAGCCGCAGATAACCCGCATCAGGGTGGTTTTGCCGGCGCCGTTCGGCCCGAGCAGCGTTATCGGTTCTCCCGCGCCGGCCGAAAAGCCGATCCCTTTCAGCACCTCGCGCCGGCCGAATTTTTTCATCAGCCCCCGAATTTCAATCATATTGTTCGTTTTCCCGTTTGACATGAGGTTATAATAAACCGCTTTCTTTTAAATTTCATGCTTATTTGATTATTATCCTCATCATTTCCACAAACCGACCCGTTTTTTTGAAAATCTTTGATGACAAAACGGCAAAATTGGATTACCCTGATCAGCATCAGAAAAAGAACGGAGCAAAATAAAAGTGAGCAACGAATATTCCCGCGAAGAACAAAACGCGCTGAAAACCGGCCTATACGTAATGCTGGCGCTCATTGCCCTGTCGCTGTTCTACGTTTCCGGCCGCAAAGCGGTCGAACACCAGGAAAGCGGCAGCTACTACCCGGTATACGCGCGTTTTGGCAGAACCGACGGCCTGCAGGTAGGCGACGTCGTCCGGCTGGCCGGCATGCCGGTGGGCAAGGTGACGGCGGCCAAACTCGACGACAAGTTCAACGCCATTTTGACGCTTGAGCTGAAAGACGGGCTGAAAGTTCCCGACGACAGCAGCGCGTCGATCGTCAGCGACGGCATTCTCGGATCAAAATACATCGAAATCGAACCGGGAGGGTCGGAGGACTACATTCCGGAAGGCGGGGAATTCAGCTACACTCAGGACGCCATGGTGCTTGAGGAACTGGTGGAAAGAATTATCGGCATGGGCAAAGCCAAACAACAATCTGCAGGCAAAGGAGAAGCAAAATGAAAAAACGTCCGGTTGAAACAATTATGGGAATCGTCGTCCTTCTGGTCGCGGCGTTTTTCCTGTTTTTCGCCTATCGGGTGTCCGACCTGCAGGTTGTCAGGGGCTATGAGCTGAACGCCAGATTTCTGAAAGTGGGCGGCCTGACCACCGGCGCCGACGTCATGATCAACGGCATCAAGGTCGGTACCGTCATCGGTCAGAAGCTTGACAACGAAAACTATGACGCGGAAGTAAAACTCAGCATCGCGCCGAACGTCAGGCTGCCCAAAGACAGCGCCGCGGTGATCGCCAGCAACGGCCTGATGGGCAACAAATTCATCAAAATCGAACCGGGCAAGTCGAAAGAACTGCTGCAAAACGGCGACGAAATTACCAACACGAAAGACTTCAAGACTTTGGAAGACCTGGTCGGAGAAGTTATTTTTATGGTGACGGGCAATGACAAACAGAACTAAAATTTTACTGCCGGCCCTTTTTGCCGCCGGCATCGGCATTGAGGCGCAGGCCGCCGAAATTTCCACCAACACGGCACAGATGCAGGCGATGGACAAGATCACCGGCCGCGTCAGCGTCATCAACGTGCCGGTCAACGCCGAAGTAAAGTTCGGCAGCTTTTCCGTTCTGGTGCGCGACTGCCGTACCCGTTCGCCGGAGGAAACGCCTGAAAACTTTGCTTTCGTCGACGTGGCGGACACTGTCAACGGCAATGAGCAGGTCAACATTTTCAAAGGCTGGATGCTGTCTTCCTCGCCGGCGTTAAACGCGATCGAACATCCCGTTTATGACGTCTGGCTGCTGAAATGCATCGACACCGACGTAAGCAGCGTACAAACGCTGACGCCGGACGAGCTGGCGGCCCGCGACCAACTGCCGATGCAGCGGACGGTTGAAACGACACCGAAAAAAGCGAATGTCCGCGAAGACGGCTTTGAGGAAATCAATTTGAGCGGGGAACCGATAGACCTGCTGCCTGCCGCCGTTCGCGAAGAAGGCGAGGAAAGCGCCGCCCAGACGGAAGTCATCCCTTTCAAACCGGAAGAAGCGGACACCGACGGCAATAACGAGGAAACGGCGGAATTTCCGGCCGACGAAAACGCGCCGCACTCATTGCTCAATTTTCCGCGACCGGACAATGAAAAGCGCCCGGACGAAATTACAACCAACATAGAAATCCGTGAAAACACGGCTGACGAAGCGGAAACAGTCATTAACAGCGACGCCCGCATTCTCAGCCTGCCGGAAAACGGCTCAAATAACGGTTCGGAACCAAAAGCGGCGGAAATGACTGCTCCGGCAGAAGGAAACAAGGCCAAAACCGGCGAAAATGCGGAAGCGACGCCGGAAACCGGCGGCGCAGCAACCGTTTCTCCCGTTGAGCCGGCAACTGAAAAGACAGCAACGGAGATGACGGCAGCAGCGGAAGAAGAAAACAAAGCTGAAACGGGTGAAAACCCGGAAACAACGCCGGAAAATGCCGCGGCGCCGAAAGTCAGCGAAGACACTCTGCGCGAACTGGAAGAAGAACTCAGCCGCAAACTTGCGGACGATTAAACGGCCACGATACAAAAACGGAGAAAACGGATGGCGGAAGAAATCGATGTCAGTTTTGTAATGACGGTTTACAACAAGGAATTTTATCTGCCGTCGGTCATAACGGCTTTGCTCGGGCAAACGGGGCTTAAAAATCCGGAGTTTATCTTTGTCGACGACGTTTCAAGCGACAATTCGGTCGAAATTATCCGGCGGATGACCGAAGGCGTCAAAAACGTCACCATCGTCACCAACCCTTACAACCGGGGAATCAGCGCCAGAATCAATCAGGGGATAGCTCTGGCCAAAGGCAAGTGGACGCGGATGCTTGATTCCGACGACATTTTTCCCTTGGACTCCACGGCGAAAATGCTGGCGGTGGCCGGGGAAACCGGCGCCGAAATGATTTACGGCTGTTTTACCAAAACCGGCAAAGATCCGAAGGAACTGGAAAACTGCCGGCTGGAAGAGTTTGATTATCAATACGTGCCCGACGCGATGAGCGGGGTTTTGAACGGACGTTTCACCCGCATGGGACAGTTGATCAAAACCGACGTATTGCAAAAGGCCGGCGGCGCCGACGAACGGGCGTTTATTCAGGACGAATCGATTCCGCTCCGGGCGGCGCTTTATGCCAAAGGCATCGTCAAAATGACGGCAAACGTCGTATTGGTGCCGAAAGAAATCGGCAACTTTTCCGGCAACAAAATACAACTCGACCATGATCGTTTCATGGCCTATTACTGGATGCTGAAAGACCATCCGGAACTGCCGGACGAAGCCCGGCGACGGATGTATTTGCGCGCGGTTTCCGCCTTTTGGAAATTTACCAAGAAAAGCAGGCAGTTTCCGTTTTTCACCTCCGCTTTTGCCCGTTACCTCGGATGCAAGCTTCTGGCTTCAAAACCGGACATGAAATATCTCGACCGGATGTATCAAAAGTTTGCCGCCCTGACCGACGTGCGGCGGATAAAACCCTAAAAACCGAAAAGCGGTATATTTACATTACCCCGGAACGTAAAGTTTCGGTTTTTTTTTACGGCTGTTTTCATAAGGTTTCAGTTTTTTTATAGTTATTTTCATTTTGCCGGTTAAAAACAAAAGAACCCCGCAGACCCGGCCGGTAGTTTTCCTGATATAAAAAATCCCCTTTGATTTTTTTTCAAAGGGGATTTTCTTTTTCTCTCCGCTTTCCGGGGTACTGACCATTTACGGGAAGGGTTTGCAGTTGACCGGTTTGCGGCTTAAAAAAACTCCCGGAGTTATCCGGGAGTTTTTCTCGGGAGATTGCGCTTTCGCGTTTTTTTAGAAAGCGCGGTTCAGACCGTTGCCGTGGTTGACGACAAGCCTTTGGGGTCAGAACGCATAGTTTAAGCCGATGCCGACGGCGGCGGCACCGTAGCTTGAACCGAACGTATAGTTTGCCCAACC
>ENA-UESE01001656-UESE01001656.1-human-gut-metagenome-genome-assembly--contig:-NODE-1656-length-16007-cov-3.816133_pt1 | contig 16007 bp, 13 predicted proteins | sample MGYA00242995_ERZ507996 | MGnify/ENA primary metagenome ERZ507996 (study PRJEB26167, sample SAMN06115489) | human gut metagenome | host: Homo sapiens | place: China:Sichuan | collected 2015-04-15... | reverse complement strand
TAAAACTATTCATCAAACCATCCAGCCTTTCATAATTATATATAATATAGTGCTTATGTAATCACTAAATAATACTCTATCACATATATAATTAAATGCAATTAAAAATATATAAACAATTATGAAACCTGCATAATATCTAATAGTTCATATAAGTGCTTCCATCCTCTATATCTTTCCAGTAGAATCTGTCCTCAAGTATCATATAACTATGTGCTGAATTCTCTTTTGGTATAGATACTGAACCTGGATTCATATATATATATCCATCTCTTTTTTCACATTTAGGAACATGTGTATGCCCACATAGAAGTATATCTCCATCGCATAATGCCGGTATATTCTTCTCGTCAAGCTTATGTCCATGTGCAAGAACTATTGAATAGTTGTTGAAGTTAAGATATGCCTGTTCTGCAAGAACATTAAAATCAAGCACCATCTGATCTACCTCTGTATCGCAATTGCCTCTTACGCATATTATCCTGTTGCGAAGTGGATTAAGCATTGCAATAACTTCTTTGGGAGCATATTCTTTTGGAAGATCATTTCTTGGTCCATGGTATAATATATCTCCTAGAAGAACAAGTCTTTCAGCCTTTTCTTCCTTGAATCTTTCTAACATTTGCCTGCAGTAATATGCAGAACCATGAATATCTGATGCTATCATTATTTTTGACATATTTTATTTTCTCCAATCCCATATAACATAATATATGTTTAATTATATATTTTTTTATCAATATATTTAACAAATCCAAGCACATAATATGTGAGGATGATGTTAATAGGCAACTGTATCATATTCTTTGCAAATCTTATTGAGAAATAGAATGCAAAACCTTTTCCATACATTATACTGCACCAGTATGTACCAAGTAAAACATTTACAAGCAATGTGTCAACTGTAAGTGCGAGTATACATCTTAGTAAGAACTTAACATCAATAAACTTTAAGATGCCCTTCTTCTCACCATCAAAGCTTTCTGCAATCTTCATATTACAGCCATAAAAGAACAGACCATAGATAAAGCCTGCAAGAGCTGCACTTAACGTCCAGCCTGGGAAATACGGACCTGTTGGCTTGATAACAAACTGTATAAGGTCACCTAAGCCTCCACATACAAAGCCCATAACAGGACCAAACATATAGCCTATGGCACAGTTTGCAAGAAATGATACTGACAGCCTTAATGTTGGTGTCACCTGAATAGATACAAACACAGCTAATACTGTGTGCAGAGCGATGAGAAGTGCAGCCGCAACAACTGACTTAATGCTCTTAAACTCTTTTGCAGAAAATGCAAAATTCTTCAATAAAATTGACATTAAAAAAACCTCCTTTGCAGTAATCTTCGCTCTACATAGGAGGTTGTTCGCCATAGTATGTAGCAGCGGGATGCGGATTATGTATCGCAAGAAAAACTTTTCGTCCATATGGCAACTCCCTGTCCATACAGCACTTAACGCACATATTCCTACTCTGCTTTATATTTTAATATTTTACAGAAACTAAAGTTGTTTCTGTAGTACAGGCATTATTATATATATTGTATACATAATTGTAAAGTACTTTTTTCATTTTTTCATAACTCACGATTTTTTCATAACTCACAATCGTGCCACTCTTTGTACTGCCGGAACCTTATAGTCAGATGCATAACTTAAATACTGCTGAAGTGAGTTCTCAACCTTATACATATCGAGCACCTTTTTCATAAATGCTATCGTACTTTTCTTATATTTCATATGCTCAAGTACATTGACAGCTGCTGCATCATTATAGCTTATGGCAAACTGCTTGGCAAAACGCGCGAACTTAAGCTTATTCAGTTGTTCAATATTATAATAATTCTGCATGATTTCAAGTGCCTCTATAACCCTGGCATTCTCAAAATCCAGCTGCACTCCCGGCCGCTTTACACATATATTGCCAACCTCACAGGTTCTTGATTTTAGTACATTTGAATACAGCTCTATCCTGTCTGTCTGATAAGCTGAAACCATATACTTGTTATACAGCCTGTATCCTATGAATAATCCGTTATCGTTATTCTCTCCAAAGAAATAATTAAGCAGTAATTCTTCAATATTCTTATCTTTATCAGCTGCTTTAATATACATTCCCTTTCCAGCCCTTATGATAACACCATCATCACATAATCTCTCGACTGCCCTGAAAAACGCATCATGACTCATCTTTGTAAAGCCATTTTCATACATATCATTGGCAACTATGACAGCGCCCTCTGGTGCATCCTCAAAATACTTTATAAGCTTATCTCTGTATTTCATACAACACCATTCCCGCTTTAATTCATGACATTATTATATTTCTTCAAGATTAATAGTTTCTGTTTTATCAACATCTGAATCATCTTCTATTTCTATACCTTCAAGAACATCTTCTGTTTCTTCTGTATCGTCTTCTTTTTCCTGGTTTTCTTTTGTTTCATTTATAACCTTTACTTCCACATCATCTGATTCTGGAAATGCTGCATCATCATCAAAATCTTCCTCAACATCTTCATCATCAACATAGAAATTCACTGGAATAACTTCAACACTGCTAAGTACTGCTTTACCAATTATATATACAGTATGAATACCTTCTTCATCTGTGTTTTCCACATAATTATGTACTCCTGCAAGCTTTTTATCGATATCGCATGTAACATTTACTCCTTCAGGAAGTATGATAGAAACATTACTGATCATACTTTCAAAGTTAATATAAACATCCTTTTCAAAAACAGCCAGTGAAAGGTCAACTGTAAGCTTAGATGCTATCGCCTTAACCTCGCAGCCCATAAACTCTTCATCTTCTATTTCAACATCTCTTTTTTCACATACTGCATTATACTTACGTACCTCAAGCTCTGCACTATCCTGCTCTTCCTTAGTAAGCTTATTCTTAGCAGCCTTAACCTTATCGTAAGCTACCTTTCCTGCAACCGCTGCTGCACCTACACCTACTATAAACTTTAATAAACCATTCTTCTTTTTAGCCATATGCTTATCTCCTTTACATTTTACTGATATACCCGCCTGGTATATATAACTGATTCATAATCTTTTTTACCATTACATCATATTATTTTTCTTCTCTTTTAGAATATACACAGCCACAATAATTCTGTCTATATAGATTATACTCTTTTGACAGCTCTATAGATCTTTTATAGCCTTCTTTTTTCTTAAAATCAGATAAAAGATACTGTGTTCCCATCTCCTGTGCCACTTTAAGTCCTGTTTTATTCAATATGACACTGTTTTTTAAAGGACTTATAGTAAGCGTTGTTGTAAAATAATCAAAGCCAAGCTGTTTAGCTAATTCGGCTGTTTTTCTAAGTCTAAGTTCATAGCACTTAAAGCATCTTTTACCACCTTCAGGCTCTTTTTCAAGCCCCCTGACTGTTTTATAAAACTCTTCCGGCTCATAATCACCTTCTATAAAAGATACCTTATAAGGTGTGTCAAACTCCCTTATGAATCTTATCTGTTCTTCAACCCTTTTTTTATACTCTGCACTTTCTGATATGTTGGGATTATAGTAAAATACAGTAACATGAAAATATTTTGATAAAAACTCTATGCAGCAGCTGCTGCATGGTGCACAGCAGCTATGAAGCAGCAACGTAGGCACCTTTCCTTCTGTCTTTAATTTTTCTACCATTTTTTCAAGTTCTTTATGAAAATTTCTGTTTTCAAATGGTACAGCCATATTTCTTCACTCCTGTATTTTATTCATAAATATTTTAATAACATTATAGATACGCACTTATAATCAGGCTACTATATCTGATAATGCCTGTATAAGTTTATCCATCTGTTCATCTGTACCAACCGATATTCTTAAATAATTATCTATACCCGGCTGGTTGAAATATCTTACATATATTTTCTTTGCTTTAAGCTTTTCAAATATTTCCTTTGCTGGCACACTCTTATGTGTGGCAAATATGAAATTAGCCTTTGAATCTGGAAATGTAAATCCAAGCTTTGTAAGTGAGCCTTTTGCCTTTTCTCTTGTTTCAATGAATATGACATCTATTAAATATGGTGTGGCATCAATCAATGATAAGGCTTATTTAATAGATGTCATATTCATTGTATAAGAGTTAAAAGAAAACTTAACATCATTAAGAGCTTTTATAAGTTCTTGAGAACCAAATGCATATCCTATTCTCATACCTGCCATAGAACGTGACTTTGAAAATGTCTGTACAACTAAAACATTGTCATACTCATTAACCAGCTCTTTTGCTGACTGTCCACCAAAATCAATATATGCCTCATCAACTATAACAACAACATCTCTGTTGTGTTCAATGATATCTCTTACTTTATCAAGTCCCATATATAATCCTGTTGGTGCGTTAGGATTAGGGAATATAACCCCGCCATTTTCCTTATAATAATCCTGTGGCTTTATGTTGAAATCTTCATCAAGCGCCTGCTTCTCATAAGGAATTCTGTACAGGTCTGCCCATACACTATAGAAGGAATATGTAATATCTGGAAACAGCACAGGCTTATTGCCATTAAAAAATGTAAGAAAACACATAGACAATACATCATCTGAACCCACTCCTACAAAGACCTGATTCTTATTCATACCATAATAATCAGCTATAGCACTGACAAGCTCTGTGACATCCGGATCAGGATATAATCTTAATCTGTCTATATCTGTATCCATAACTGCCTTTGCTACTTCAGGCGCTGGTGGATAAGGATTCTCATTAGTATTCAGCTTAATCACATCTGTATCTTTTGGCTGCTCTCCTGGAACATATGGTTCAACTTTTCTTATATTATTCTCCCATGCTTTCACGTTTTCTTCCTCTTTTCATATCTATTCTTATATATTCATACTATGATCAGTTCTTCTTAACTCCCATTTCCTTTGCAACCTCTGCAAACTTTGGAAGAGAGTTAACTATAGTATCGTAAGAAACACAATAAGCCATTCTTACATAACCTGCACAACCAAATGAAGAACCAGGTACAATAAGTATATTATGCTTCTTAGCCGTTTCGCAGAATATGTTTTCATCCTCTGTTGGTGACTTTACGAAAAGATAAAATGCTCCTTCTGGCTTAACACACTCAAAGCCAAGCTCAGTAAGTCCTTCATACAATGCTCTTCTGTTTTTATCATATGCTTCTATATTAACCTTTGCATTAAGGCATCTTGCTATAACCTTCTGCTGAAGTGATGGTGCATTAACAAAACCAAGAATACGTGTGGCAACTGATGCTGCTGCCTTCATATCTGCTGAATCTGCCACCTCATCTGGTATAACAAGATATCCTATACGCTCACCAGGGAGCGAAAGTGACTTACTATATGAGTAACCTACAATAGTGTTATCATAATACTTAGTAAGATATGGCACATCTACACCATCATATGCAAGCTCTCTATATGGTTCATCTGCTATAAGGAATATCTCAGTACCAAGCTCCTTCTGCTTATCCTCCATAATCTTAGCAAGCTTTTTTATAGTTTCTTCTGAATAAACAACACCTGTAGGGTTGTTTGGATTATTAATTATAACTGCCTTTGTATTCTTGTTAATAAGCTTTTCAAACTCATCAAACTTAGGCTGGAATGTGCTTGTATCAGGAGATACCGCAACGAGCTTTGCGCCAAAGTTGGATGCATAATTCCTGTATTCTCCAAAGAATGGTGCAAATGTAAGAACTTCATCACCTGGGTTAATAATAGTCTTAAGTATAGTATTAAGACCACCTGCTGCTCCTACTGTCATAACAATGTTGCTGCTGTTAAAATGTGTCTCAAATCTTTTATTCAGTGACTGTGCAACTGCTTCTCTTACATCCTCAAAACCTGAGTTACTCATATATCCATGAAGGACTACAGAATCTTCTTCATCAACTACATCCTTAATCGCCTGATTAACCTCTGCCGGTGCCGCTACATTAGGGTTTCCTAACGAGAAATCATATACATTCTCTGCACCATATATTCTGGCAAGTCTGTTACCCTCTTCAAACATAGCTCTTATTACTGAGCTTCCTTTAACAAGTGCTTTCATAGATTCTGCTATCATCTTATTGTCCTCCATCTTTTACGTGTCAATGTCCATAAAGACATCATATAGTCTAATTATATCAAATCCTGCAATTTATTCAATAATCATTCCGCAATCATTTATATAATGTATCCCTGAATACAGCTATCTTTCCCTTTGAATAATAAACTTTTTCATATCTGCTGTCCTGCAAATACTTATTTTCATCATAATCTTTATTATGTCCTCTTAAATCAAGTGCGATATATTCTGTACTTTTATCCGTATAATATAACTCATACAGTTCTTTTCGTTCTGATAATCTGGCGCATAAAAATGTTGTTGCTGTAACGCTCGCATCATCAGGTATATATGACAGTCCTTCATCTATTATCCTGTATGTTTCCTGCCTGTCCTCATCAAAATAACCAACAGCATTTTCAAGCTTTGGCATGTTATATGACGTAAAGAATATTATCGTAGCAGAAGCTGTTATATATAACATTTTCAGCCGCTTATGCATATCCATATCTGACACATTCAGTATAGTAAGATATATAAGAAGGACACCCGAACCGAATACGTAGTGAAAATATATACTATGCATATATTGATAATCTGTCACAAGGTTAAACAGCACATATGGACCTGTCAGGATGTATCTTGACCACTTTTTAGTAACAAGCGGTAAAAATAAAAGAACACCCATAGTCTGTATTATAAATGTTATCTTACCTGATGAAAATATCTGTGTCACAAGATATGCTGGATTGGCAAGCGCTGTCTTTATGACCGAAAACATATTTCCATCGCCCTCAGGTATCATATTATTATAACGTCCCGACATAACACCAGTACCTATATTTTTTAAAATCAGGCACACGCATAAACAATACAAAGCAGATGTTATAAAAAGAATAATACCCTTTTTACGTTTTCTGCTATCGCACATCATATATAGTCCAACAAACATCATAAGTACACTTGCATCTTCTTTTATCAGCCATACAAACACCGCTGATATACACATTCCTATATTGTTATCTTTTTCCATAAACAAAAGAAACATGCACAGGAATAGCGGAAAAAACATATTTTCATGTATGTCATAAAAACAGCCTCCGCTTATAACCGGATAAAAGCTGTATATGATTATAATAAGTGCTGTTTCCCACCTTGACAGCTTTCTGCTGCGGCATATAAGTGCTAATGGCACTACTGCTGAGGCTATGAGCAGAGGCTGTATTATTTCCAGCGTGACAGGTGATGAAAACAGCATGTATACAGGTAATATAAGGTAAAACACTGGGGATATATGCACACACATATGTGATAAAAGGTAGTCCCTTTCACTTGTAGTATTCATCGTTCCTGTTGTTTTCATATAATAAAACATCTGTGAAAAAAGCCCCATATCAAAATTAGGTGAGCCATATGATAAATATCTTGTCACCATACAGAAGCTGACAAAGCATGTATACAAAGCTGCTGCTCCTGCTATAACAGCAATATATCTTTTTCTCGTAAGTGTCACTCCATTTATTCCTGCATATCCTGCATAATATATAATCGACAGTGATACAAGTGCTGCCATTGCTGCTACAAAATATATATCATTATACTGGAAAACGCATATGCATGCATAAACAAGCACAAGCACTATAAGCATGATCCCCTCTATATGACGTGACATATATCCCATCCTTTTCTCAAGCTTATAAAATACATAATATAATGCCAGAGTGAGTATAATTATGCATGCATACATGACCGGCATGTTAACAAGCTTCACATATTCCAGTTTATTTATTGCAGTATTCATGCTGTTTATAGTTATAGTCTGTATTATACAAATAAAACACCACGCCATAACAAATCTAACGACGCAGTGTTCAAGACTGATTATATTCTTTAATTTAGTTGTAGTAAATCCCCTCATATATCCCCTTTCTGATTAACATAGTAAATCTTCGTAAATCGCTCCATTCTCATGTTTGGCGGGTCGCAAATACACAAAGCCTTTTTCGTGCTAGCACGAACGGCTCTTCGTCCCTCTACTTTTGATAATACCTACGAATTGCTTCGCAGCTTTGCTGCTCTCGCAATTCTCCAAACATTCGAATTCCGCTGATTTACTTTGTAAATCGCTCCATTCTCATGTTTGACGGGTCGAAAATACATAAAGCCTTTTTCGTGCGAGCACGAACGGCTTTGTGTATTTTCGCCCCTGGTATTATCATATTATCATATGCTGTTTATGTAGTTTGTGAGGAACATTATGGCGGCTCCGGTATCGGCTCGTTTGGAGGTGCATTGTGATAGTGAAAAGTAACTTCCATCTGTATCAAAAGAGAACTTTGATGCAAGTCTAGCTTTTATGTCATCCACGTATCCTGTAAGGTATCTTGACATAACTCCACCTATAATAATATCTCTGTCGAATATTACATAAAGATTGTTAATACCTGTTGTAAGATTATCAAGATATTCATCAAACAGTCTTGTACACTTATCATCTTTTTCCTCTACCTTTTCAAAGAACTCATCAAGTGTCATTCCTATGTCTGTTGATATGTTCTTCGTTGACACATATCCTTCAAGACAGCCGTTTCTTCCACACATACACTTCTTACCACCTGGATAAAGTGTCATATGTCCGAATTCTCCATATCTGTTATGTTCACCCTTCATAATAGTGTTGTTGCTTACACATGCGCCACCTACACCATCGCTGACCATAAGATACAGCTTTTCTTCTAATTCTTCCCTGACTGTATTCTCATTCTTATGTGAATACCAGTAATCCGCAAATGCATTAGCTCTTGCATCGTTCTGGACAATATAATCATATTGTATATGCTTTGTTATATTTTCAGTCTTATAATTCTTAACCTTAAGAGGTGGTGAAAATATAATCATGCTGTTATCTTCGTTAAAAATACCTGGCATAGTGATTCCAACACCTAAAAGATTGTCCTTTGATATATGATTCGCCTTTATGACATTTTCCACAAGCTCGGATACCTTGACTCCATACTCACTATCAGTAGCAAACTCCGTCTTAAGGCTTATCTCATCTTTTATTTCCCCATTAAGGTCTATGAGACTTGTCCTTATCTCTAAAGGACATATATTGACACTTACAGCATATCTGGCCGCTGCATTTACAGTTATCATCTGTGCTTTTCTTCCACCAGTAGAATCAAAGTTTCCCTCCAGAAGAATAAGTCCTTCTTCTTTTAAAAGCTTTATATTCTGGTTGATAGTTGGAAGTGATAATCCAAGCTTATCAGCAATCTCCTGTCTTGATATGCTGTTACTGTTATATATGAGCCTGAATATTCTGTTTTTATTATATTTTCTAACCTCTGATGTGGTTATTCTAGTTGTAGATATCATTTATTCACCAAACACTGCCTTATAATCTTTCTGGAACTTTTCTATACCTGCATCTGTTAATGGATGGTGTACCATCTGCTCTATAACCTTATATGGAACTGTTGCTATATCAGCTCCTGCAAGTGCACAGTCTGTAATATGTATTGGATTTCTTACACTTGCACAGATAATCTCTGTCTGTATATCATAGTTCGAAAATATACCAACTATAACTTCAATAAGCTGTATGCCAAGCTGTGATATATCATCAAGTCTTCCAAGGAATGGAGATACATATGCAGCGCCTGCCCTGGCTGCTAAAAGAGCCTGGTTAGCTGAGAATATAAGTGTTACATTACACTTAATGCCCTCAGATGAAAGTACCTTGACCGCCTTAAGACCTTCAACTGTCATTGGGATCTTTACTACCATGTTAGGATGAATAGCTGCTATTTCACGTCCCTCTTTAATCATGCCTTCTGCATCTACTGTTGTTGCCTTTACTTCTCCACTGATAGGACCATCAACTATACTTGTAATCTCTTTTATTACTTCATTAAAATCTCTGCCTTCCTTTGCTATTAATGAAGGGTTAGTTGTAACCCCACATATAACTCCCATATCATTAGCTTTTCTGATATCATCTACATTAGCTGTGTCAATAAAAAATTTCATAGTGTAATCTCCTCTTATTCATAATCTGCTTTGATAATCTTATAAATACACATAAAAGATAATCTCATAAATCCACATAAAAGCACCTGTATTATGCATATCTGTATGATTAAGCCATGTTATATACAGCTACATCTCATCAAATACCGGCTTTAATGCTGGATATATCTGTTTAAATGTATTATAACGTGAATTGTATCTGTCTGCAATCGCTTTTTGTGGTTCTATTGTTTTACATATCTTAACTATATTATCTGCTGCTTCTTTTACACTTCCATATTCGCCAGCTGCAACCATGGCAAGCATAGCTGCTCCCATAGACGGACCTTCCTCTGATTTTAAAAGGTCAACCTTTATACCAAGTACATTAGCCATAATACGGCACCACAGCTCACTTTTGGCACCACCACCGCACATTCTGGTTTCTGTTATATTAATACCAAGCCCCTTAGCTACCTCAAAGGAATCCCTTATTGCAAATGCTACTCCCTCAAGTACCGCCTGTGTCATATCTGTTCTTGTACTATCCATTGTCATTCCTGTAAATGTAGCTCTTGCAAGTGGATTGTTATGAGGTGAACGTTCTCCCATCAGATATGGCAGAAAATAAACATGATTGTTTCCTAACATATCATCTGTTATACATTCCTGTGCTGATTTATAATCCTTATCTTTAAGAATCGTATCCATCCACCAGCCATTGCATGATGCCGCACTTAACATACAGCCCATAAGATGATAGTATCCATCCGCATGATCAAACGAATGCAGAGCATTGTTATTATCAACACCAAACTCTTTGTTAGAGATGAATATTGTTCCACTTGTTCCAAGTGAAATGTTGCACATACCATCTCCTACTGTTCCAGTTCCTACAGCAGCTGCTGCATTATCTCCTGCGCCTGCGGCTACTATCACCTTGTCTGTCAATCCAAGTGTATCAGCTGCTTCTTTAGTAAGGCAGCCGACCTTTTCATAGCTTTCATAAAGCTTAGGAAGCTGTTTTCTGGTTATGCCGCATATTCTGATCATTTCATCAGACCAGTCACGTTTCTTTACATCAAGCAGTAACATACCAGATGCATCAGAAACATCCGTACAATGAACCCCTGTAAATCTATACGCTATATAATCTTTTGGAAGCATTATTTTAGCTATTTTTTTAAAATTCTGTGGCTCATTTTCCTCAACCCACAGAAGCTTTGGCGCTGTAAAGCCTGCAAATGCAATATTAGCTGTATATTCTGTAAGCTTATATTTTCCGATAACATTATTAAGATAATCACATTCTTTAGTTGTTCTTCCATCATTCCATAAAATAGCCGGTCTTATAACATTATCATCTTCATCTAATATAACAAGCCCATGCATCTGTCCACCAAAGCTTATTCCTGCAATATCGTCTTTGTTATATCCTGCAACAAGCTCTCTTATGCCTTCACATGTTTTATCATACCAGTCATACGGATTCTGTTCTGACCAGCCTGGCTTAGGAAAATCTATCGGATAACTCTTAGAAACCGTGTTAACTATGTTACCCGAAGCCTCCATAAGTATAATCTTTACTGATGATGTTCCTAAATCCACTCCTATATAATACATAAATGACCTCCTTGTTTTGCAAAGCAAAATGCGACTGCCCCTGCATGAGCAGATGTATTTACCGCTGTTCCCATAAAATAAGCATTTGAAACTTAATGACACTCATATTATCTCATTTTATATTATCTAATAAAAAAGCGGAATGGACTAATATTATGATCACCAGATAAGCGATATGCTGCTGTAATCTCTTATGTCCATCCCGCTGGTTAACTGGCTAAAGCTTAACTTTATTCTTTAGCTTAGCTTTAGTAAGTAAATATATTAAACCTGACGTCCAAAGCTATGCAAATGGATTCTCAGACTTGTAAAGTACACCTGCTGGCTGGTTATAAGCAATATCTTCAACACCGATATATTTAAATACATCAAATAATGCTTTTCCAAAATGTCCAAATGCAACTGCACCATGATGAGGATAATTCTTCTCTATAAGTACATGTCTGTAGAATCTTCCCATCTCATTAATTGCAAATATTCCGATTGAACCGAATGAACGTGTTCTTACAGGAAGAACCTCACCCTGTGCTATATATGCTCTTAACTGGCTGTCAGAAGTACTTTGTAATCTGAAGAATGTGATATCTCCTGGGACAATATCTCCCTCAAGAGTTCCATTAGTAACCTCTTCTGGAAGTGAACGTGCCATGATCATCTGATTCTTCATCTCACAGAACGCAAGTTTGCCTGAAGCTGTGTTACCACAATGGAAGCCCATAAATGTATCTTTGATTGTGTAGTTAAACTTACCCTTGATATCTTCGTTATAAATATCTGAAGGTACCGTATTGTTAATATCAAGAAGTGTAACGGTATCGTTACTTACAACAGTTCCGATGAACTCACTAAGTGCTCCATATATATCAACCTCACATGATACAGGAATACCCATAGCTGTAAGTCTTGAATTAACATAGCAAGGTACGAAACCAAACTGTGTCTGGAATGCCGGCCAGCATTTTCCTGCTATGGCAACATACTTTCTTGAGCCCTTATGTGCCTCTATCCAGTCAAGGAGTGTAAGTTCATACTGTGCAAGCTTAGAAAGAATCTCTGGCTTCTTGTTACCAGCTCCAAGCTCATCCTCCATACTCTTTACTACTGAAGGAATTCTTTCATCACCAGCATGCTTGTTATAGCTTTCAAAAAGGTCAAGCTCTGAGTTTTCTTCAATCTCAACTCCAAGATTGTATAACTGGTTAATAGGTGCATTACATGCAAGGAAGTTATTAGGTCTTGGACCAAAGCTTATTATCTTAAGATTATTAAGTGCATATACAGCTCTTGCAACTGGAAGGAACTCATGAATCATATCTGCACATTCATCCGCTGTTCCTACAGGATAGTCAGGAATATAAGCCTTAACACCTCTTAGCTTAAGATTATAGCTTGCATTAAGCATACCACAGTAAGCATCTCCTCTGTTGCCTACAAGTCCGCCATTGGCTGATGTTTCCTCTGCTGCTGCAACAAACATCTTAGGGCCATCAAAATACTTTGCAAGCATAGTTTCTGATATTTCAGGACCAAAGTTGCCAAGATATACACAAAGTGCATTACAGCCTGCTTTTCTTATATCTTCAAGTGCCTGCTGCATATGTATCTCACTTTCTACTATGCATACTGGACATTCATAGATATCTGCTGCATCATACTTGTTTTTATATGCTTCTACAAGTGCCTTTCTTCTGTTAACTGATAAACTTTCAGGGAAACAATCCCTGCTTACTGCTACAATACCAATCTTAATCTCTGGTTTGTTATTCATTGTAAAATCCTCCATTCTGTTAAACCTGAATATGGAAAATGCATATCTGTTATCGCATTTTCCATATCCGGTTATAGTAACCCTGTACTTTTAATAAATACATTGCAAAAAGTTACTTATATAATATTATTTTTCTTTGTATTTTGCAATATGTACAATGATTTTTATTTAACATTTTTTAAACCAGCCCCATACATACCAGTTATATATTTTATCTGTTTTCTGGTGTATGCCATTTCCATTCCTGAACCTCAGGAAGATCCATGCCATACTCACTTATATACTGCTTATGTGCAACAAGTGTGTCTCTCATCTTCTGCAGAAGGTATGAGCCCTTGTTTCCAAGCTGAGGAAGTGCATTAATAACTGCCTCAACAAGATGATATCTGTCAATCTCATTCTGTACTCTCATATCGAATGGAGTTGTGATTGTACCTTCTTCCTGATATCCGAATACATGAAGATTTCTGTTATGTCTGTAATATGTAAGCTCATGTATAAGTGTTGGATAGCCATGGAATGCAAATATAATTGGCTTATCCTTTGTAAACAATGCATCATAATCTGTATCTGAAAGACCATGTGGATGCTGTGTATTAGACTGAAGCTTGAACAGGTCAACTACGTTGATAAATCTGATCTTTAACTCTGGCATGTTGTCTCTTAATATAGTTACTGCTGCAAGCGCCTCAAGTGTAGGTGTTTCACCACAACCTGCTATTACAACATCTGGTTCTTCACCCTGGTCATTACTTGCCCATTCCCAGATACCTACGCCCTGTGTACAATGCTTAACAGCCTGTTCCATAGTAAGCCACTGTGGTCTTGGATGCTTAGATGTCACAAGAACATTTACATAATCACGGCTTCTTATACAGTGATCAAAGCATGAAAGCAGGCAGTTAGTATCTGGTGGAAGATACATTCTTACAACATCTGCCTTCTTATTTGCAATATGGTCAAGGAAGCCTGGATCCTGATGTGTGAATCCATTATGATCCTGCTGCCATACATTTGATGAAAGAATAAGGTTAAGTGATGCTATAGACTGTCTCCATGGAAGCTGTGAACATACCTTTAACCACTTTGCATGCTGAGCAGCCATAGAATCAACTATTCTTATAAATGCTTCATAGCTTGCAAAGAAACCATGACGGCCTGTAAGAAGATACCCCTCTAACCATCCCTCACACATATGCTCTGAAAGCATTGAATCCATTACACGTCCATCTTTAGAAAGGAATTCATCATTATCCTTAAGTGCATTGTTCCAGTCTCTGTTTGTTTCTTCAAACACCTTTCCTAATCTGTTAGACATAGTTTCATCTGGTCCAAAGATTCGGAAATTCTTTGTTTCTTCATTTAGCTTAAAGATATCTCTTATAAAGCCTCCAAGCTCAATCATATCCTGACCTTCCTTAGCTCCTGGGAATGGAACATCAACACCATAATCCCTGAAATCAGGAAGTCTTAAGTCTCTTAAAAGCTTACCACCATTGGCATGTGGATTAGCACTTATTCTATGATCACCTTCTGGTGCAAGTGCTTTTAATTCTGGTATGAGTCTGCCATTTTCATCGAACAGTTCTTCTGGCTTATAGCTCTCTAACCATTCATTAAGCTGCTGTAAATGTTCTGGCTTATCCATCATTATTGGTACCTGATGTGCTCTGAAGGTTCCTTCTATTTCTTTGCCATCAACAACCTTAGGACCTGTCCAGCCCTTAGGAGTCCTAAGAACGATCATAGGCCAGAATGGACGTTCAGTTTTTCCTTCTTGTCTTGCCTGTCTTTGTATTTCCTTTATCTCTTCAATAACAGTATCAACAGTCTCTGCCATCTTTTTATGCATAGTCATAGGATCATCACCCTCAACAAAGTATGGCTTCCAGCCACAGCCATGGAAGAAGCTCTCTATCTCGTCATGAGATATACGTGAGAATACTGTAGGGTTACTGATCTTATATCCATTAAGATGTAATATAGGAAGTACTGCACCATCCGTAACAGGATTAAGAAACTTATTAGAGTGCCATGCAGTTGCTAATGGACCTGTTTCAGCTTCTCCATCACCTACAATACATGTAGTGATAAGATCCGGATTATCGAATACTGAACCAAATGCGTGTGCTATTGAATATCCAAGCTCACCACCCTCATTGATAGAACCAGGTGTTTCAGGGGCAACGTGGCTTGAGATTCCTCCTGGAAATGAAAACTGCTTGCAAAGCTTCTTAAGACCAGCCATATCCTGACTTACATTAGGATATACTTCGCTGTATGTTCCCTCAAGATAAGAGTTAGCTACAAAGAAGTTACCACCATGTCCAGGACCAGATATAAGAACCATATCAAGATCATATTTCTTAATAGCCCTGTTCATATGGCAATATACGAAATTCTGTCCAGGAACTGTTCCCCAGTGTCCTACTATCTTTTTCTTAATATGCTCTGCCTTTAAAGGCTCTCTTAAAAGAGGGTTATCCAAAAGATACAACTGGGCTGCTGATAAATAGTTAGCTGCACGCCAATATGCATTCATCTTC
>ENA-UESE01001651-UESE01001651.1-human-gut-metagenome-genome-assembly--contig:-NODE-1651-length-16053-cov-3.408488_pt1 | contig 16053 bp, 18 predicted proteins | sample MGYA00242995_ERZ507996 | MGnify/ENA primary metagenome ERZ507996 (study PRJEB26167, sample SAMN06115489) | human gut metagenome | host: Homo sapiens | place: China:Sichuan | collected 2015-04-15... | reverse complement strand
GCAGGGGGTTGAAGGTTCTGTTTCATGCCACAAAGATAGTGTTTTTAACTAATTCCCCCAAGTTTTCAAACTGAGCCCTACAAAGCTCCCTCAAACAAAACAAATGTATATTACACACCCATAAAAATAAAAAAGGCTTCATGAATCAATGATTCATAAAGCCTATAAAGAATACTCGTACTCGAAGCGGGACTTGAACCCGCACAGCCGCAATGGCCAAAGGATTTTAAGTCCTTCGTGCCGGGTCACCATTCGAGCATCCTAATGGCTATAAATCAACACATTACCTAATTTACATCTATCAATGTACCCATGTGGTTTACATATTGGTTTACATCAACCATGTAAAACAAGATAAGTTATTCAATACGTTAATAATCCCTTTGCAGTATAATACTGCACTACAAAAGTAATGAAATTATTTGTTCCAATAGTCAAATTACAGCATATTGATAATAAAAAAACAGCAAATGAATTTCTTCAAATGCTGTTTTTATCGATGACGATTATTCTTCATATATATTCCTTATCTCACGCCAAGGAGAAGTAGTACTGTAAGAATTAAAACACCCTTTAGGAACATATAATTTAGTATATTTAGCTTGGTCAGAATTAAAAATAGAAGCTGCGGAATATGGAGCAATCCGAGTTTTTATATGTACCTCAATATTAGCAGAACACCCCCAAAATATATTATACCCTATATTCTTTAAATTTGAACCTATATTTATTTTTTTTAGACCACAGCCCAAAAACGCTTCTGTCTCAATAGTAGTCACAGCCTCTGGAATATCAATATCTTTTATTCCCGACGAAATAAACAGCTGTTTGCTTATTTTATTTAAATTAGACGGTAACTTCACTGTCTTTAGCGATGTACACTTATGGAAACTAGCATTACCTATTTCTGAAATATTATCATGTAAATTAATTTTCGACAACTGAGTACAACAAAAAAAAGCATATTCTTCTATTTTGGTTATATTATCAGGAAGGACTATTTCTTGCAAAGTCCTACAATTGTGAAATAATCTAATAGGTATAGTATTGGATTTGGTAGTATACTGTTGATGATTATGTATATAATATGTCCCTCCACCAACAAAAAATGCATTAGACAAATCAAGCTTAGTCAACTTTCCGTTTGTTACATACTCATCACCATATACATTTGTTCGGGACATCTCCCTAACAAACAACATATCATCACCATTTACATAACCTCCAAGAGTTAAGTCCGTTATTTCATTCTTTTTGTCATCACTAATATAATTACTTAATGTCCCTCCTTCACTTAAGAATATGACAGCTTTTCCCCCTTCTATCCGATTTTTACCACCTTGTATTATCTGCACCTCCCGTTTAACATCAGTTTTTTCAGCATAAAATAGTAAACTGGCACAGCGAATTTTATCCGTTGTATTTTGTTTGATAGTATAATAAAGAGTATGACTTGATATTCCACGAGTATGTGATGCTTCTTGTATCCAATCCACAGCAGGTAATTTTACCTTAAAATCAAAATTACTTTTAACTCTAACAGTAATCATTTCTTCACTATCACTTACTAAATACTTAGCTGAAGTAAGTAACATTCCTTCTCCTGTTTGATAAATATGTATTGTCTCTGATTTATCATTTCCTCGAATTATAATTTCCCCTTCACGTTTATCATATTCCCAACTATACTGTACAGTAAATGATAAAATATTGCTAGACAAAGAGCGAGATTTATTATTTTGAACAATCCAACTTTGATATGCTGGCGGAATAATGACTTCATATTCTATATTCGATTTTACTTCAACATCAATTATATGGTTAGATTTATCCAACTCAAAAATATTTGATGATACTAAAAGTGCGTCTTGCTGTTTTTGAGTAATCTTTATTCTTTTTTCTATTTCTCCGACTTTCAAAGTTAATATAGCATTACGTTCATCATAAAATGTGTTCTCTGTTACTTTTATCGTCAGTGATACAGTACCTGCTACTCCATTATTAGAGGAAACAGTACACCATTCTATATTAGTTGGTATAGCAATATTCCATTTCTTGTTAGTCTCGAAAGTTAAAGTTTTCTCCTCATTATTTGAGGTAAAACAGATTCCTTTTTCAAAATACCCTTCACTTTCTCCCAAAGGTATTAATATAGTCTCAACATCATGGCTTTCTTCCTCTCTTGAATCGTTGACAAGATTATCATCTCCACAACCTATCAATACAAGAAGCGCATATACAATGCTACTAATAAATACAATATAATTATTTCTCATTATTTCATTCATTTAAAAACAGTAAAGGAGTAAATGCTAGCCTAATAAGACTAGCACTATACGGTTAAATCCCAATTATTGTTTAATAAAAGTTTCTGTATGCCCTCCTTCTTCGATTAACTTCAAGCTGTTATCGGAAATTTCAACTGTATAAGTTTCAGGGTCATCATCTCCCCAATCAAGAACCAACTTAGTACTACCGTCAAATGTATAAGAGAATGATTCTGTATTAGACTCATCATCATACACATCATAAGATTCCCAAGTTCCTTTACCGTCTGATTTAAAAGTAACAATTTCTTTGTTTCCACCTCCCCACGTATAAGACCAAACACCTACTAACGGATTTTCATCTTCATCATCATCGCTACAAGAAGTAAAACCTGCACATAAAGCAATAACCAATAAAGTCGCAAACAATCTAAATGTTTTCATATTCTGTAAATAATCTTTTTGTTAATAAATTAATTGTAGTATAAGCTGCTCAAAAATTGAGTTGGCTACTTAAAAGATAGTAGCAAAAGTTGTTTCTTAATGTCTGATTCGTAGTTATATATCGTTTTATCTACCCTGTTCCCTTTGGATAGTATTACACAATGAAAAAGGCGTGGAAACTATTGAATATTATCATATTGAGGCTCTGGACTGCCCAAGGTTGAATAATAAACAATAGCCCACGCCAAACGATATATAGACTATCTTAACAAGATAGGTATATAACATTGACGTGAGCGTTCTTGCCTATTATCTTCAACCTTCGAAATTGTCCAGATTCCAATATGAGATAATATCTTAAACGCTCTTCGTTAACTAATATGTCCTTTCAGACCTAACACATTAGGCATCTGAAATTGCCACAAAGTTACAAAAAGCGTTTGTAATAGCAAGAACTATTGTTTATTAAAAGTTGAGGGCTATTTCTGCTTTATAAATTTATGGTAGTGGAAAAATTCAAAACTCCCCATATAAAAACTAAATTTCTGAATTTTTCCACCCTACCGATATTTTATGCTTATGGCTTTATAAACTGATTTTTTATCCGTTGAACGGTGGAAATACCAATACTTTGTAGCTTAGCTATATTTCTGATTGAATAACCTTTTCTTAGTAAAGCAATGACTTCTTTATATTCTTCTTTCTTCTTATCATCCGTTTTGGTTGAACCTGTCTTTCTGCCAAGTTTACCACCTTTGGCAATATAATTTGCCCTACCACTATTCAAACGGTATTGGATATTGCTTCTTTCGATATTTGCCATTTCTGCAAGTACTGTCACCATGATAGAAGCTATTGGATTAACTTCCCCATTTGGTTGCAAAGTATATAAGCCCAAGTTCTGTATGTAAACCGATACTTTCGATTCATGCAATATATCCAAAGAGCGAAGAACCTGTAATGTACTTCTCCCTAGTCTTGACAATTCAGACAAAAGTAGGATATTCACAGATTCACGTTTACAGTATTCTAAACATTCCCCTAAAATCTGTCTTTCCTCTATTTTCTTTGCACCTGAAATATGCTCCTGGAATATATTCACAATTTCTATATCCTGTGAGATAGCATATTTCTTTAAATCCTCTATTTGTCTGCTCGTGTCCTGTCTGTCATTACTTGACGAAACACGAGCGTATATTACGGCTGTTTTCATTTTATTCTTTGATTAAATTGATAACATGAAAGAATGTGTTCAAACCACCTTTGCAGATTTATTTGAACACATTCCAGTTTTGAACACTAACGAGGTTTATTCGCTTCCTCAATATCCCATAAGCCAACTAAAAGAATAAGCAAGATTAACGGAACACAACCTGTTATAAAAGACAATACCACCCAAAAGAGCCAAACAAGTATCTTATAATAGAACATGATTCTTTATTTTAAATAGATTAATAATTGAACGGTTTATTTCCATATCGATAATCTGTTATTGATAAACAGATTCTATCAAAGAAAGAATGTCCCTTATCTGAATAGAAATACTTCCTATAAATCTCATCATTAGAATTATCCAATAAGACATCTAATTTCAGCAACCAATATTTCAATGCTTGCAACCTCTTTATATATTGAAGATTATTCTCACAGTGACAAATTGTTTCTTTCAAATATTCAATCTTTCTAACCATAGTTTCTTTCTTTTTATCCATTGCAATACAATTAATAAAATAGGAGAATACCCATTTCTGAATATTCCCCTGTTTAATCAATCAATAAACCACTTATATTTAGTGTCTCCATGCAAAGCGGCATTTATTCCCGTTGCTATTTCGGTTGCATTTACCGCTCTATCCAAGAATGAATCTATATAACTGCTCTTATTTGCTCCTGTCAATAGATTATACAATTTCCACATACTAATATCATTCCCCAAGCTCCCAAAGTTCTTATCATTGATATATGCTTTTGCAACTGTATTTATTTGTGAATCAGTGATAAGCATTTTAGGAATATCTTTTTGATAACCTTGTGGCAATGATTGATAAAGTCTCATTCTCCCAAGTAATTGGCAAAATTGATGTTCTGTGAGATATGAGTCACCAAGTGTTTGCAACAAATGTAGATGTTTTGCAGGTTGGTAACTCTGAAACATTTCCAATACCGCCCGATATAAATCTTTGGCATTAGTAACTTCCAAGCAACTAAGAAAACCGTCTGTTGATACACACAAATTTGTGCATACTTTACAGGTAAAGCCAATAAACACTTTAAAGCGTTCTGCTCCTTTCTTTGAATACAGATTTGTGTGATTATAAGCTCTCACACCACCAATAGTAAGAGTTAGCTTATTTCCGTTCACCGTTTCGTAAATCGTAGGAATCTGAATAATAAAAGCACATCTTTCATAGTAGATAGTCTTATCACTTTCGAGAAGTTGATTTGCAGGTTTGTGTATTGCTTCGGGTATTCTCCCCTTGATAATGTGACTTACACGAATATCGGGCTTATCAATACTTTCACCACTGAAAAACGTATTTGCAGCGTCATAAACAGTATCAATAAATGCAGGGTGAGGAATTGTAAGCTCATTATCTTTGGCGAATACGGGTGTAATACAATCTTCTTTTAAATGTTGCATTGTTACCTCTAGTGTATTAGCTTCCAAGAAATGAGGATTCTCTTTTTTAACTTTTGGTTGTTCTTCGATTATTACCGCTTCTTCTGCATACTCACCAAAGTTACTTTCTCTTCTTACCTGTGGCACATTGCCAATAATTTGTAGATTTCTCATAACGAATAAAATTTTAAATGATTTATAAATTGATTACGTGGATTGAAATATATTTCATTTCTCTCCAACTACCCTCGGGGGACGTTAGAACTACTGTTCATGTGTTCATGTAACTTTCAATTCAGTAAATCATAGGAGAAATGAGCTGATATATATTTAAGCTCTTATTTTTATAGGTAGGGGGGATTATATATAAGTACCTGTACTTTATTGCACGCATATCTTTCTACTCTCCACAAATGGAACTACTTTAGACCATTACAGAATGTGGCATAACCATATAACCAATGTTTGAAGAATGAGTATCATTCATTTTTTAGCTTCCCCAATTATTCGTAAATTTGTGTATCCCATGAAGGAAGGATTACCGTATTACATTGAGGGCTTTTTATCTCCATTTCCCAATTACTATCAATGTGGTAAATTCATTTCTTCGCAGTCTTTCATAGATAAAGCCATGTCTGATAGATTTTATTGCAGTCGCCTATATACTAGTATTAGACGACCTTTTTCATTTTTGTAGCATAACCATAAAAAGTAGGGCAATTTGACGTCTGCCCTACCGCTTGTGGTTATGAAAATTTCTTCTTATTACCTACCATGTCAGAAGTATATACCTATCAAGAATTACGTGAATTAGCCTTGAAACACGGAATCAGAGATAATAAAGTCCATATCGGTGTATGGATACAAACACAAGGCTATCAAAAACAGAGAATACAGATTAACCACATTAGAAAAACATTTTATTTAAAATCCCATGATTGAGACAAGAATCCCAATAACACCTGACACAAGTACCACCCTTACAGATGAAACAACAGAACACATTGTTAATCACAAGGTAACAATCAAAATAGACAGAGATTATTTAAGAAAGAAGTATGCAGAACTATACGAACAACTGGCAAAAATAAAGCTGCCGCCCTCTTACAAGAAGAAATAAGTCCTCCGGTATCACCGACAACGTGTAAATCATCGTTAATAAAGCAATACTTACAGCCATTAACCAACGATATATTTATTCATATTTTTCTATTGTCATATAAGTAGCATAATTAAAATAATCGTATTTTTGCAGAAAAAGATTATTATGGTAGCTACAACTATTCATTTATTTATGGCTCTTGCATTATTTCTTATCCAAAACTGGATTGGAAGTAAATCTTATTCAAGAGGATATGTAAAATTTTCTCTATTAGACGATAAAGATGAAGCTTTATCTTTTAATTTTGTTATAAAAGTTTTTGGCCCAATTGTCTATCTTATTATTATGGTTGCAATATTACAATATTTTCATTGCAATCAGTTCCTATTTAACATCATAAATGTTGTCTATTATTATATCCTAATTAGGATTATAACTATATTTTTATACGAGCGTTCAAGTATTGTAAACTGGTGGAGGATAATATTCTATTACTCGTCCATTTTAACAATATCTTCAATTATATGTAGCAAATTCATTAACTCTGTAGATAATCTATTACCTGATTTTTCTGAAATAAAAAATGAAATTTGGCTATTGATAATTATATTCTTATACCAAGTAGGAAACAGAACAGAAGAAATATTACCAAAGGAGCCGTATGAGACTTCAAGGGCTTATCTACCAGAGCTGAAACAAAGAAAGAAAAGATATATCCTAAAAAAATATTCACATTACAAGAAAGAATATTGGAATATAATAGACAAAATTTCCAATCAAAACATACAAATAAACACTACAATCATTGCCATTCTAATTTTTGAAAATTTCAATAGACCACCAATTATTAGATTTGTCGAGCGTTGTCTAATTAAAATAACAAAGAAAGAAATGACGTTAGGGATAATGCAAGTATCTTCCAATAGAGCCATAAGTGATACTCAAAGTGTTGTTATAGGAACAGAAAATCTTTGTTCTAAATTTCGAAAGAATCAAAAGGAAAGCGAAACAGCTAGATTTCGACTAATGATAAAGCATCATTGTCCAGATAGAAAATATATTCGACAAGTTTTATTTATTACCAAATGTATTATTGATAATCTAGATAATCGCTATGATTATAGTGACTTGTATAGTGAAATAGAACATGAATTTGAGCTTTATGAAACCATTTAATATTGAAAGTATGGATAATAAGAATAATAACGTTAAAAATTATATTGAACAAGGAAAAGAATTAAAGAGTGGACAAATAGCATCAAGCCATTTAATTAAAACTCTAGAAATCTACGGTTTCATTCCTGTTAAAACAGGAAGAATCATATATAATGAAATTATAGATATCCACCCAAGAATAGATACTTTCGCTGTATATAGTAATAGAATCGTATCAGATAGCAAAGCACTACCATACTATAAAAAAATTTCATATAACCAGGAAGACATTGAATGCGACGTAAAATATGTCTATTCTCCTAATTTAAATTACGATGTAATATTAAAATGTCTTTCTTATTTAGATACTGGTAGATGCAATGGTTTCAAAACACATGACGAAGCAATTAAGTATATCAGCAGTATCATAAATAACAATATCGTTGTTTTTAAAACAGAATCGGGAGAAACCGAGCAAGTAAACACCAAATTTCTTCTTTGGAATAAACATCAAGTTTGTCATATAGCACCTAAAGGTTCATTTGTTATGTATAGACAACCCCATGATAATGAACTTGGGTGTTTTTGCTTTGAATTCCAAGTTCTATGTCGATATGTAAACCATATCACAGGCAACGTTTCATACCTAATTTTAGACCCTTCTGAAATAAATATATTATGATAGTTTCGCAATTCTATTCTCTATCAGACACTTTTAAATTTGGTCAATACAAGGGCATGGCATTAAGCGATGTTATTGACTGGGATTATCAATATATTTATTGGTGCATGAACAGCATTTCCAATATGGAATTTCTAATTTATGATTCTGCAATAGAAGAATTAAAACAAGTCTATCCCCATTTTTATATATCTAATGATTTTGAAAACAAAAGAATACAAAGATTAGAGGAAGCTAGTAATATGACTACCATGTTAGAAGACAATAATGATTTCTACTACGATAGTGACTATTTTGAAAATAAAACTAATGAGAAATATAATGGCTTCTATGCACAAGATGAAATGGGATACAATGATGATGAAATAGACACTATTTTTGACGGTAATCCAGACGCTTATTGGAATATTGATTGAATAATAAAAGCCGCAGTTGAGCACATTTGTAAGTGTACTCGCTTGCGGCTATTTTTATGGTTTAAAATTAATCAATAAATCTCTTAATCAAATATCCCCTAGTTGGCTTTCCCTCGATTCGTTGAGTTCCAGCTTCCAGTTCAACCCATTCTTTTAAGTTCATAGGCTTCTTCATTCCAAATTGTTGTGCAATCGCCTTCAGTTCCTTAGAAGGCATAAATGCACCAATCGTTAATAATGTTTTTAGGCGTTGACCAATATCACTATCAGCACAAATATTCTCTTTTTTTAAAGCTTCAAGAGCAACTTTTACAGCCTTCATACTTCTTAACTTTTTCACCTGTTCCACTCCCAATTTACACAAAGCGTCTCTTATGAAAGGATATTCTTTTTCAATGCTCTGTTTTGCTTCAATATCCAAACAAGATTACATATCAGCAAACAAGATAAATCTTACCAAGAATGTAGGCTTCTTACAAACAGGCTTTATAAAGTTGTCGTCTAGTTGCACCCATTCCACTTTGGAATGTAATATACCTGCCCTCTCATATTCAGCAACTAAATCTTTCTGTGAACGATATATGCTATTCATTAACCTATAATTATAGAGTACAACTTTAGCTGCCATATCATTAACAATAAACTCATCATTTTTTTTATCATATTTGAGAAATGAGGATTTACCTAAATCTGACTTTTGTTGCTTCTTTGCTCCTATCGAAAGTCGGTTATATGCAGTAGCCCTTTCTTCAGCATATTCCAAGTCTTTTTCTATCTCCTTTTTTGCATCCTCATAATTTTCATAGTAGTCTTTTGGTCTTGTATTGAAAATATGAACGACCAAATTTCTAAACGGATTATTTGTATTTCTTATTCTCCCTGCAATTTGGGGAATATCCATATCAACACTTAGTAAAGTATGTTCATTATGAATATTACTCACGACATAACAGATACCTGTTTCAGAATAAAAATCCACTCCTTCAAACGATTTGGAAGTTATGAAATTAAATTTCTTTGGCGCATCCGTAGAACTAGATATCTGATATTCTCCTAATGTTCTACGGTTCTTGTCTTCATCAGCACAAATAATCCTGCAATCATCATTTGTAAGATGAGTATATTCTAATATTTTCTTTATTTCTGTGACACTGTTTATAAAGAAGTAAGCTTCGTATGATTTCAATTCATCTTTTTTTATATATCCCTCTCTCAGATACGCTTTAATAAGATTTGCAGTAAGCATATAAGCTCTATTGGTTTTATAATGTAGAATCGTTAAAGGCTCTATATGTTTCCAATCAGCAATATATTCTTCCACGTCTTTTAAAGCATCCGGTTTGAAATCCATGGCAATTGGAGTAGCAGACATAAAACAATATGATTTAAACTCATTAAAATGTTCCAATACTCCTTCTACGGCTTCTTTTCTATAAGAATATATTTTCAAGAGATTATGATATTCGTCAACTAATAACCTATACTCTTTGGGGATAATAAGAGAAACTAGAGAAGGTATCTTATCATAAGTACACATTATTTTTTTCGTTCCTTCTTTAGAAAGATATTCTTTTAATCCTTTCTTTAATGTAGGAGTGAATGTACCATACAATCCGAAAAGATTTCTAACCGGACTCAATCCTGCCTTTCTATTTTCAGCCTTCCACACAATACTATTTCCGTTCTCATCTTTAGGTGGATAACACTTGTTTTCTATTAATTCAGTGGTAGGAACTACAATCACATAATTCTCACCATTTTTAAGAGCAATTGTTGTTCCGCCACAACCTGTGACTACCTTATTAAAGATACAATTATGAGGAAGGTCTTCTAAATCAAGAAAGCCGTCATGTTCTTGGATTTCTAGTTTTTTCATGTCTATTATTCAGAAAAAATTGTAACGCTATCATCGACTACAAAATTAATACTTTATAAATACCTGTACTACTATTTTCCTGACTTTCCATATTTTTTATATAGCTATAATCTGCAAAAAAATGTAACGAGAAAAATCGACCAAAAATAGCATCCTCGAAATAGGACATTTTTCGAACAGGGTCTATAAAAGTATTTTTTCGGTAAAAATGTCCTTCACATTATAGGATTTCCTCAATCAACAAATAACATCTTTCACCCTTGACCTTACATTCGGACACCATAAAAAAATCGCTTATAGTCTTACTTGTTATGGCTTTAGGGGGATGTATATTCAATAGAGCATAAATTCTCTTTATTTCTTCTTTTGTATATTTACGAGTGTATTTTTGACCAACAGTAAATGAGTTCTTTATTAAGCGAATTACCTCTGTTCCGGTTGCCTTCTCGCTGTATTGCTTCCGTATCATGGCTTCCATGATTTTCTTTTTGGAATATTTGAGTTGTTCAATCACTTCCTTACCTACTGTATCATAAGCTTCAACAATAAATGAATCAGCCGCAATTAAATCCCGCTTGTATTCCAGTTCCATTTCAGTAACACAATCTCCCAACATCTCCAACTGGCGGACTATCTCTTTACGCTTGTCTTTAATGGATTGAGATTTATTTTCCCTCTTTAGCCGTTCAAAGTCACCTATCGAATAGTAAAATCCATGTTGATAAGAAATAAATGAATCACAATTATCGTATGCCTCGTTTAGAGAGCCTTTATCGTAATAATAATTTTTCATCAATTCCTCATCTATGTAGTTGTCTATTGCAAACCAATTCTCTCTCCCGTTCCTATCAAGCATCTTATTAAAAGGAAGACTTTCCAGTGCAGCACGGTAAGCATCACGGGAAGCCCTGTCTGCTGCACAATCATAAAAGTTCTTCATTGTTCGATATATCTCCTTGCTGCAAACGATATATCCTTTTATTTCTTCTTTCGTTCTTTGTGGTATACCTTCTTTAACGTTACTAATGTGTGTAATTGATGATACACCATTTCTGAATCGTCCAACCATCTGGATAGCATCAGTATAAGGGTCTATCATTGTATGTTCTGCAAAGTAAACATCGGTTAACATTATTACATGAGGTTTCTGTTCTAACTCAATATCCACAGCATTGAAAAAACGGCTAGTGAAAAAATTGTACCATTTCATTTTATCAATACTGTACTGTTCATAGGCATTGGTAAATTTATTCCTTCCCAACTTATCAACACTCTTAGGGGCACAAAAGACTGCGGAATCTTCCAATAAATCTAGTTGCTTCATCAATGAATATATAATATCAGTTGAATTGATAAACACACAAATCGGAAGTGGTGCAGCTTCCTCATTATTTAGCTTGGATAGTGTATCTTTAAATGCTTGCAGCGTATTATTCGTATGATGAAGCCAAATCTCCTTTTTATAATCGAAAGTCGGCTGTATTTCTATCGTCTGAAAGTTCTGCTCCTTAAATCGAGGGTCATTCAATTCTATTGGTGTGGCAGAGACCAATGCTTTTTGGTCAAATTTAAAGAAATCATCTATCGGTAGTGTTATGTTATTCCGGTAATCCGCATCCTTCACTAGCTTATGACATTCATCAAACAGAAGAAAACAAGAACAATACGCACTCATTTCCAGTTCTTCAAATGCGTCCTTTACTTTCTGAAAACTTTCGGGAGTAGTAAGTATCTTATAATACTTATTCTTACTCTTCTCCAAATATTTTATGATATCGTCAGTATATACACCTTCATATACTCCGAACAGATTATCATCTTTATGTTTAGGGTCATTACATTTACCGATAATAACAGGAACATTCGGCTCAATGATAATCGAGTTACGTTTTGCGGTGATTTCTCCATAGGTAGCACCAAGTCCGGTCAACTTCTTATAAAGAATTGTATTCGTGGGAATTTCGGGAAGAACTTCGGTAAGGTATTGCACCCTACCGAGTTCATTAAGATTAATTTCTATTGTCATCTTCCTCATTAACGTCTATCACATCCATTCCTTCATTTTCGTACTCTTCCTGCTTGATTGCATCAAAATCGGGTGCATCTTGCAACAAATTTCCAGGAGTTTTAGCTTCATTAATGAACTGGGACAATTCTTCTACTGGTTTTACATTTAACTTTTTCATACATCTTAAATTTTAATAGATTTATAAATATAGGGAAGGAATTGCGCCTTCCCCCGTTAATAATTCAATTATGCTATCAATTCTTTTTCCAATAAATAATCATATAACTCTTCTGTCCTTTCCAACCGGAAGAAAATCTTTCCTTTTCTGAAAAAAGCACTGGCAGTAATTTTCGCTCCATACTCACGAAACGTAGGAACAAATTGTAATGCTTTTCCCGCTAAAATCAGTTGCTTAAAAATTGATAGTTGAAAATCCTTATCTTCTCCCTCACCATAAGCCGTAACACTATTAGGATTAAAACCAAAATCTTCCGCTTCTCCTGTTTCCAAATAAGTACGTAACCAACTTAATCCTTCTTGATTCAATATCAAACAGAAACCTTGAATCTTTTTGGATTCAATCCAAGCGCATGGATAGTTATCCTTGTTAGTGTAAAACTTAACATTCAATTGCTCACCTCTTTTCATCATTGCCTTTACAGTTTGCATTGCACCTTCATTATCATAAGACTTAACTACTTTCTTTTCTACAAATTCCAAATTCATAATCTTCATTTTTTTTAAAATTAAACATTAATGAATCTCAAACGAGGTGCGCACCTTTGTTTTTGATTACGCTGCAAAACTACGGAGAAATAGAAGCGTATGAAATGAAGAAAAAAACATAAAGAAATCCCTTTTTTTATGCTTAATTCTTTATGTAATCACAAATATCATAAATCACAATATATCAACAAATTATGTATATTTACACAATAATCATCAATTAAATAAAGGCTATCATTTTTTATCTTTATATGTTTTACCAATATGATTTTAAATGTTCAACCGGATTATTGGGAGACGTTTTGCACATGGGGATTTTCCACCAATTTGGACGAACTTCATATTTTTGTAAGTTCCTGATTGTAGCCCGCAAATTCAATATGTCATTTTTAGGACTGTCCTCATCAATCAGTTTGAGATATTTCAGTAACTCAAGAATAAAATTCCCCTCGTTATCTGTTAATCCTTTACCTTTGGCTGCAAATGATGAGTGGCGTAGTAGGTTATATATACTAAGAGTTATCGTATCAAGTATCGCATTTTCGCGTTTCCTGCCTCTTTTACCTATACTGGGATAATCTTTATCCAATTCCGTTTCCGCTTCTTCCAAAGTTGAAACTCCTAAATATTTATCAAGATAAGGAGTTATCATATTGAGAAACCAACTATCATCATTCGTAAGTTCTATTTTCTGTTTGTTATATTCAATCGTGACAATATTACTCTTGGTCTTTTTCTTCTCATGAAACATCTTGTAAAGACGTAGCATATCCGGTCTGACAGAATAACTATACTTTAGTTGCGTTGGGTCAGCAATATAATCCTCAAAATCAAAATAGCCATTGGTCTGTGTGTATTTATAGTAGATACTTACAATAAGAAGAATAGCGTAAAATACATCTTGGTCTTGCTGTTCATAAGCTTCGTCTTCATCTTTATTGTATGTATTCCACAATGTTTCAATATACTCGGCTTTAAAATTACCACTTTCAAGGACTAAATTCTTTCCCACAGTCATGCTAAATTCATATTTGTCCTCATCTGTCCCGCAATTAGGATAGGGAATCTCCTGCTCTTCCTTCTTTATGGACAAGTACAAATCCTGTATTTCCATTGGGAACTTATTACCCAAAAGATATACATCAGATATATAGTCCAGTTCATTATGAAACATTGAACGGCTGAATCCCACTTCACTATTCAGCCATGATTCGATTCGTTTTATCGTATTGATTGGTATTATCTGATATTCCATATTTTCAAACTTTGTCACAAAAATAAAAAATGTCGCTTCACCATAAAAGCAAAGCGACATTTTATTTTAAAGAAGATTCTTCATTGCATCATCTAATTGTTTATTTTCAAAGCTATCCAAATAAATCTGTGTCACCCGTTCGGAACTATGTCCCAAAGATTCACTGATTACAGATGTTGAAACTCCCGAACGCTTCAAGACTGTCGCATAAGAATGTCGAGCCGTATAACTGGAAATCTTCAATTCAATACCCAATTCCTTCCCAATATCAGCTAAATATCCGTTGACATTATCCAATACATCATATATTCGGTTTCTTATCTGGCGTGGAGTTCGTTCTCTATTATCCAATATGGGAAATACATATTTACGTTGTGAGGAACGATAACGATTCACTATCTCAATTGCCTTCTCTTGTAATGGTAACATTATTTGTTTCTTCGTTTTCTGACGAATATACACCAAACGTTCACCTTCAAAGTTCTTATCAGTAAGAAACGCCATGTCAGTGAAATTAATACCACCCATTAAGTAAGAGAACGTAAACATATCAACTGCCAATCTCTTATAAAAGCGAGATTTTGACACATCATACTCAATAACCTGCTTCACCTGCTCTTTTGTTATTGCACGCTTAGCTGTCTCCTTATGTAACTTAGAAACCTTATACTTTTTGAATGGATAATTATCTGCTTTTACCAATCCCTCCACAAGGGCTAGATTATATATAGCCCGCAAAGTTCTAAAACGAATACCAATTGTATTATCAGCCAACTTATTACACCTCAACCATGATTCATAAGATTTCAGCCAATTAACATCTATATCAGAGAAATATATATCCAAATGACCTCTGAACTTGCACAATGAATTACAAACTTGCTGAACAGAAAGCGCATACCCTAACCTGCCTTCAGCCTTCAGTTGAGCTATATATTCATTAAACAAATCACCAACAGTCTTTACCTTCCTTGCCGGAGCAACCGCTTCAACCAAGGTGGCAGGCGAATATTCCCGTTGTTCCATAGAGAATTCCAGTATCTGTTCTGAATACTTCTGTTCTTGCTCATTTAGAAGCTTAATAATTTGCTCCCTATTAGGACAATTGCGCTTAGGTTTATTCTTCTCAAAGTCCCAATTATTAGGTTTTACCGAAATCCCAAGACTGATATACTTTCGTTTACCCTCTTTACACACACAAATCATAAGCGGATGCTCTCCATTACGAAGAGTTTTTGACTTGTAACACAACACATTAACTGTCGCTTTCATACATTTTTCGGTTTACATCTTGGTTTACATGAACCGCATAATTCGTAGGAAATGTTACTTAATTTAAAGCCCAAGGACAGTTTATCTTAAGAAAATGCAGAAAAACAAAAAGCTCCGTAAATCAATGATTTACAGAGCTTTTAATCAGGAACGCTCGTACTCGAAGCGGGACTTGAACCCGCACAGCCGCAATGGCCAAAGGATTTTAAGTCCTTCGTGTCTACCATTCC